>QLIP01008530.1_pt1 | contig 29834 bp, 25 predicted proteins | sample 1769771 | NCBI WGS metagenome assembly QLIP01 (sample SAMN09428762, study PRJNA476227) | Gut metagenome, whole genome shotgun sequencing project. | isolation source: cecum | host: Rhizomys sinensis | place: China: Jinsha town of Minqing, Fujian Province | collected 2013-09-23 | reverse complement strand
AGGGGCGTTCTTTTTTTTATGCCTTTATGAATAATTCAGGCTAAAACAAATTAAACTTGTGACATCATGGAACACCTTTATTACACACATTTCTTGGCTGTGTGCGTTTTTTTTCGTAATTTTGCGATATGTTAAAACTGCCAAAAATCGAAGACCGCCGGGGCAATCTTTCGTATATCGAGGGAGGGCTTAATGGCCTCTGCCCGTTTGAAATAGAGAGAGTGTATTGGATCTATGACGTGCCGGCCGGCCGCGTGCGTCATGGCCGACGCCTGGCTCGTACCACCGAAATGATTGTGGCCATGAGCGGCAGTTTTGACGTAACTCTGCGTCATCCCAATGGGCTGGAAGAGCGTATACACCTCAACCGCAGCGACTTTGGCGTGGTCGTAGAGCCCGGCACGTGGAGACTGATCGACAATTTCTCGACCAATTCTGTCGTAGCTGTTCTCGCCTCGCGAGCCTACGACCCCGATGAATATTCCTGGGACTTGCCGGAGCAATCGTTTGGACTCCCGGTATATACCGACTCTCAACACACTTCGCACTCAGCTCCAGATGAAGCGTGTATCATGCAGCTTCCACGTCACCGCCACGACAACGGGTCGCTCACCGAAGTGCAAAATGCCGATCCCGACATGCCTTTCGACATTCGTCGTGTTTTTTATATCTACGACGTGCCGGCCGACACCAGCCGAGGAAGCCATGCCCACCGCGAGGCGCGTGCTCTGATGATGGCTCTGTCGGGCAGTTTTGATGTGGTGGTTGACGACGGTATTAATACTCCGCGCAGATTCACGCTCAACCGTCCCTATCAGGCGCTTTATGTACCCGAAGGCATGTGGAACACACTCGATAACTTTTCGGGTGGAGCGGTGTGCATGGTGCTCACTTCGCACACCTATACAGAGAGTGATTATATACGCGAATATTCCGATTTTAAACAATTTAAGTCGAAGAAATGAGCTACTACAAGTTTCTTGACCTGGCTGAAGTCAACGCGCCCTTCATGCCGCAACTACAAGAAGCCCTGAGCCGCATTGCGGCAAGCGGTCGATATGTAGGCGGCCCGGAAATTGCGCAACTGGAGGCAACGCTTTGCTCTCAGACTGGCACTGCTCACGCTGTGGGTGTAAGCAACGGCCTCGACGCTCTTCGACTCATATTCCGAGCCTACATTGAACTGGGCATTCTGCAACCCGGCGATGAGGTAATCGTACCGGCCAATACCTACATAGCGTCTGTTCTGGCAGTTACCGATTCCGGATTGGTACCCGTATTTGTTGAGCCATCAGATCGCACCCTCAATCTCGACACCTCTCTCATTGAGTCTGCCATAACTCCACGCACTCGTGCCATTCTCACGGTGCATCTCTACGGCCGTATATGCTACGACACAACCATGCAACGCATTGCCGAGAAATACGACCTTATTGTTGTAGAAGACAATGCTCAGGCCATAGGCGCCCAACTGCCCGACGGCCGCACTGCCGGAGCGCTGGGTCATGCAGCGGCATTCAGTTTTTACCCAACCAAAAACATTGGCGCAATGGGCGATGCTGGTGCTGTAACTACTTCCGACACGGCTCTTGCACACACCGTACGCGCATTGGCCAATTACGGCAGTGACCGTAGATACCACAATATATATGAAGGACTAAACTGCCGACTCGACCCCGTACAGGCTGCCGTCCTAAATGTCAAGTTGCCTCACCTCGATGCCGAGTGCAGGCGTCGCTGTGAATTGGCTGCTACATACGACAGGCTCATTGACAATCCACTAATCACCAAGCCCGAATTCGTCGCAGGACGCGAATCGGTATGGCATCAGTATGTGATTCGCACACCACACCGCGACGCTCTGCGCAACTTCCTTACCGAACACGGCGTGGAAACCGATGTGCACTATGCCACACCGCCTCACCGTCAGCCCTGCTACGACCGCTTCGCTCACTTACAGCTGCCTGTAACCGAGCGTATTGCAGCCGAAGTCATTAGCCTGCCAATGTCGGCATGCACATCTATTGCCGATGCCGCCGAAATAGCGGACATCATTAATAAATTTTGTATAATCTATGATTGACAACAATACATTCCCGGGGCTTAAAGCCCTGTTTCACACCTTCGGTTGTAAACTCAATTTCTCGGAAACATCTACCATTGCACGCACTCTCTCGGAGCGAGGTATCCGTCGCGTCAGTGGCTCGGAACAGCCCGATGTAATTGTGGTAAACACCTGTAGTGTCACTGAACTGGCCGACAAAAAGTGTCGCCAAACCATCCGTTCGTTCCATAAGCGATATCCCGATGCGGCCATCATTGTAACAGGCTGTTATGCCCAGCTCAAGAGCGACGAAGTGGCCGCCCTGCCAGGTGTGGCTGTTGTGGCCGGTTCAGACAAAAAAATGAATATTGATAGTTTTCTTGAATCATATCTCACCACGCACACTCCCGTTGTAGATGCCATTCCTGCAAAGGATATTCGCGATTTTGCGGCATCGTGCGAGCGAGGCGACCGTACACGCTATTTCCTTAAGGTTCAAGATGGTTGCGACTGCTGGTGCACATACTGCACAATTCCCAAGGCACGTGGGCGTTCGCGCTCGGGCACTATCGACCAAATGGTTCAGCTGGCCGAAAATGCCGCTGCCGAAGGTGGCAAAGAGATTGTTATTACCGGTGTAAACATTGGAGACTTTGGCAAAGGCCGCGACGACAACTTCTTCGACCTTATCCGCGCTCTCGACCAGGTACAAGGTATCGAACGCTACCGCATTTCGTCGATCGAGCCCGATCTGCTCACCGACGAAATCATCGACTGGGTGGCGCAGTCGCGAGCATTTATGCCACACTTTCACATCCCTCTGCAAGCAGGCACCGACCACGTACTCGGGCTGATGCGCCGCCGCTATGACACAGCATTGTTCCGCAACAAGATAGAACGCGTGCGTAGCGTATTGCCCCATGCGTTTATTGGCGTAGACCTCATAACAGGCGCACGCGGCGAGACAGCAGAACTCTTCAAAGCATCACGCGACTTTGTCGACAGCCTCGATATATCGCGTCTGCATGTATTCCCATATTCAGAACGCCCCGACACCAAGGCCCTCAGCATCGAAGGTGTTGTAAGTCAGCAGGAAAAGCATCGTCGCACCAACATCATGCTTCGACTCAGTGAGGCCAAGTGGGAGGCCTTTGCATCGCGATTTGTGGGCACAGTACGCCCCGTATTGCTCGAGCATCCCCAGGGCAAGGACAAGAAGATGGCCGGATTCACCGATAATTATCTGCGCGTGGAGGTCGACGGAGCAACCGCCTCGCTCGACAACTCTATCGTGCCCGTGCTTATCACCGGCATCGACCCAGCCAACGAATCGCTTACCGGAACACTTGTATCTTGATGCGTTACGCCATATCCAACATATTATACATCCTGCTGTACTACGTAGTCCGTTATCGTCACAAGGTAGTGCACAGCAATCTCGCCACTTCGTTTCCCGATATGTCGGCCGCAGAGTTGCGGAGCACCGAGCGCAGGTTTTACCGTAATTTTGCCGACACCATTGTCGAAACTTTGGCATTGCCGTTAATAAGTGACAAGGTTATGGCTCGACGCATGGAGTTTGTGGGCCTCGAACACATCGACAGTATTCTCGACTCTGGCCGCAGCGTAGCTGTATACTTTGCTCATACATTCAACTGGGAGTGGGCCACTTCTGTTACACTCCACTCCCGTCACAAACCTTCCGAAACCGTTGAATACGGCCAGGTATACCGCCCGCTCAAATCGGCTTGGGCCGACAAGCTCATGCTGCGCCTGCGTGCTCGGTTTCACTCGGTGTGCTATCCCAAGGCGTCGGCCCTCCGCTGCCTGCTCAAAGCCAGAAAACGCGGTGCTCTGACTGTAACAGGATTCATGAGCGACCAGCATCCCAGCCATGGCGATCCCGGTCATTTTACATATTTTCTCAACCATCCCACCCTCATGATTACAGGCACCGAAACTCTTGCCCGCAAGCTCGATATGGGTGCCGTGTACTGGGATATGCACCACTTGGGCCGCGGCCGCTACCGCATTGTCGTACATCCACTCTCGCAACGTGTGGCCGACACCCCGCAAGGCCAGGTAACAGAGCAATATACTCGCCTCCTCGAACAAACCTTACAGCGCGACCCCGCCATTTGGCTCTGGTCGCATAACCGCTGGAAACATCCCGTATCATGCCCAAAGTAGCCGTCATTATTCTCAATTGGAACGGGGCACGCCTGCTTCGCGAATTTCTCCCGCAGGTTCTTGCCACCACCGACCCCCATACAGCCAGGGTAATCGTTGCCGACAACGGCTCAACCGACGAGTCACGCGACATTCTGGCCAAAGAATTCCCTCAAGTAGAAACCCTTATGTTCGATCGCAACCACGGCTTTGCCGAGGGTTACAATCTCGCACTCAAACACTATAGCCTCTATCCTTATGCTGTGTTGCTCAATTCTGACGTAGCTCCCGCACCCGGCTGGATTGAGCCTCTTTACAAGTTTATGGAATCAAACCGGGAGGCAGGAGGTTGCCAACCCAAACTCTTGAGTTATCACGATAAAAACACCTTTGAATATGCCGGTGCCTGTGGCGGATACATCGACCGCAACGGTTATCCCTACTGTCGCGGACGCATCTTCGATACATGCGAGCGCGACCATGGCCAGTACGATTCCGTTGCCGAGGTAGATTGGGCAAGCGGCGCCGCTTTGATGGTCCGCACCGACGTTTACCTGCAGGTGGGTGGCCTCGACCCGAGCTTCTTTGCCCACATGGAGGAAATTGACCTGTGCTGGCGCATGCGCATCGCAGGACACAAACTTTATGCCGTGCCACAATCCACCGTATACCATCTCGGCGGAGGCTCTTTACCCGTGGGTAATCCACGCAAAACATATCTTAACTTCCGCAACAATCTGCTGATGCTCCACAAAAACCTGCCCGACAGCTCGCGTAATGCGACCCTGTTGCGTCGTCGATTACTCGACGCGATTGCCTGGGCAAAGTTTGTCGCCACACTTCAGTGGAACCACGCATCAGCAATAATCCGTGCACACAACGACTTTCGTAAGATGCGGCTCGACATGACTGCGAGTCATGCCGACAGCGACCTTATAGCCTCGCGGCCAAATATCCTTATCTCGTACTTTTTACGTGGCCGCAAGACATTTCAAAACACCTGATAATCAATCGACAGCACCTGGAATTCCGTGCGGCGGTTGATTTGGTCGGCCACCTCGCGGTCTTCAGGCGACAGGCCGTCTATGTACTCTTCAGTGAGCACATTTCCTTCCTTGAACTGAGGATGCAGGCGAGCGAGTTTCTTTGTGATTGTCTTAGGACGCGACTTGCCGTAGCCCTGACTCTGCAGGCGGTCGGCCGCTATACCATTGGCTATCAGATAATCGATAACAGCCTGTGCACGTCGCGATGATAGCTTCAGATTGTAATCATCGCTGCCCATGCGGTCGGTGTGCGATGCCATCTCTATCGTTACGTTGGGATTGTCGCGAAGCACCTGTACCATTTCGTCGAGGGCCGTTTTCGACTCCGGACGCAGTGTGGCTTTGTCGAAGTCATAGAATATATTCTCTATCACGACAGGCTTATTGATCGAAGCTAAAATGAAATCGACGCCATAATCGGCATCTTCCTCGGCGGTATCCGATGTAAATTCCTGTCGGGCATTAAGATACCCCTTTGCACCGGCAAGCATTACATAGCTCACACCTCGCTGCAGCGGAAACGAGAACGAGCCGTCATCGCGTGCCACCTGCTTCTGATTCGAGCCGTCGTTGCCCACTATTCTTATCACGGCATTGGGCACTGGCTCTTCATCTTTGTCGAGCACCCAGCCCGAGATGGTGATTTTCAATTCGGGCAACTCAAATGAGTATATTGCATCGTAGCCATTGGCATCCTTGCGGTTGGAGCTGAAAAAGCCACTCTCGCCTTGTCCGAATGTAATGCCGAAGTCGTCTGACGACGAATTAATCGGTGTACCCATATTGGTCACGAGCCAGCCTCCCGATGGCTTCATTTCTGCCCTGAACAAGTCGAGACCGCCGTATCCCGGATGACCATCCGATGCAAAATACATCACAGAGTCGGTGCGCATGTACGGAAACATTTCATTGCCCGGAGTATTTATCCATTCGCCCAAGTTCTCAAGCGAGCCTGTCTTTTCTGTAAGATTGATACGCCATATATCTCGGCCGCCCGAGCCGCCGGGCATGTCGCTTGAGAAGTATAGCCATTGGCCGTCGGGCGATACGGCCGGATGGGCCACCGCCGATATGGAGTCGTTTATTATATCAAATTTGGCAGGCGCTCCCCATTGAGCATCGGAGCGTTGCGAAGTGTATATTTCAACCGTAGTGCTCGAATTGGGCTCGCGTCGGGCTCGTGTGAGATACATTGTATTGCCGTCGGGCGAAAACGATACGATACCCTCGTCCATCTCCGTATTCAGGCCGCCCTCTATCGTGGTGGGACGCTGCCACACGCCTTGCTCGTTTTTTACGGCAGTCCATATATCGGCCTTCTTTGTGCCGGTAATTTCGCTGCGCGGACCCTGCACCTGGTTGCGTGTCGTGCCAAAATATATACGATCAGTAGCTCCCGGCGCAAACATCGGGGCAAAGTCGCTTCGCGAGGAATTGAACAAATCGGCACGCCGCACAGTATAGCGCGTTGCGCCTTTCTTGTCGACAGCCGCCTTTGCACCGGCCAGACCATTGATGGCGGCACGGTCGGCGGGACGCATGGTCAGATATTCTTCATAAGCCTTAACTGCTGCTGCATATTGGCCAGCTGCATGTTGCATCTGAGCCAGGTGCAGGAAGGCCGAGGTGTCGGGATACTCGTAGCGTATGGCATACTGATAGGCGGCCGCGGCGCGCTGATATTGACTGATTTTGCGATAACATTCGGCCATCTTGAAAGCCACCTGCCCTCGCAGGGGACGTTCTTCTTTCGACACGAGTTTATTGTATACCTTACGATAATTCTTGGCTGCATCGTAATACTCGCCACGAGCCATCTGTTCGTTGGCCACCGTGAGTTTGGGAGCCGAACAGCCCGTTGCCAACAATATTAATATATATAGTAGTGCTATCTGTCTAAATTTCATATCTAATTAACGCACAAATAGCGCGTTTATTGAAAGACGTGCATAATTTTATAAATATTCTTAATCAATTTGACTTTATAGCCTTTTTTTAGTCTAATTTCCAAAAGATTTATTATCTTTGTATTTATGAATAGACTTACACTTACCTCATTATCTTTTATTACTGCATTGTGCGCATGGGCCGACAGCGTTGCCGAGTCTGATACCACAACCCAACTCAGAGAGGTATCGGTTGCTGCCCCTCGCGGAGTGCGCAAGCTCAAGGGCGCAACCAATTCCGAACTTATTTCTGCATCAGAACTCAAACGCGCTGCCTGCTGCAACCTCGGCGAAAGTTTCACTACCAACCCCTCGGTCGACGTGAACTATTCCGACGCGGCTACGGGCGCACGCCAAATCAAGCTATTGGGCCTCTCCGGGCAGTATGTGCAGATGATGACTGAAAATATACCTAATTTCCGTGGAGCCGCCGCTCCTTACGGACTTGGCTATGTTGCCGGCCCGTGGATGCAGTCGATTCAGGTATCCAAAGGCGCATCATCGGTCAAGAATGGCTACGAATCCATTACCGGTCAGATTAATGTTGAAATGAAGAAGCCGCAGAACGACCCCTCGCTCTCGGTTAATATGTATTACGACATACTCAACAAACTCGAAGCCAACATCGATGGCAACTGGCACATGGACTCCAACTGGAGCGCAGGCCTCCTGACACACTACGAAGACCGCTTCTCCACCCACGACGGCAACGACGACGGATTTGTCGACATGCCCCGCGTCAGGCAGTTTGCAGCGATGCCCCGTGTGGCATATCTCGGTTCGGAGTACGTGTTTCAGGCCGCCGGTAAGGTTATCGACGAGAAGCGCGAAGGCGGTCAGATAGGTCCTCACTCGTCCATGTTGACCCACCCATATATAATCAACATCGACACTCGCCGCGCCGAGCTGTTTACAAAGAATGCTTATATGTTCGACCGCGACAACGACGGCAACATTGCACTCATTCTCTCAGGCTCGGTTCACGATCAGGATGCATCCTACGGCATCCGCTTTGCCGATATTCTGCAACGCGAGGCCTATGGCTCGCTCATGTTCGAACGCAAGTGGGCCGACGGCCTTCATGCTTTGAGCACCGGCCTGTCGGGCACATACGACAATTACGACTATCATACCTTTCTCAACTTATACGAAAAAAAACCTACTGACACTTCTGAACGCGAAGGTGTTGCGGGCATCTACGGCCAGTATACACTCAGCCTCGACAACAAGCTTACCGCCATGGCCGGCCTGCGCTATGACTACAGCTCTCGCTTCGGCTCGCTTGTCACCCCACGCCTTCACTTGCGTTACACACCCATAACCGACTTTTCGCTGCATGCATCCATTGGTACCGGTGCTCGCACCCCCCATCCTATTGCCGAGTATTCCTATATGCTCGCATCCAGTCGTGTGATACACATCGCGAGCAAACTGCAACGCGAAAAGGCTCTAAACACAGGTGCCGGCTTTACATCGACATTCCGTCCATGGGGCAAGAAGCTCGGACTTTCGGCCGAATATTATTACACGAAATTCCGTAACCAGCTTCTGCTCAATCTTAAAAATCCGGGAGTTGCAATCCTCAACACTCGCAATACCGGTTCGTACTCACACGTCTTCCAAACTGAGCTCACTTTCGATCTGCTCAGCGACCTCTCGCTCTCGGCTGCATGGCGATACACCGACGTCAAAGTCAATTACGGCCAGGGCCTTGTACAGCCGCCTCTCTCATCGCGTAACAAAGCCTTGTTTACTCTTGGCTATTCTCCCAAAATGGGCCTGTGGCAGTTTGACGTGACCTGCGCCATAACCGGAGGTGGACGTATGCCCAACCCTGTCCCTGATATCTATCATTGTGACCAGACACTCCGTTGGAGCCCTACTTTTAAAGGATATACAACACTCAACGCACAAATCACTCGCAACTTCCGTCACTATTCCTTATACGTCGGCGGTGAAAACCTCACAGGCTATCGCCAACCCAACCCCATCATTAATGCTTCCGATCCATGGTCGTACGGATTTGATGCCACAATGATATACGGACCTCTGCATGGTGCTTTGATTTATACCGGATTTCGCTATAACATAACTAAATATATTTAAGATGAAAAAGATCTATTCCCTCCTTGCCCTCGCCGTCGTGGCCGGTGCAACAGCAACACAGACTATTGCTCAACCCACTGCATCGCCCGACAACACCGAAGTTAAGGCACAGGCCAAAAAGACCGAAACCGCAGTATTTACCGTGGCTCCCGTCATGACATGCCAAAACTGCGAAAATAAAATCAAAACCAACCTCCGCTTCGAAAAGGGTGTGAAAGGCATAGCTACCGACATCAAAGCCGGCACTATCTCCGTGACATACAATCCCGCCGAAACCTCGCCCGAAAAACTTGCTGCAGCCTTCAAGAAGATTGGCTACACTGCAACCGTTAAGTAATGCGCCTCATACTGACACTCGTCACACTGCTCGCCACGCTCTCAGGCATGGCGCAGCAGCGCGTGTCAGTTGTCGACTCCATTACACGCGAGCCTCTGAGTCGCGCTGCAGTGTTTGACCGCCGAGGCAACCTCACAGCTATGACCGACGACCGGGGCTATGTTGCCCCGATGTCGCCCTCGGACTATCCTCTCACCGTGCGTTGCATGGGCTATCGCGACTACACCGTTTCCGCACGCCACTCAGGGCAGGTCCTCATGCAAGAGTTGGCTTACGACCTGCAGCCACTCGTGGTTGAGTCGTCCAAGCGCCCTGTGCTCCACATTGTGGCCTATGTGCGCGAATACTCCACTCTCAGCTCGTACACCGACACAGTGCAGCTGTTTCGCGAGAAAACCGTCGATTTCATGCTGCAACCCAAGCCCACCCGTCACCAGCCTGACTGGGGCGCCCCGCGAGTGCTTGCTGCGAGGTCTTATTACAAATTTACCAACTATCTGGGGCTCGACAGCGTAAGCGACAGCTTTGGCCGCCACTTTTCATGGTCAGATTGGGTGAGCCTGCGTCGCGACATTCGCCTGCCAATGGGCTTGTTCAGCAACGCGGCCACTACCGACACTGTCCACGGCAAGTACAGCCCTGCCGAAGTGTGGTATAGATCCGGCGAAGATGTCGACATTGACATCGACCTCCTGGCCGACACCGCCGCTCGACATTGGGCTCCACGCATCTATGCCAATTCAAGCGACGACCTCGAATTTACCCGTTTCAATCTGCGTTATAATTTCGGCGATGTCTACGACAGCCGCATCGTCCCGTTCAACCTGCGCGGATTGTCATTCAACATCGAATCCGAAGGTCGAGGCCGAGGACTGTACAAGTTTTTTAAAAACGGCCAAAACGGTTACTTCACAACTTACGCCGAAATTTATGTGGTCGATAAAATGTGGATAACTCACTCCGAAGCTCGCGAATGGGCCAAGCATCCTCCTAAAGCCGACGAAATCGGTATTCTCGTCCCATCTCATGTCCCCGCTCTCGACGCAGCCACACAGCAACTCATAGCCAGAGTCGAAGGCATAGACCGCGAAGCAATCCGCCTCGAAGAGTCGCCCGACAATCGCGTCGCAAGTTTCAAACGAAAAAAATACGGCCCATTATCGGGCACTTTGCATTACCTAAAGGGTAAGTATCGGGGCTATAAAGGAAAATAAATTGGTTATTTTGTACTATTTTAAAGAAATATCAAAAAAAGTTCTTCAAATATTTGCACAGTTCAAAAATAACCCCTAACTTTGCACACGTAAAACAACGGCACCCCCGAATGATTTACAAAGAACATTAAAAAATTGCCTTGTGGTGTAATGGTAGCACTTCGGATTCTGGTTCCGCCTGTGAGGGTTCGAATCCTTCCAAGGCAACAAAGAGCTAAGTCAAATGACTTAGCTCTTTTTGTTTTATTTACAATTAGAGCCGACTTTCAAGCCGGCTCTAATATTACCACATGGGATTGAAGGGTTTTGAATGTTTGAGGTATTTGTTGATGTTACCGAATAGTTCTGCGTGATACTTAGTGTTGAGCTTCAACACTGGCGCACCGGGGCGCAGATCAAGCCGGGCCATGTCGACATAGAACACACCCAGCGAATCGGCAAACTTGAAATAGTAGCGATTGCGGTTGAGGTCGCTGATGGAGCGCCACTGTGTCGACATGTGAGGCACACCGTCTATTTCATACTGATATGGCACAGCAACGGCACCAAGCACCCCGAGCAGATTGGCGACCACTTGGTCGGAAGTTACATTTACTGCCGGTATGTGATGTATGAAATAGTCGCCACGAACGAATCGCTCGGACGGACGCACACCGCCGGGCATGAAGTTCTCGCCACCCACGCCTTTCCAATAGCTGTCTATAGCCTGCATTTGCGGAAACATTGGGTTGTTGGTCAATACCTGATATTCCTTGCCCTCATATAGATTGAGATTACCTTTGTCATATTCCATTATCAGCGTATTGCCAGAGCGGTCGGTGATAGCCCAGTGCAGCAACGACACCGTGCCACCGTCAAACGTTGCTCCCGTGATGCCAAACGGATTGGCTTCGAGCCACTGACGAACCTCGGCAACCGTTTTAAAATTGTCGAGGAAGTAGCTCACCAGCACCGACAGGCTCATCACCGGCATATCCGAGCCTTTGGGCGCCGTTTTATATTCCGATACGTTGCAGAACAAGCCGTTCATGGCAAGACCTTGGTCATTCATACCCTCGGTCACACCGCCATCATAACCCACTGCCAGAGTCGAGCCGTATTTTGACGTCCAGGTAAATCTTGAACCAGTGTTCATACTTTCCTTTTTCATCCCGGCAGGATATACATATATATCTGTAGGAATGGGCGATGTCCAGTCGAGCGTACGCCCCACCATTACTATATCGGTGCTGTCGCCTCTAAACACGACACGCGAACATGGCAGTGCCGGAATAGCCGACAATGCCGCAAATGCGAGTAACGCAAAGGGTTTGAGTAGTTTCATAATTTAACAGATTTTTCTTTTATAAAGTAACTATATAGGCCTTATAAAAGTTCAAAAAACATTTGCTTCACAATAAAATAATCCTTAACTTTGCAATATACCCTTTTGAAAAGAAGCATGAGATACATAAGCACATCTGACAGTGCGGTTACCGACCTCAAAGGCGCGGTACTCAACTGCAAGGCTCCCGACGGAGCTCTCTATCTGCCCGAGAGCCTGCCTGTGATACCGAAGGCTTATTTCAATAATATACAGGAAATGAGCCTACGCGAAATTGCCTACGTTGTTGTAAGCTCGCTATTGGGATCGGATGCCGATATGGCCACACTCAAACGTGTGGTAGACGAAACTTTCAATTACCCTATTCCACTCACCGACGTGGCTCCGCAAGTGAGCGTGCTCGAGCTGTATCATGGACCCACAATGGCTTTCAAGGACACCGGCGCGAGGTTTCTGGCAGAGTTTTCCAAGCAGTTTCGCGACCGCTCAGGCTTGCGCAAAATTGTGGCCATCGGAGCCACCACAGGCAATACCGGTATTGCCATTGCCCATGCATATTCGCGCGTCAACGGCAACATTGTTGTGATTCTGTTTCCTCAAGGCGTGCTCAACCGCAACCAGCTGTCGGCCATCAACGCCGCCGGCCCGCATATACACCCCATCGAGGTGGGCGGCAACATTGCTCAATGCAAACAAATGGTGACCGAAGCTTTGGCCGACACCTCTTTGAGCAAAATATTCCAACCCGTCTGTTTCAATACCGCCAACTACCTGCGCATCGTGCCGCAAGTAGTGTTTTTCTTTCATGCCTATGCCCAGCTCAAGGCCAGGCGAGGACACTCCGGTCCATTCAACGTGGCCATTCCATGCGGCTGTCTGAGCAATCTCGCTGCTGCAGTCATTGCCAAGCGGATGGGATGCCCGATTGGCCGCATCGTTGCAGGCTGCAACGCCAACGACGACTTTGTGCGTGTGCTCAACGGAGAACTAAATCCGCAACGTCTGCACCCCAACAGCCGCCCAACCCTCGCTGCAGCTATGGATTCGGGCTCTCCCACCAACATGTCGAGGCTATTGAAACTATATGACAACAACCTCGAGGCCATGCGTAGCGATATAACGGCAATGTCTATTTCCGACGACGAAATAGCATCGACCATCCGGGCCGCTATCGATGCCGTGGAATTCACGCCCGACCCCCACACTGCGGTGGCTCTCGGTGCTGTGGTACGCGCCATGGACTATGGTGAGATAAATCCATCCGAACCTGCCGTGGTGCTCGCAACGGCCCATCCAGCCAAATCTCTGCGCACCATGACCGAAATTACCGGCCGCAGCATTGAACTTCCACTCCAGCTCACACGTTTCATGCAAGTGGGCTCACAACGCAAGCCCTGTATCAAGATTCCGCCCACTTATCAGGCTCTGAAAAAATATTTGACTAACTTATAAATCCCTTATACATAACAACTATGGCAAACAAACGTCAACTCAAAAAGAACATCTCGCGCGTGTGCGGCGACCTTGCCGCCGACCTCATCCTTGCATCGTACTCGGTTGGTGGAATCGACCGCGACAAGGTAGACAACATCCTCGTGCAGATAGCATCTCTGCAGAGCGAATCGCGTGCCAAGGTGTCGTTCGTATTCGACAAAGTGGCCAAAGACTTCGCCACCGTGAAGGAATACAAGGCTGCACGCCAGGCCTACAACCGCGCTGCCTTCGACCGCCTCAGCAAGGACTTTGCCGAGACTGCCACCGCCATCGTTAAGGAAATGAACACTCTTATTCCCGCCGAAGCCCGTCAGGCTGTCTCCAAATAATGAATTTAGCGGCTCTAATACTCAAACTTGCCGGCTGGAAGGTGAGCGTTACCACTCCCAACTTTGCCAAGTGCATTATCTGTGTGGCACCTCACACCAGCAACTGGGATTTCATACTCGGCAAGCTCACTTATGCCGCCGTGGGGCGGCAAGCCGGATTTCTAATGAAATCTCAATGGTTCGTTTGGCCGCTCGGTTATATTTTCCGCTCCATCGGTGGTATTCCTGTGGAGCGGAAAAACAAAACCGTTTCGCTCACCGAGGTGGTTGTAAAACGATTCAACGATGCCAAGCGACTGCACCTTGCCATCACCCCCGAAGGCACCCGCAGCCGCACATCACGCTGGCGCACAGGATTCCTGCACATTGCTCTTCAGGCCAATGTACCAATCGTGCTCGGTGCCATTGACGCCGCCAACCGCCGCATCTCGGTCGACACAGTATTTGAACCCACCGGCGACATCGAGGCCGACATGCGTGCCGTCAAGGATTTCTACGCTCCCTACAAAGGCATATATCCCGACAAATTTACTGCAGAATGATCTCTGACCAACTACATATAGCCGTCGTGGGGCTCGACATCGTCAACGGCAATCCCGCTGCAAGTCTTGATCGCGCCTATAAGGTCCTTGCAGCACTGCCTGCCGACACTCAGCTCGCAGTACTTCCCGAACTGTTTACAACAGCTTTCATCCCCGACGAGGCCACACTGCGCGACACTTGCACCGAAGCTGTTACACAACTCACGGTCGACAAGTTGCACGAATGGGCCTCCGAGTTTGGATTTGCAATCGCAGGCTCTTTTTCGGCTTACGACAACGGCAACATCTTCAATCGCGCATTCTTTGTAACACCCGATTCGCAGACAACATTTTACGACAAAAAACACCTGTTCACCCTCAGCACCGAGTACAAGACCTATACCCCGGGAGCATCACATTGGCCTGTTGTAAATTACCTTGGCTGGAACATAGCCATTACCATCTGCTACGAACTGCGCTTTCCTGTGTGGCAGCGAAATACCGCCCACCGCTACGACCTTATGATAGTGCCGGCCAACTGGCCCAACGTGCGCCGATATGCTTGGGAGCACCTGCTCATAGCGCGCGCCATTGAGAATCAGGCTGTATATGTGGGTGCCGACCGCGCCGGAGTGGACGACTACGGCGACTACGACGGCCTGTGCCGCGTGTACGACCACATGGGCAAGCCAATCGGTACATCACTCGACCTCAACGGTACCGAAACGGTGCTTGCCACCCCGTCGCTCGAAGCATTGCGCCACTTCAGACGCAAACTTCCGGTGATTGATGCCGCCGACGACTTCCGTTTTATCTAAAAGCGTTTTATACCAATGATTATCACACCACTGCGTCGCACTTTTTTTCTTATCTCCATTCTGTTGGCAACCCTCTGCGCATCTGCTCAGCAATTCGACTATAAGCTCATTGCCGACAATCTGCAGAAGAAACTCAGCACACGTTGCTCAACGGTCGACAGCATCGCGTCAATGGCCAACATTATGGATATCGCGCTCATAAAGCCCGACATAGCATCGCCCGACTCCCTGGCTCGAATAATATACAACATTTCGATTAGATCCAAGGACTACGAAACAGCCTATGAGATGATTATGACACGCGCCAACCTGCACATCAAGAACATAGATTCACTCAACATGCTACTTGAACAGGCACGCCAACTTCCGGCTGAATGGCATCGCGACGAGACCGCCGCTTTTGTGCAGATGTACCAAAATATTTACATCAACTCGCACGCCTCCAACCCGCGCAAACGAAGCGAGGAGTTACAACGCAAGCTACACGCACTCAACGAAGACACCGACGACCTCTACACAAAACTCGCCTTGCTTCATGCTGTGTGCCTGCATCTCTACACCGACACCAAGAGCGACCTGCTGGTGCGATACTTTGACGACCTGAGCCAGCTGTCGGAAGAGCTCCCTATTACCGACTTTGCACTCCGCACGTTCATAGCACGACAGTCGGCCATGGCCTACTCACTCGCCGAGCGCCCTTACAAATCGCTTGAAGCCGACCGTCGCATGCTCACTCAAATCGACTCGCTCACAAACAAATACCGCAGAGTAGGACGCCCATACCGCACTTTCAGCGAGCCGCGTTACCACATCTACCTGCGCATGCTCAGCAATTACGAGAAGCTTCATCCCGAAGAAATCGAGCAATACCACAGCGAAGCCCTGCGACTGGCCGCAGAAGACCTCCGCGCACACGAAAGTTACATGCGCACACCCTCGCCCGACATATTCTATGCAATGGCCCACAAGGACTATCCAACTGTTGTGGCCCTGTTGCGCGACTTGAAATATACACCGGAAAACCAACACCGCAAGCCTCAGTTTCTAAAATTCCTCATCACGGCATCGCAACAGACAGGCGACACCGACATACTGCTCAAAGCTTCGTTGGAATATAACGAGCTACTCGAAAATATGCTTGCCTCCGAGCGACACTTCAGCGAGCCCGATGCAATATGCGAAACCTATATGTTGCGCCGCCGTCACAATGGCTCGCCCATCATGGCCTTCCGTGCCGAGGAGCGCATGCATCACACATTGTTTATAATATTTGGCACTGTAATTCTGGCCATGGCCGTATTGCTGTTCCTGCTCATACGCTACTACCGCCATTCAAAAACCCTGTCCAAAACCCTCTCCGACTCAAACGAAGCATTGCGACAGGAGCGACAGTCTTTGCAAAAATCAACCGAAGAGCTTACCCTGGCCCGCGATGCCGCGCAGAAAGCCAATCAATTCAAAACCGACTTTATACGCGCCCTGAGCACAGAAATAAGCAATCCACTGAACGCCATCACCGAATACTCCAACCTGATAGTCGACTGCTCCGACGCCGAGCGCAAGCCCTATTTGCAGCAGTACGCACGCCTTGTGGAGCACAATGCCGGATTTCTTAACACGGTAGTAACCGACATTTTCCACCTGTCGGAAATCGACAGCGACTCAGTAACCCTTCACCGCTCCATTGTGAACATACCCAAAATGATGGAGATATGCATCGAGACAATCCGTCCCCGACTCAAGCTCGGCGTTGACATAAAATGCGCACCCGGTTGCGAAGAAATCGACACATTTACCGATGCGAGTCGCCTGCAACAGATTTTGCTCAACCTCCTGGACAACGCTGCAAAGTTTACCGAAAAAGGCTCCATAACTCTCAACTGCCGACTCTCGAAGGGCAACAAGAATGTTATAATATCCGTCACCGACACAGGATGCGGCATACCGTCAGAGCATCGCGACATGATATTTGAGCGCCTCGCCAAGGTAAACCGCAGCGTACAGGGCGTGGGTCTCGGACTATCCATTTCGCGCCTTTTGGCTCATTTGCTCGGCGGCGACATAATGCTCGATACCACCTACTCGGCAGGTGCCAAATTTATGATTACAATACCATATGTTGTAAAATAATTAAAAAGATGCTTAATAATTGCGCAAAACTTAGTATCTTTGCAGAATCTTAGACCCCATTATCTACACACACAAATGCCTAAAGTATCTCAACGCGGCAACGAAATGCCCGCATCGCCCATCAGGCGCCTCGTGAAGTATGCCAATCAGGCTGTAGCCCGTGGTGTGAATGTATTCCGCCTCAACATCGGCCAACCCGACGTACCCACCCCTCCCAGTGCCATCGAATCTCTGAAACACATTGACCGCAAAGTTCTTGAATACAGCCCCTCCGAGGGTATACTGTCGCTCCGCAAGAAAATGTGCGAGTATTACAAGCGCTTTGAAATCGACCTCACACCCGAAGACATCATCATCACCACCGGTGGTTCCGAAGCCATTCTCTTTGCCTTCATGGCCGCCCTCGATCCCGGCGACGAAATTATCACACCCGAACCCGCCTATGCCAACTATATCGGTTTTGCCAAAGTGGCCGGTGTGAAGATTGTAACCGTTCCCTCGCGCATCGAAGACGGCTTCCAGCTCCCCCCCGTTGAAGACTTTGAAAAGCTCATCACACCCCGCACCAAGGGTATCCTCTTCTGCAACCCCAACAACCCCACCGGTTACCTCTATAACAAGGCTGAAGTTGAAAAACTCCGCGACATAGTAAAGAAGCACGATCTCTTCCTCTTTGCCGACGAAGTGTATCGCGAATTCTGCTATACCGGCGAGCCCTACTTCTCGGCCATGCACCTCGAAGGCGTGGACGACCAGGTAATCATGATCGACTCCGTATCGAAGCGCTATAACGAATGCGGCATACGCATCGGTGCCGTTATCACCAAGAACGCAGAAATCAAGGCCAACATCCTCAAGTTTGCACAGGCCCGTCTGTCGCCCCCTCTGCTGGGACAGCTTGTTGCCGAAGCATCGGTCGACACTCCCGAGGAATACATGAAGCAGACATATCAGGAATATGTGGACCGTCGCGACTTCCTCATCAACCGTCTCAACAGCATTCCCGGCTGCTACTCGCCCATGCCCATGGGTGCATTCTACACCGTGGCCAAGCTGCCTGTCGACGACGCTGAAAAGTTCTGTATCTGGTGTCTCACAGAGTTCGAACACAACGGCAACACAGTGTTTATGGCACCCGCATCCGGCTTCTACGCCACCCCCGGCATGGGCCTCGATGAAGTGCGCATGGCCTATGTGCTGAAGCGCGAAGACCTCGCCACCGCTATGGATACCCTTGAAGCCGCTCTCGCTGCATATCCAGGCAACAAGCTCAACAACAAATAATTATCACCTCATATTTAGTAGCTATTTTGGCCCATGTGGCTGGAATAGCTACTTAGAACGTGTTTAAATAATTCTTGTTAATTTTTAAACACGCTCTAAAATCTTTTTTATATGAATCCACGACTCCTCATACTCTCCGCACTCACAGCTGCCTGTATTTCCGCATCAGCACAGGAATTTAAACCCTCCATGACCGTAAACGGTGTGATGCGCAGCCGTTGGGAAATGTCGACCATCGAAGGTCACGAAGGCGAAAATCGATTTGCCATACGCAATGCCCGTCTATGGCTCAGTGGTAAGGCCACGCCCAACATCGACTACTTCATGCGCGCCGATTTCTGCGACATGGGCAAGATAAAATTTCTTGACGGCTGGACACGATTCAAGCTGTCGCAGGAGTTCTCGGTTCAGACCGGCCAGTTCCGTATTCCCTTCGGACGCGACACATTCAAGGGGCCGGGCAACTATATCTTTGCCAACCGTTCATTTTTAGGCAAGGACGAGGCCAATAACCGAGCTGTGGGTTTTCAGGTGATGTATAAACACCCCTCTTTGCCATTAAACATACATACCGGTGTATTCTCGCCCCACAGCATCTCCGACCATTATCCGTGGTCGAACGACATGACCTTTGCCACTAAAGCCACACTGCAGACCGGATGCCTGGAGTTTACCGGTGGATTTCAAACCATCGCTCCCGCAGGAATCCGCATGAATATGGCCGATGCGGCCGTCACGCTGACCTACGGCCAATTTACAGCCGAGGCTGAATACATGTATACTCACTACACGCATAAGTCGTTTGCCGACAACAATATATACAATACATGGGCCAAATACGACATACCGATGCGCAAGGGGATGTTTAACAATCTCGCCTTCATGGGTCGCTTTGAAGGCACAGGCCCCCACTCCACCGGTGTGCCTGCTTCCGACGGCAAACTCATAGCCGACAATCCTGCTCGGCGCCGCCTCACACTCGGCACATCGCTGGCATATATCAAGAAACCGCTGAAGTGCGAACTCCAGCTCAACTATGAGCGTTACATATACAACAAAGACACGGCTCCCACCATGGACCGCGGCGATAAGATTGTTACCGAACTCATACTACTCTTCTGATGAAATTCATATCCTGGAACGTCAACGGCCTACGCGCCGTTGTGGGCAAAGGTTTTGCCGATATATTCAACGAATTTGACGCCGACTTCTTCTGCGTGCAGGAAACCAAGTTGCAGGAAGGTCAAATAGACCTGTCGTTCGACGGCTACGACTCCTATTGGGACTATGCAGAGCGCAAAGGCTATTCCGGCACTGCTGTTTTCACACGCATCAAGCCGCTGAAAGTGTCGCAAGGCATAGGCATCGAAGAGCACGACCGCGAGGGCAGAGTTGTGACACTCGACTGCGGAAATTTCTACCTCGTAAATGTCTACACTCCCAACTCGCAGACAGAACTTACCCGATTGGACTATCGCATGGAATGGGAGCAGGCATTTGCCGACTATGTATGTCGTCTCGATGCCGAGAAGCCCGTAATAGTGTGCGGTGACCTTAATGTGGCCCACAAAGAAATCGACCTTGCCAATCCGAAGACCAACCGTCGCAATGCCGGTTTCACCGACGAAGAACGCAACGCGTTTTCGACTCTGCTTTCACGCGGATTTGTCGATTCATTCCGCGCCCTGCACCCCGACCGCGAAAAAGCCTACACATGGTGGAGCTATCGCTTCAGCGCGCGCGCCAAGAACGTGGGCTGGCGTATCGACTATTTCCTTATTTCAGAGCGACTGCTTCCCCACCTGCGCGCAGCCGAAATTTATCCCGACACTATGGGCTCAGACCACTGTCCTGTAGGAATTGAAATTGAACTGTAATTTAAAATTGAACTGTAATCTAAATGTCAATGTTCGATTTGGTTTAGAGTACACTGAAGCCGTCTGCACTAAAACCACTGCAAAGTTACAACGAAAAACAGTCGGGCACTTCGAAATTTGGGAATCCTTACCAAATTTCGTAATCTTGACAAGCTAATAATTTAAGCGGATAGAATCTCAAAAAGACTCTATCCGCTTTTGTTCCTGGCTATACGCCAATTTTTATTTTAGAAACTATGATCGTTTTTCGAGTTGACGTTCGAGGGCTTCGAGAGCCAGATCGATGGCTTCTTCGAATGTGTTGGCAGTCTTGTCGGCCACAAGGTCGTCGAGCTGAGGCACGGAGAGCTTTACGATGGCCTGCTTGTTCATGGCTGTTTCGGGCTTCACCACTTTAAGCGTAACATCAACGGTGGTAATGGCTTGGAAGTGGCGACAGAGGCGTTCGGCCTTCTTGTTGATGAAGGCTGCGAGCTTTTCGGTTGCGTCGAAGTGGATGGCTTTGATACGTACTTCCATGGTCTATCCTTTCTTTTGTGCGCGAGGATGCGCGAGTTGATAATTATGTTGAAGTTCTCTATAGGAGAGATGCGTATATATCTGCGTTGCGGCCAGAGATGCGTGACCCATAAGTTGCTGGACGGCCGTTATTTCTGCGCCGTTATTGAGCATGTCGGTGGCAAATGTGTGGCGCAGCATGTGGGCTGTTGCATAGCCGTTGCGCACTCTCGACGACAGTTCCGACTTAACCACTGAATTGAGTTCGCGATAGGTCATTGCAAGGCCTTTTCGCGTGACGAAAAACTGTGGGGAGGAGGTTTCGGGTCGGAGAGCGGTATACTGTGCAATCATATCGTTGAGTTCTTGGCCGAAAGGGATTATTCTTTCTTTATTACGCTTACCCAGTACTTTTAGTTCACGACGATTAGTATCAATATTGTCGGCAAGGAGTCCAAGCATCTCGGAAGCGCGCATCCCTGTTGCATACAGCATATTGACTATGAGCATATTGCGCAATTCTTCAAAATCTGTAGTATCGATATGTCGGTCGAGAGCTTTTCCCACATCACCGGTGGGCAGTGCTCGTGGCAATGACTTTGGTGCCTTGGCCGTAACAAGATCGGCGGCCGGATTGGCGGAGCATAAACCGCGTCGCTGCAGATATGTGTAGAAAGCCCGGAGGGTCTGCACCTTGCGACGAATTGTACGGGCCGAGCGTCCTTGCGATGACAGATGAGCCACCCACAGACGAAGGTCGCCTACCACTACCCGAAGCGGGTCGAAATGGGCACCGAATGCCTCAAGCGAGAAAGAGTGCCATTGTTGCAGGTCATAGCCATATGACGTAACGGTGTGAGCCGACTCATTCAGCTCACACCGTATATAGGTTAGGAAAGCATCATATAACTTATTCATACTGCATCGAAGCAGATGTTACTACTTCGGTAGCGAAGTTATATATCTTTCGCTAAATTTCCAAATAAAAATGCGATATTTTTTCGAATCTACGTAATTTTCAACCTCCTTCCAAGGATTAGTGCCTTATGACGGCATTGCGAGCAGACTCGCCGCCATCATGCTACGGCAGGTTTTTATTCCTCTACAGAACGGAGTTTCTGAACGTAAACAGCCTTCATCATTTTCTTGCGGTTGGTTACGCTGGGCTTCTGGAAAGCCTGACGGCTGCGGAGTTCTTTTACGATGCCGGTTTTTTCAAACTTACGCTTGAACTTCTTAAGGGCGCGTTCGATGGTTTCGCCTTCTTTTACTTGTACTATAATCATGTTGTTACTTATGGGGTTGATTCTGTGATTATTGTGCTGTTTTCTCGAAACAGCGGGGCAAAGTTACGATTTTTTTTTAACATTGCCAACTTTTTAAGCACTTTATTTTAGCTTTATCTTTATTTTACAACGAATTTGGCTGTAGAAACGTGGCCCAAAGCATCAATAGCAACAGCCATATAAATGCCGGGGGCAAGCGAGGCCGTAGATACGCTGTGCGAACCTGCCGCTACTTTTGTACCCGACACATTGTATATAACGATGTCGGTACCGGGCGCATATACACGATTTCCGTCGAAGACTACAGATTCAGTTGTCGCATCGGCAATGCCCGAAGTGGCACAATATACAGTGAGCACAGCCTGCGACACGCCGTCGGTGGCAGTAACGGTGTAGATACCCGGAGCCATGGCTTCGATCTCAAAGATAACATTGTCGTTGTCGTCAAACGCTACAGGATTGGCCACACAATTGGCTTCGTCTGATACTTCGATAGTAAGTGATTCAAAAGACACATTGCCGAGAATCAGAGTCGTACCGGCCTTGACGCCCGGCTCGACTGTAAGTTCGCCGGGATTGAATGAAAGCGAGCCACCCACTTCCTGCGACTTCTCGAAGAAGAGTGCAGGATAGCGATTGAACACCCATGGAGCATTGACTGAAGCACCGTCAAACTTGAAGCCAATCGACTGGAAGAACTCCTTATTGGCTGCATTTAACGCCAAATCGGCACCTTCGACACCGGTAGCAACAGCGAGTGAATCGACCTGGGGCAACAGGTCATTGTAAGCGAAGTTGTTCTTAAGACCGGCCTCGGGCAAAGAATGTGCATTGGGGGTATCGGGCTCGTCGTTGGCTCGCGAGCGACCAATTATGCGGTGAGTGGTTGCAGCGGGATCGCAACCGTCGACTGATTCGGGAACAGTTATGGACGATACGGCAACGACATTGCCTTCAACTACTACAGCATCGCTTGCATCGGTGGGATTGCCATTGTCGTCATAGCCACCATAGGCCGGCATGAGACTACCTATAAGACCGCCAACATTCATTTCGGCAACGGGCTGGCCGGTAACTTCCGAGGTGATGACACGGGGTTGAGAGGCTGAGATTTCGCCTTCGACGAAGTTGTTGGCAACCACACCGCGATTGTTCGAGCCCACAAGACCACCCACATTGTTGAGGGCAGTGATATTGGCATCTATATGACAGTTTGACACTGATGCAGTGGCTGTTGCCATCGAGGCCACAGCACCACCCACAAAGCTTGCGGCGTTGATACTGCCTTCGAACAAAGACGCCACTACCTTGGACTCAGAACCGAGCGTACACACGAGGCCGCCAATGTTTTCGGCTTCTTCGCGGGTAATTACCACATCTGTGGCCGAACAGCCACTCACCATTGTGGCTGCAGTGGCCGTATTGACAAGCGAACCAAAGGATTCATCGGATTCCGATTCGACAACGATACCCGACAAATGAACATCCGAGATGCGTGCACCAGAAGCTCGTCCGGCGAGTACAGCGGGAGCGCTGTCGACAGTCACATTCTCGATGCGCAGATTTTTGACTGCCACTGACACGCCCTCGGCTGCAGGAGCAAGTTGCTCGAACATGGGCTTGTCGGCAAGCGTAAAGTTTTGGAGAGAGTGGCCTGCACCGTCGAGCACACCTCCAAATGTCCCTGCTATGGGTTCAAAAGCAGTTCCGCCAAAGTCTATATCGTTGGCAAGCACGTAATGCGCCTTGAGATTGTTTTTAATCTGTGCCATATCGCCTGCACCGGCAAGACGGTAGGGATCGGCCTCTGTTCCCGAACCAAGCATCTTGTTGAGAGGCAACGAAATGAACTCCGAGTGATGCTTATCGTCCTCGGCCGACATATAATTAATCCATATAGCCGGCTTTGTGGCGAGGTTGAGCACAGTTACTCCCATCTGCGAAGCATCGCGAGGGAACACATACTGCATGAGGGTGGCACCGGCATCGTTGCCGACACACAGCTCGGTGTGCGTACGGGTTTCATCGCCGTTTTCGCGACGCAATGCGAGGTAAATGTATTCCTGGGCGGCATCGGTATTAAAGAGGCAGGGGTTGAGGGCATAACCTGCTACGAGCGGATTGACAAGGGTTATATCCTGTCCGGCATTGATACGGTCGACGCGCAAAAACTGCCCCTGGGCGTCAAACCATGCTATGTCGTGGAGAGTGTTGCCCTGGTCGTCGGCCTGTCCGTAGGCACCGCTGAAAGCATAGCGATAGCTGCCCCAACCGGGAGCACGGTCGAGCGACATGGACAGGTAGTTTTCGCCACCGTCGTACAGGAGGTGACGGTCGATGGAAACCGTGGGTGTCATATCGGGCCAGTTGCAGAACGAATACTTGTAGTTGTCGTACTCGCCGCCCTGCATCAGGAACACAAACTGCTCGGGATGTCCGCTTACCGACGACAGTTGAAGGTAGCCCATATTGCCCTCGCCAAATGTTTTGAGAAGGGTACCGTCTGCGCTGTATACACGATAATGAGTAGATGTATTTTCGTTGAGGTCAGTATCGGCCACCGATACAACATAGGCCGGAATCTGAGTACCGAAATCAAAGCTTATATCGTCGATGCCGCGGAACATACCCAGAGAGTAGGTGCGTGTAAACACACCCTCGGGAGCTGTCTCACAGGGTACGGCTGTTGTCGACACCTTGACAAGTTCGTTCTTGGAACCATTTTTCTTGTAAAGGTCGATTACGTAGCGATTGCCCTGACTGAGGGCTTCGTTTTCGTAGTCGAAGGGATCTTCAAAGAAGGTCTTCTCGTACTTTGCACAGGTAACATATACGTCGCGACCGCGTGAATTGAGCATGACGGGCATGGTTTCGTTTTGACCGTCGCTCATCACATAGAGCATATTTTCCTTGAAAGTGTGCATCAGAGCGGCACCGGGGTTGGAGTATCCTGCCTTGGTATAGATGTCAAACTGATACAAGATTTCGGTATCGGTATACTCCTCGCCGCTAAAAAATTCCATAAAGAAGTCTTCGCTCCAATTGTCGGCGGCGTTGTTGACGGCGGCAATATAGTAGCCGGGCATGAGAGCGACATCTACAGCATTTTGCTCGGCGCCTCTCAGCGAGTACACCTGAGTCATGGCCGTTGAGCCGTAGCCCTCCACGGGATTGAAATTCATAAGCAGCATCACCTCATAATTATTATCGAGGTTGAAAAATTTTTTGCTCACTACCGCACCAAACTCCACACCGCTGCAGCGTTTGAAGCCCGCCGGGCAGGTGATAGCTTTGTCAATCTTGCCTACAGGCTCGTAATTGTCGTTATAGACGGTGGCGTGAATGCCAGTGATTGAGTAGTCGGTGTAATACTCATTCTGCTCGAGAATCTGCTTGTCGAGAGTCGAGACTACAAACCATGTTGTGCCGTCGGGCATGTCAAGATAGGCCACATTGTCGCCGGGTGTCATTGTTACATCGGGCGAAGTGACGGCAGATTTGAATTTTGAGTTACGCACATCCTTAGCCAGATTGTGCCAGCCTCGAGGGGCGCCTTTTGACTCAGGTGCCCAACGGAAAGGATTGTCGGCGGTGGCGGCAAAATGCTCGCGAGCCTTGTCCAAAGGCAGTGCCGACACACTCTGCGCGGCAGCAAGAGCCACAATCGTCGCCAAACTTAAAGTTTTGTTCATAATGATAATAATTGGTTTATCTGAGTGGAAACTGCAAAGTTACAACTTTTCGACAACATTAATTGCCTTTACCACAAAATAATCAAGCATCCATATATTTTTTTTGTAAAAAGATATGCAAAGTAACGAATAAATATTATATTTGCGTAATAATACGAATGTGCTATGAGTAGTGACAATTTTTCGACCATTCCGGCGCGATTTAGACAGATTGTGCATACCGGTGCCGACAATGTAGCGGTTATAAACAGCGATTTCACGAGCTTTACCTACGGCCAGCTGGCCCACATGGCCGACAGCATAAGAGCCATATTTCCGGTTATGCCCAAACGCGTGGGTATACTGTGCGGGCATGGAGCCTCGCAGTTTGCGGCCATTATGGCTGTGATAGCATCCGGGGGTGCGTATGTTGCCGTTGAGCCGTCGCTGCCCGGGGTGCGTATAAGACGCATATTTCGCGAAGCAGAAGTAGACTTTGTGCTCACGGGCGTAGCCAATATGGAGCGCGTGGCCGATTTCAACCCCATACGACTGCCTCGCGAGGCCGAGCTTCTTGCCATGCCCATAGCCGCACCTCCGAGTGTCGAGGTACTGCCCGACACACCTGCCTATATACTCTACACAGCCGGTCGCAGCGGCAAGCGCAAAGGTGTTATAGTGGAGAATGAAAACGTTGCCAATTATGTGCGGGCCTTTAAGCACGAATTTGAGATAGGGCCCGGAGATGTGATGCTGCAATCGTCGGTGGCTACTTACGACTCATTTGTAGAAGAAGTGTTTGTGACCCTGCTCAACGGAGCCGCTCTGGCCGTACTGCCAGAGAATGCACGCGGCGACATACATTCCATAGCCGACTTTGCCGAGCGCACCGGTGTGACAATCGTCAATGCCTTTACCCCTCTGGTGGGAGCCGCCAATGCCCTCCGTCGCATTCCTCCGCGAGTGAGGCTCATCATTGCCAACGGCGATGTGCTGGCTCCGGGACACATATCGTGGCTCAAAGACCAAGGACCTGCCATATACTTCTCTTACATGCTGAGCGAGACTACAGTACGTGCGGCATGGATGCGATGCAATGACTACGAGTTGGCTCCCGGCGCAACAGCCTACCCCATAGGCCGCCCCATCGACGGTGTGGAAATAGCCATTCTCAACGAAAACCTTGAACCGGTCGAGCCATTCATGCCCGGCGAAATATGTATACTCGGCGACGGTGTGGCCCGCGGTTATGTCAACTACCGCGACGATACTGCATCTTTTGCCACCATGCCCGACGGGCGCCGCGTGTATCTCACAGGCGATATGGGCACCACCGACGGACACCTGTTTTACTTTCTTGGACACAGCAACAACAAGGTGGTAATCGAAGGCCGCGACGTGGACTATCGCGAGGTGGAAAGCGCCCTGCGGCAGGACCCCAATATCGAGAACGGAGCCGTGTGCTCGTTTACCGACTCCGACGGCAAGCCCTACCTTGTGGCCTACTTCACGTCGAAGCGGAGCGCACCCGTATCGCTCACTGCCCTGCGTCGTCACATGAAGAGCCTGCTTGCATGGTTTAAGGTTCCGGAATTTTATGTACAGATGCAGTCGCTGCCACGCAAGCGCAACGGCAGAATCAGCATCAAAGACCTACCTCAGATTTTCAAGAAATGACCTTGACTGTAAAGTCTGTAAGACAGCGCACAGCGACTATTGCGGCCGATGAGGCCGACAGTCGGTACAGACACTTAGAGAAGTTTATCAAAGCCTGCAAGGCTTGCCCCAACTACGGCACGGTGTGGTCGTGTCCTCCATTTGACAGCGACGACCGTCCCAGTGGCAAGTTTCTTACGGTGGTGCTTCTCACTGTGGAGCTGGAACATCACGGCGAGTCGGCAGGCCAGCAGGAACTGCTCCGGGAAGTGCGGCGCATTATAGCCGATATACGCTCCGAACATGAGCCCATACTGCTGCAGGTCGAGCACAATTGCGGCGGCAATGCAGTGCTGTATACGGGCATGTGCCACCACTGTGGCGATGAGCGTTGCGCCCGAATAGACGGCAAGCCCTGCCGACACCCAAAGCATGTGCGGCCGTCGCTCGAGGCGCTGGGCTACGATTTGGAGGCTATGAGCCGCGAACTCTTTGACGAGCCGTTGGAATGGTTTGCCGACGGCTGGCCGCCTGCCAAGCTCAATTTGCTGGCGGGGCTGTTCAGCGATGAACCACAACTTTGAGAAGATTGTTTCCTTATCAAACACTATCCTATGAGCAATATTATAGACAAACTAAAAAACCTTGGCACCGAATATTTTACTCTGACACCCTACCTTGTGTCGCAGTCAGAAGCCGAGGCCAACATACGCGAAGGCATATCCTTCCGCGGCACCAACATGGTGATTCTCATCATTGCCATCTTCATTGCCTCACTCGGGCTCAACACCAACTCTACAGCCGTGATAATAGGTGCCATGCTCATATCTCCGCTCATGGGCCCCATCATCGGCATAGGGCTTGGCGTAGGGATACACGACTTTGACATGCTCAAACGGGCTCTGCGCAATCTTGCCATGGCCACGATATTCTCTGTGGCCACTTCGTGCCTATACTTCCTCATCTCGCCTGTGGGGCAAGCTCACTCGGAGCTGCTGGCCCGCACGTCGCCCACTATCTACGACGTGCTTATAGGCTTCTTTGGCGGTGCCGCCGGCATTGTTGCCATCAGTTCGAAATCGAAGGGCAATGTAATACCCGGCGTAGCTATAGCCACCGCGCTCATGCCGCCTCTGTGCACTGTGGGCTACGGTCTGGCCACATGGCAGATGCACTACTTCTTCGGTGCATTTTACCTGTTCCTTATCAACTCCATTTTCATAGGGCTTTCCACTTTCATAGGGGTTAAACTCATGAAATACAAGCCGGCGCCTACCACCAACCCCGTGCGTGCGCAAAAAGTAACACGGACTGTGTATCTCATTGCCATACTCACACTGCTACCATCTATATACCTCACTTACACCATGTACGAGCAGTCGCGGTTTCAGATCAACGCCGAGCGGTTTGTGGCCGAAGAGTGTCACTTTGCCGACACGCATGTACTGAGTTCGAGCGCGTCGTGGAGCCGTCGCAACAAGCAGATAACGGTGACCCTCATCGGGCGCCCCATGCCGCAGGACTCGCTCACGGTGGCGCTGTCGTCGCGCTTGCGGTTTTACGGGCTACAGGGAGCATCGCTCAACATTGTGCAGGGCAGCATGGGTGTGGATCAGGCCAAACTCGACAACTCCAACCTGCGCGATATATATGAACTGTCGCAGGCTGCCATCGCCTCAAAGCAAGCTACAATCGACTCGTTGAAGGCCATTGTGAGCAAGCAGGCCATGGCCGACTCCATTGCTTCGACTCTGCGCCCGGCACTGCGTGTTTTTCTGCCTCAGATAAGCGACATTGCCATCACGCGAGCAGTACTTGCGCCCACAGATTCGACCAAGCTCGACACTATTAATGTGGCGCTGGTCAAGTACTCGGCTCCTCTCTCGGCCAAGGAACAGCAACAGCTTACCACCTTCCTCACCGAGCGTCTGGATGTGAAGGATATAAAGATTGTTACGCTAAAGTAAACACGGCCTTAGAGCGTGTTTAAAAATTATTGTTAATTTTAAGTGGACAGCTTTTGAGCTAACGTATTAAAAATAAGAGGGGAGCATAGCGAGCTATGTGACCCGAGGATTTTTAAT
>QLIP01068795.1_pt1 | contig 29875 bp, 34 predicted proteins | sample 1769771 | NCBI WGS metagenome assembly QLIP01 (sample SAMN09428762, study PRJNA476227) | Gut metagenome, whole genome shotgun sequencing project. | isolation source: cecum | host: Rhizomys sinensis | place: China: Jinsha town of Minqing, Fujian Province | collected 2013-09-23 | reverse complement strand
CCGATTGAATGGTTTCTGGGAGATATTTTTCCACGTTATAAACTGGAATGATGACGGATAAAATGGGGGTAGGATTCATCAATTTTTAAAAGGGAAGCATTTTTAAAAAAAACGGCATTTTAAACTTTTTTTCCGCGGTGAACCTTGGAAAATTTTGGAAAAAAACAAGGTGTTCACCGTGGATTTTTAAATTTCAGCGCCTTTTAAAATCAAGGGAAGGCGCAACAAATCTTCTAAAAACGAGGCGTTGTTTTTCAAAGCGCCTTTTAAAACGCTATCCATTGTTTTTATTTTTTTGAAGGCGTTTTCCACGTTTTTTAAAGAATAAAGCGAGAGGGCGATTTTGCACTGGTTTTGGCGCTCCCCCCAAATGGCGGCGGATTTCATCGCAGATTGAATGGGCACGCGACTTTGCAGGGCGTGGTGAAGGGACAAAAGCGCGCGCACTTCTTCGGTTAAAGCCCACAAAATCAACACCGGCGCTTCGCCTTCTTCTAAGAGCGATTCCGCCACTTTGGCGTATTTGGCAAGATTGCCCAGCAAAAGCGCTTCTCTTAGATGGTTTAAGCCATAGCGCGCCACGTTCAAAACGGCGTCTTCCACTTCTTTTAAAGTGAGGGGGCGCGCGGGGTATAAAAGTCCCAATTTTTGCAATTCTTGGTGCGCCGCCAACAAATTGCCTTCCACGCGCTGGGCGATAAATTCCAAGGCGCTGATTTCCGCGCTTTGCCCTTGGTGCTTTAAGCGAAAGGAAAGCCACGCCGGAAGTTGCGAAAAAGTGGGGGCGCGCGCTTCAACCAACGCGGCTTTTTGGCTGAGTTCAGAAAACCATTCTGTTTTTTCGTCCTTCCAATCCAAAACGCCCAAATCAATCAATAAGAGCACGTTGTTTCTGGGTTTTTTAAAATAATTTTTTAAAGCAACTGCGCCGTCTTTTCCCCATTTGCCGTTGGGCACGCGCAAATCAATCAAAATTTGCGGGCTAAAAAGGGAAGTGTTGTCCGCGGCTTCCCACAAATTTTGCCATTGGAAGCCGGTTTCCACATTCAAAACTTTGCGCTCCAAAAACCCGTTTTCGCGCGCTTTTTGGCGCACCAAATTGCTGGATTCTATGGTCAATAAAGGGTCATTCCCATAGACGGCATAAACCGCGCAAAGGGGGGAGGAGAGGATTTTTTCCGGGGTAAGGCGCATTTATTCCACCACCGCTTGGGGTTGGGTCATCGCTAAGCGGCGCAAAATTTGGTTGGATAAATCTTGATACATATCGCGCCACAAAATCGCTTCTTCTGATTCTTTTGCTAATAAATTGTCATCGCTGTGGCTCACGTCTCGGGTCAAGTTGATTTCATTAGGCGGCACGATGATTTCTCCTTTTTGGTTTACAACTTGAAAGGTGTAATCCACCGCCAAACGGTATTCTTTTACGCGCCCTTGGGCATCCAAGCTCAAAATATTTTTTTGGCGAATGTTGTTTAATTCCATAAAAGTGGCTTCGGCTTGGGCGGAATCTTCCACAATGACCGTGCTTTTTAAAGATTGAATGTAGCGCGAAAGCCACAGATAAAGTTCCGATTCCGGCTTTAAGGCAATGTGCAAGCTTTTGTAAGGCAAGGCGCTCAATTCCGCGCCACGCAACTGAAAGCCGCAGGAAGACAAAAAGAAAATCAGGCAAAAAACCGCAAAACGCATAACACACCTTTTGGAAATGAAGGCGTAGTTTAAACCCAAAACCCGCCCAAAATCAGCGCTTTTTTGCCAAAATAATGCACAGGTTTGGGTGAGAAAAAGAAAAGCAAAAGTCAAGCCTTTTCAAGGAAAAGAAAAGAGCTTGAAAATTTTAAAAACCTTTTTAAAATCAAAGGCTTACAAAAACGATTATTTTTTAAGCAAGCCATTTTTCCCTTTGATTTTTTTGGGTTTTTCAGGCTTATAAAAAACTTATCCACAAAGTTATCCACAGATTTTGTGGATAAGTTGAAAAAGCCATTTTTTTACCAAGACTTAACCGTTTTTCTTCAAGCAAAATTTTTTTTGCTTGATTTTTTTTGTGCTTTCCCCCACGCTCAAACGAAAATTTTTTTTGAATTTTTTTTGGGTTTACCGAGGAAAAACGTAAAAGCTTTGTAATCTGTTTGAGTCGCCTATCCAATTTTGATTGGTCACGTAAAGTGTGGGTGAAGCCAATGGGAAGCCATATCATTTTATTTATTCGTGCAAAGAAGAAAGTAAGAGCAGCAATAATGATTTGTGATAGAGTTAAAGTCTGTATTCATCAAAGAGGTTAAACGTTTTATGGCAAAAATATTAATCACACTGTGGCAACAAGATATCTTTGATCATTCCGCAAGTAATTTGTGTTGCTATTACGAAGGTTTAATAAAAGAACTTCAAAAGTTTGGGCATCAAATTTTTGTTGTAAACAAACGTCTTATAGCCAAAAAATATTCTTCTCCGGAGATTAGAAACAAAAATAAATTGATAGAAAAAGTTAAGCAGTTTAACCCGGATTTAGTTATTGCGTTTAATAATCAAATTTTTGAAGGATTATTGGAAAACACAACTTGTCCAATTGCCCTTTTTGATGCTGATGGCGTGGCTCTTTTTTCTTGTGTAGATTTAATCAAACAATTTCAGAATCGCTATTATATGGTTTCATCATGGAAGAGTTTTGAGAATTATGAAGAAATAGGGATATTAAAAAGCAGAATTTTTGATATACATACCGCTACTGCCATAGTGGCTATGAAAGAACAAAAAAAGAATAATATTTCTTTTATTGGAACAAGATTTGTTAATGTAATACCAGATTCTATAATGGAATATCTCAACAACAATTCGCTAAACATTTATTCGTTAAAAAGAGAATATTGGAGGTCGGGGGGGGTATGATCTTCTTAAAAAACATTGCCCTGATTTGCTTTGTAATGAGATTGAGGCATACCAAATCTTTGATGAAAGAAACTATATTTTAACTTCTGTTTTAGATTTGGGACTCAAACTTTATGGTGTGAATTGGATAAAAGAAACGGATTCAAATTTAAATTTAATGTCCGCTTATGATAATACGCTGAAATATTCATTGATTCACAATCAAGATATATATAATTCATCAAAAATTAATTTATCTATATCGCACCCGCAATGTAAAGGCTACGCTTATCCTTGGCGTTGTTATGATATTATGGCATCTTCTGGAATTTTAATATGTTCTTATTCTAAACTTTTAGAAGATTTGACAAAAGGTTATGTGAAAATACCGATGTATCATTCCCCTTATGATGCCAGAGAATTATGCAAATATGCTCTTTCTAATCCAACTTGGTGTGAAGATATTATTTCTGCTTCCAATGATTTTATCGCTCAATTTGGGCGCTGGGAGAGTAATTTTAAAACCTTGGAGGAAATTTTTAATATAAAACTAATCAACGATACTGTTTCTCCAAAAAACGAGGTTATTTTTTACACACTTTCAACCACAACCTTAAAAAAGAATTTAAATAAAATTTTAAACCAACCACTGAAAATGCAGTGTAAAAACATCATTTGCGGAATGCTATTGATTTTGATTAATTTGCCATTTTTTAATCTTTTGTTTAACAAAAAACTTGTGAGAAGAATTTATAGATCCATTGCAAACAACAGGTGGGATCTTAAAAAAGAATGATTTCCCCCACGGTAACGGGGAAATTTTTTTCAAAAAAAATTTCGTTTTACCGTGGAAAACGATTTAAAAGCTCCACCACGTAGCACGCTTCCTCTATGCTCAAAACCGGAGAGATGGGCAGGCTCAATTCTTCTTTTGCCAAATTTTCGGTAATGGGTAGGCTTAAATTTTGCCACGGGAGGAAATCGGCATAACATTTTTGCTTGTGCGGTGGAATGGGGTAATGAATTAAAGTTTCAATGCCGTTTTCCGTGCAAAATCGCTGCAACAAATCGCGTTCTTTACAAAAAACGGGGAAAAGATGGAAAACGTTTTCATTTTCTGGTGTGGCTTGGGGAAGGCGGATGAGCGGGTTTTTCAAGTGTTCAAAATAAAAATGCCCGATGGCTTGGCGTTTTTTGTTTTGCTCCGTTAAATATTTTAATTTGATGCGCAAGATAGCGGCTTGAATTTCGTCCATTCTGGAATTTTTTCCAACAAAATCAAAGACATATTTTTTATAAGAGCCATAATTGCCTAAGGCTTGAACCACTTCGGCAAGTGATTCATCGTTGGTGGTCACTGCGCCGGAATCGCCAAACGCGCCTAAGTTTTTCCCGGGGTAAAAACTGTGGGCAGCCGCCAAGCCCAAACTTCCCGTTTTTTGGGTTTGGTTAAAACAGCCTTGCGCTTGCGCATTGTCTTCCAATAAAAAAAGCTGGTGTTTTGCGCAAAAGTTTTGAATTTGGGGCGTGCAAGCGTTTCTGCCATACAAATGCACCAACATTAAAGCGCGCGTTTTGGAGGTGATTTTTTCTTCAATTGCGTTTTCATCTATTTCCAAAGTGTGGGGAGAGGGTTCTACCAAAACCGGCACCAAATGGTTTTCTGAAATCGCCAAAATGGTGGCAATAAAGGTGTTGGCGGGCACTAAGATTTCATCGCCTTTTTGTAGGCGCTTTAATTCCAAAAGCGCTTTTAAAATTAAACTCAGCGCGTCTAATCCGTTTCCGCAAGCAATGGCAAAGCGCGTGCCGATGAATTGGGCGTATTCTTTTTCAAAGTTTGCGGTTTCCAATCCCTTTAAATAGTGACCGGAATCAATGACTTTTTGCACTGCGCAATGGATTTCGCGAGCGTGTTGCGCGGTGATTTTTTGTAAATCTAAAAAGGGAATGTGCATTTTTAAAAAATTGGGTCGGTTGTATCAATTTTGCGTAAAAAACGAGCAGGATTGCCTATCCAAACTTCGCCGGCGGGCACATCTTGGACCACCACGGAACCGCCACCCACTAAGGCGTTTTCCCCCACGGTGACGCCCGCCAAAATGGTGGCGTTGGCGCCAATGCTTGCGCCTTTTTTGATGGTGATTTTTTTCAAATTGAATTGTTTGTTTTTGGAGCGCGGGAAAGGGTCATTGGTGAAGGTGGCATTGGGGCCGACATAAACGCCATCTTCCAAAGTGACGCCATCCCACAATTGCACGCCACCTTTGACCGTGACGGAATTGCCGATTTTCACATCGTTTTCCACCATCACGCCGGCGCAAATATTGCAGTTTTCCCCGATGACGGCGCGCGGGAAAATCACGCAAAACTGCCAAATGTTGGTGTTTTCGCCAATGTGCGGACTTTGACAATCGGCGCTGGGATGAATCATTGGATTTCCTTTAAAAAAGAGAAGCGCTTATTTTAAAAAAATTCCACGGTCAACTCTTCTTTTTTTTTGAATTTAAACAACGCTTTTTAAAAAATCCTCATAACGGCGGATGTATTCTTTTTCGTCATAAATATCGCTTGCCAACACCACAACCTTGCACCCGTAGGAAAAATCGTGAATTTCGCGCCAGAGATTTTTGCCGATGTAAAGCGCCACATCCGGACGATTCAAAACAAAATCTTGCCGATTTTTTCCGTCATCCACCACAAAACGACACGCGCCATCCATCGCGATGATGATTTGTTCTAAATTTTTGTGGGCGTGAAAGCCGCGCGATTCATCGGGCAAGGTGTCAAACATATAATAAACCCGCTTGATTTCAAAAGGCACTTCCTTTAAGCCTTCCAACGCCACCAGCTTTCCGCGTTTATCGCCCCAAACGGGTAAAGAAATTAAATGCGCATTCATTGTGTTTTCCTTTTTGAAGGCTTTTATTTTAACCGTTCTTCATTTCCCCCACGGTTAAACGAAATTTTTTTTGAATTTTTTTTGGGTTTACCGAGGAAAAACGTAAAATAATTTCTTTTTTTTAAAATGATTTTATGAAAAGCACGCAATTTTTTATTTCCACCTTGCGCCAAGCGCCTGCGGATGCGGAAATCGTCAGCCAACAATTGATGATTCGCGCGGGTTACATCCAAAAAATCGCGGGCGGACTCTACGCGTGGATGCCCTTGGGGTTGAAATCCTTGCGCAAGGTGGAAGCGATTGTGCGCGAAGAAATGAATCGCGCAGGCAGCTTAGAGCTTTTGATGCCGACTGTGCAGCCGGCGGAATTGTGGCAAAAATCGGGGCGCTGGGAAAAATACGGCGCGGAATTGTTGCGTTTAAAAGACCGTCACCAGCGCGATTTTGTGTTTGGTCCTACGCACGAAGAGGTGATCACCGAAATTGCGCGAAGGGAGATTAAAACTTACAAACAGCTCCCCAAAAACTTTTACCAAATCCAAACCAAGTTTAGGGATGAAATCCGTCCGCGTTTTGGCGTAATGCGCGCGCGAGAATTTTTGATGAAGGATGCCTATTCCTTCCACGCCGATTTTTTGAGTTTGGAAAAAGAATACGAAAATATGTATGCGACTTACAGCCGCATTTTTACGCGTTTGGGCTTGAATTTTCGGGCGGTGGAAGCGGATACTGGCGCAATCGGCGGCAATCGCTCGCACGAATTCCACGTTTTGGCGGAATCGGGCGAAGATGCCATCGCTTTTTCTAATGAATCCCATTTTGCTGCCAACGTGGAATTGGCAGAGGCGGTGGAATTAGGAAAACGCTTAGAAGGAAAACTGGAAAAGAAAAAAGTCCACACCCCCAACACCCGAACCTGCCAAGAGGTGGCGGATTTTTTAAATGAGCCCATTCAAAAAGTGTTGAAAACGGTGATTGTGGTCACAGAAGAAAAAGAATTTTTTATGTTTTTGTTGCGCGCGGACCATTCTTTAAACGAATGCAAGGTGAATAAACTCATCGGGGATTTTCATTTTGCAACGGATGAAGAATTAAACGCCATTCTGGGCGCTCTCCCGGGCTTTTTGGGTCCGGTGGATTTGCCTTCTACAATCCAAGTTTATGCCGACCGCTCCGCCGTGGTGATGAGTGATTTTATTTGTGGGGCAAACGCAACCGATTGGCACTTTGTGGGGGTGAATTTTGGAAGAGATTTCCCTGAACCCCAAGTGGCGGATTTAAGAAACGTGGAAGAGGGCGATCCTTCCCCGGATGGAAAAGGCATTTTGAACATTTGCCGTGGCATTGAAGTGGGGCATATTTTCCAATTGCGCCAAACCTACGCCCAAAAAATCGGCGCGCAGTTTTTGGATGAAAACGGCAAAGCGCAAATAATGGAAATGGGCTGTTATGGCATTGGCGTTTCGCGCGTTTTGGCAGCGGCCATTGAACAGCATTTTGATGAAAAAGGCATTGCTTTACCTTTACCCATCGCGCCCTTTGAAATTGTGATTGTGCCGATGAACTATTATAAAAATGAAGGGGTGAAAAACGCCGCTGATTCGTTGTATGCAGAATTAAAGAACGCCGGGTGGGACGTGCTCTTGGAAGACCGAAACGAGCGCTCGGGCGTGTTGTTGGCGGATGTGGAATTGGTGGGCATTCCCTTGCGCATTGTGGTGGGTGAGCGCGCGTTAAAAAACAATCAAGTGGAATTTCAAGCGCGCACGCAAAATGAAGCGCAGTTATTGGATTTAAACGCCGTGTTGTCTTTTTTAAAGGAACATTACCGATGAAAAAACTTTTTTTGGGTGTTTTAACCTGTTGGAGTGTTTTGGCTTACGCGGGCAATCAACAATATGAACCGCTTTCGGCAAGCGTGCAGGCGGCGTTGTTTGACGCTGTTTCTGATTCCCGCCCGCAGCTTTCTTCTTTCAAAGACCCTTTGGAAGCCACCGATTGGCTCTCCTCAATGTCTGAACGCTTAGAAAAACGCGTGCCCGATAGAACTTACCGTTTGGATTTGTTAAGAAGCGTGCATTATGAAGCCACGCGCGCAGGCTTAGACCCCCAAATGGTGCTGGGCTTAATTGAAGTGGAATCTGCCTTTCGCAAATACGCCGTTTCTAATGCCGGCGCGCGCGGTTATATGCAAGTGATGCCCTTTTGGCTAAAAGTTTTAGAGCGCCCGAACGACAATTTATTTGATATGCGCACGAATTTGCGCTACGGCTGCACCATCTTGCGCCATTATATTGATATAGAAAAAGGCGATTTATTCCGCGCTCTGGGGCGCTACAACGGAAGTTTAGGACGGGCGGAATATCCTAATTTGGTCAAACGCGCGTGGAACAAATGGCTTTACGCCAATGATTTTTTGCCTCCCAAAAAGATTTCTCAAATAGAAAATGAAGAGGAAGAAGCGGAGACTGCGCCCCCTCTTCCCCAACAAATTGCGCAAGCGCCGGTTTACATTGAAAATTATTACGCCCCCACCATCATTGAAAAGGTGGAAGAAAAAAGAATTTACACGCGCCCTTACCGCTATTACGCGCCGATGCGCCCGCCAATGCCCAAACGAGAATTGACGTGGGATGAAAAAATTCGGCAAAACAACCAAAGGATGTGGGACAATTCCCGCGCGGGCATTCTGAGTTCGCCGCAACAGTTGAAATCTCCGGTGTATCCGCAATCTTCCCCGCGCCGCCCGCCCTTTGAATCGCCCTTACCCTATTCCCCCATCCCGGAGCGTCATCCCCGTTGGTGAAAATGATTTTTCCACGGTGAACTTTGCAAAATTTTCAAAAAAAATGATGGGTTTACCGTGGAAAGGGTAGAAATTTAGATAGAATCAGTGCTCTTTTTTTATTTTTTAAGAAAGCAATCACAATGAAACAACAACGATTTTGGCCATCCGAATCGCAAAACAACTTCTCAAACGCCACTTTGGCCGGCGTTCCTTTACCCGATGATTTGGATGATATCAACGTGATTGCTTTTGAAACAATGCCTACGCCCAAGGCTATTAAAGAGGCGTTGCCCTTAACGGAAACGGCGAAAAAAACCGTTTTGTTGGGCAGAAAAAAACTCTGTTCCATTTTAGAAAGACAAGACCCACGCCTTTTCTTGGTAGTGGGACCTTGCTCCATCCACGACCCCGTTGCGGGTTTGGATTACGCTAAGCGTTTAAAAAAATTGGCGGGAGAAGTTCAAGACGTTTTTGAAATTGTGATGCGCGTTTATTTTGAAAAACCCCGCACCACCGTGGGCTGGAAGGGGTATACGAACGACCCTTTGATGAACGATTCCTTTAAAATTGATTTGGGAATGCAGCGCGCGCGGGAATTTTTATTAAAAATAGCGGAATTGGGCTTACCCGCCGGAACGGAAGCCTTAGACCCTTTCGCGCCACAATATTTTGGCGATTTAATCAGCTGGACGGCTATCGGCGCGCGCACGACCGAATCGCAAACGCACCGAGAAATTTCTTCTGGCTTATCCACCCCAGTGGGCTTTAAAAACGGCACGGGAGGCGATTTATCCGTGGCGGTCAATGCCATTTTGTCTGCCTCTCGCCCGCACGCTTTTTTGGGAATCAATTCCGATGGGCGCGTGAGCATTGTGCGCACCAAAGGCAACCTTTACGGGCATATGGTTTTGCGGGGCGGAGATGGTAAACCCAATTACGACACCGTTTCCATTGCTTTGGCAGAAGAATCCTTAAAGAAAGAAGGGCTTTCCCCCAACATTGTGGTGGATTGCTCCCACGCCAACAGCCACAAAAAGCCGGAGCGTCAACCTTTGGTGATGCAAGATGTCATCCATCAAGTGGTCTCCGGTAATCGCTCTATTGTGGGGTTGATGTTGGAATCCAATATTGAAGCGGGGAATCAAAAAATCACCGCGGATTTATCCCAACTGAAATATGGCTGCTCTGTGACGGACGCTTGCATTGATTGGTCTACCACGGAAAACATCGTCTTGGCTTCTGCTGAAAAACTGCGCCCCATTTTGAAAAACAGAACGTGAAATTGCTTTTAAACGGCAAGGCTTTGCCCACTTTTTTGTTGTCTCAATTTTTTGGCGTTTTGGGCGAAAAATCTTTTTTTTTACCCGCCTCGGGCTTTTACCTTTTTGAAAATATCAAGCGCGGAAAAGACCTCAACGCCTTGTTGCCACTTTGTTTTAACCTTGGGTTCAACTGGGCGTTTTTAAAAGAGGGAAGAAATTTCTCTTCTTTCCAACTGATGGCTTTTGATATGGATTCCACCTTAATTAGCGTGGAATGCATTGACGAATTGGCGGATTGCGCGGGCAAAAAAAAAGAGGTTTCCCAAATTACAGAGCGCGCAATGCGCGGGGAAATGGATTACGCCTCTTCTTTAAAAGAGCGCTTAAAGTGTTTGGAAGGCTTGGATTCCAAGGTGCTGTCCCACGTTTATGAAGAGCGCGTTTTTTTGCAAGAAGGGGTGGAAAATCTTTTAAAAGTGATCCACCAACACAAAATGCGCAGCATTATTTTATCCGGAGGCTTTACTTATTTTACGGAGCGCCTACGCATTGAAGAAGGCTTTGATTTTGCCACTTCCAATAAATTGGAAATTGTGGGAGGCAAATTAACCGGCAGGGTGGTGGGGGAAATTGTGGATTCTGCCAAAAAGCGTTTTTATCTTGAAAAATATTTAGAGGAAAACCAAATTGCGCAGGAAAACGCCATTGCCGTGGGCGATGGCGCAAATGATTTGCCGATGTTGCAATTTGCGGGGCTTTCCGTTGCCTTTCATTCCAAAGAATCCATTCGCTACCAAACCGATGTGGCAATCAACTTTGGCGGAATGGATTTGTTGCCGCAGTTTTTGAGCTTTGCTTAAAACGTTTTTTAAAAAAAATTTGCTTTGACCGTGGAAAATTAAGGGATGTTCTTTTATTTGCTCCGCCGATTGCTTTACGCTGTGCCGATTTTAATCGGTGTGAATCTTTTTACCTTTTTGCTTTTTTTTTGGGTGAATACCCCGGACGATATGGCGCGTTTGCAATTGGGCGTGAAATACGTCACCCAAAATGCGATTGATGAATGGAAAAAAGAGCGCGGTTATGACCATCCCTTATTTTTAAACGCTGAGAAAAAAGGGGTGGAAAAAATCACCCAAACCGTTTTTTTTCAAAAATCCGTGCCGATGTTTTGGGGCGATTTGGGTTTTTCTGAAAGCGGCACGCCGATTGTCTATGAAATTAAAAAGCGGGCGCTGCCTTCCTTTTTATTGGCTTTGCCCACCTTTTTATTGGGGTTTTGGGCTGCCATCATCAGCGCTTTATTTTTGGTTTATGTGAAACACAGCCTTTTGGATTTTTACGGCGTGATGGCTTGCGTGGTGTTGATGTCCATTTCTTCTTTGTTTTACATCATCGGCGGGCAATTTTTGTTTGCGCGCGTTTTCCAATGGGTGCCCATTTCGGGCTTTGGGGAAGGGTTGGACGCGTGGCGTTTTGTGATTTTGCCGGTTTTCATCGGCACTTTGGCGGGCTTAGGGGGCACCACGCGCTGGTATCGCACCTTGTTTTTAGAAGAATCCACCAAGGATTACGTTTTCACCGCGCGCGCCAAAGGCTTAAAAGAACGGGTGATTTTTTTCAAACACATTTTAAAAAACGCCTTGATTCCCATTTTAACGGGCGTGGTGGTGTTGATTCCTTCCCTTTTTTTGGGATCTTTGCTGATGGAATCTTTTTTTGGCATTCCCGGGTTAGGCAGTTACACCATTGATGCCATCCACGCGCAAGATTTTTCCGTGGTGCGCGCAATGGTGTTTGTGGGGTCGGTTTTGTATATTCTGGGTTTGATATTAACCGACCTTTCCTATACCTTGGCCGACCCGCGCATTCGTTTGACCGCGCAATGAAGCTTGTTTTTTTGTATTCCGATGTTTTATTTTGGCTCTTACTATTGAGCGTTTTTGTGTGCTTTTGGAAAAATCGCCGCAATGCCAAATTTTTGTTGGTGTTGGGCAAACTCCAAAAAAACGCGGTTGCCGTTTCCACTTTAACGATTTTGGCGTTTTTTTTGGGTATCGCTCTATTGGATTCCCTTCATTTTCGCCCGCTTTTAAAAAATTCCACGGTTTATTCCGTAGAAGCGGTTTCTCTATTGGATTTAACCTTGCCTCATTTAAAAGAAAAGGTGGAAAAAACCTATTCTGCGCCCTTTGCCACCCGTCTTTTATCCTTTGAATTATTGGAAACCAAGGATGGTTTAATACGCGCACAACCGCGCTTAAAGTGGGGCGGGGCGCATTTGCAAAAAGAAAGTGAAAAGTTAAACGATATTTTGAAAATCGGGTTTTGCGCCCTTTTGGCGGGCGGGGCGTTTTTGTGTGTTTTGTTTTTGTTGAACCGTTTTTTTCAAAAAAAAGGCTGGTTGACCGTGGAAAACCGCGCGTTTAAAACAACTTTTGCCCTTTTATTTTTGTTTTCTCTTTTGTTGCTCGCTTTTTCCTTTTTTTACCACCCCTTGGGCACAGACAAAGCCGGGCAAGATGTGCTTTACCAAATTTTAAAAAGCATACGCGTTGCCATTTTAATCGGCACGCTGACCACCTTTATTCTGCTGCCTTTTGCTTTGATTTTGGGCGTGTTGGCGGGTTATTTCAGCGGCTGGGTGGATGATGGCATTCAATATCTTTACACCGTGTTGAATGCCATTCCATCGGTGTTGTTGATTGCGGCTTCTGTATTGATGATGCAGGTTTGGATTGATTCGCACCCGGAATGGTTTAAAACCGCCTTGGAGCGCGCGGACTTGCGCTTTTTGGCATTGTGCGCCATTTTGGGGATGACCAATTGGACTTCCCTTTGCCGCCTGCTGCGCGCGGAAACTTTGAAATTGCGCGAAATGGATTATGTTTTGGCGGCGCGCGCCTTTGGGGCAAAGCCGTGGAGCATTATCATTGGGCACATCGTGCCGAATTTATCGCACTTAATTATCATCAGTTTGGTGATGGATTTTTCCGCTTTGGTTTTGTCGGAAGCGGTCTTGTCTTACGTGGGCATTGGCGTAGACCCTTCTATGGTGAGTTTTGGAACTCTCATCAACAACGCGCGCTTAGAATTGGGGCGCGACCCCGTGGTGTGGTGGATTTTGTTGAGCGCTTTTTCAGTGATGCTTTTAATGGTGTTGTCCGCCAACTTGTTCGCCGATGCCCTGCGGGAAGCGCTCAACCCAAGGGAATAGTTTTCCACGGTGAACTTTAAAAATTTTCAAAATTTTTGAGGGGTGACTGTGGAAAATAAAAACAGAGATTGATGGAAAAACTCAAATATAATGGGCGTGAAAGCACAAAGTGAGGTTGATTTTGGGAGTAAAAATGTTTGATTTGGATTCAAATCGGGGTTTTCATTATGTGAATGGCAAGGTGATGAAAGAAAACTCCAAAAATGCTTTTGATGCTTATTTTACGAAGCCCCAAATTGCTCTTCACTTTTATGAAACAACCCGAAAAATCATCGCTGAATATGAAAATTTAGACAAATATCTTTGGGTAGAACCCAGCGTGGGGGATGGCTGTTTTTATAAACTTTTGCCGAAAAATAAAATAGGCGTGGATATTCTTCCCACGCCATTTGGCAGCATTACAGAGGATTTTTTAAATTTTTCCTTGCCTTCAATTCCGTTCATCGTGATAGGCAACCCTCCTTTTGGGCATCGTGGTGTTTTGGCGTTAAGGTTTATAAAGCACGCGCGCAATGCCGAATTTATCGCCTTTATTTTGCCGATGTTTTTTCAAAGTCTTGGCAAAGGCTCTATTCGTTACCGCGTGAAGGGTTTCCATTTGCTTTATGAGCAAAGCTTGCCCAAAAATTCTTTTTACACTGCCGATGGGAAAGACAAGGATGTGAAGTGCTGTTTTCAAATTTGGAGTAAAAATCACCAAAAACCGCACCAAGAATTCAGCTGGTATCGTCAAAAAGAAAAAAAGAACCTTTTCTTGATCTTTTAAAAGTGGTTACCGTGAGTCTTGCGAAAAATAGAGAATGCGGCAAAGAGTGGATTTTCAACAAAAAAGCGGATTTTTATCTCAGTTCCACCTTCTTTAAAGAAAATAGGGTGGTGGATAGTTTTGACCAAGTGAAATACAAAAGCTGCATTGCCATCATTTACACCACTGAGGATAAAAGTCTTAAAAATCAGCTCAACGCCCTTTTTTTGAATGCCGATTGGTTTACTTACAGCACCCAAGCGACAAATGGATGTTATCACATTGGGAAATCGCATATTTTCCAGCTGTTGGCGGACGGGGGTTACAATGAATATCAATGAGATTTTGCGTGAAATTATTGATGAAAAATACCGCGCCTTAGAAGCAATGTGTGCCGAAGAAGGCATTTTTTCCAAAATTCAACATTTTGAAGGCAATGCCGTGGGGCAAATTGGCGAAAAAATTGGTTAAAACAATCTTTCAACGCTTAAATCTTCCCGTGGATGATCATCGGGAAACGATACACGATGAATTTGACCTTCTTTCCAATGGGCGAAAAATTGAAATTAAAACAGCGCGAAAAGGCTTAAAGCGCAACAGTTTTCAATTTAACGGAATCAATCCACGTTACCAATATGATTTGCTTATTTTAATTGGTATCAGCCCGCAAAGCGTGGGTCACCGGATTTTGCAAAAAAGTGACATTCACTATGCGCACGGAAGAGGGCGAAATTATTTTGCTCAAATAGGGGAAAATGAAAAGCAATTGGTCAAAATGAATCCCAATAATGAGGTCAATTTTAAACTCACACTCCATTTAAAAGAGCTTGAAAATATTGAAAATTTTGCGGATGAATTGAAAAAACAATTGGCGCTTTTGTGAAAAAGCATCCGCTCTATATTTCCACGGTGAACTTTAAAATTTTTCAAAATTTTTGAAGGCTTACCGTGGAAAGTGCGTTTCAAACCGCAACGGGGGCCTCAATCTTCGGATGTGAAACGTAGTTTTCCAACTGAATATCCCCTTCTTTGAAGTCAAAAATATTTGACACAGCGGTGTTAAGCCTCAATGTTGGTAAGGGCAACGGCGTCCTTTGCAACTGCGTTTTGGCTTGTTCCAAATGGTTTTGATACAAATGCACGTCTCCGAAAGCGATGTGAAGCCTTTCTGCTTTGAAACCACAGACTTGCGCCACCATTTCGGTTAAAAGGGCGTAACTCGCAATGTTAAACGGCACACCCAAGAATAAATCCGCACTTCTTTGATAAAGCTGGCAACTCAATGCCCCATCGGAAACGTAGAATTGAAACAAGCAATGACACGGTGGTAGCGCCATAAAGGGAATGTCACTGACGTTCCAAGAAGATACAATGTGCCGGCGGGAATGAGGGTTGTTTTTTAAGTCCATAATCACTTCGGCGATTTGGTCTATGCCGTTCCAATTGCGCCACTGTTTCCCATAAACCGGTCCTAATTCGCCTTCTTCGTCCGCCCATTCATCCCAGATGGAAACCTTGTTTTCCTTTAAAAACCGGATATTCGTTTCCCCTTTTAAAAACCACAAAAGCTCAATCACAATGCTTTTGAAATGCACTTTTTTTGTTGTCAAAAGGGGGAAGTGCGTTAAATCAAAGTCCAAGTGCTCAGCGAAAAGACTCAGCGTTCCCGTTCCCGTTCGGTCGGTTTTGGGTGTGCCTTTTTCTAAGACTTTTTGAAGTAAATTGAGGTAAGTTTGCATAAGCGTGTTTTTTTAAAAAAACGTCATTTTAAAATTTTGAAGTAAAATTCTAAAATTTTTTAAGCCTTCCCGTGGATTTTTTTAAAGCTATGCATACTTCTTCTCCCCTTGTTTCCGTGATTGTTTTAACCTACAACCAAGAAAATTTGTTGCCCATCGCCTTAGAGAGCATTGTTTCGCAGGATTTTCCCGTTGAAAATTATGAAGTGCTGGTGGGCGAAGACAAAAGCACAGACCACACCGCGGAAGTGTTGAAAGAATATGCTTTGAAATATCCGCAAATTCGCCCGATTTTCAATGCGCAGAATTTGGGTATTTCCAAAAATTTCAGCTCTCTTTTAAAAGAATGCCGCGGAAAATACATTATGGCTTGCGCGGGGGATGATTATTGGTTGCCCGGCAAAATGCGCTTTCAAGTGGATTTTATGGAAAATCACCCGGATATTTCTATGATTTTCGGCAATTGCTATTGTTTGGAAGAAGGCGTTTTGAAGGATTGTTATCCCACGCTCCCCAATTTTCAACCGCGGGCAGATTTTTTGGATTTGCTCCTTCTGGGCAACAGCATTTACGCGCTTACCGCGTGTTATCGGCGAGCCATCGCGTGGGATTTTTTAAAAGAAACGGATTTTGAAAACCAAAATTGGTGGATGGAAGATTACCCAATGTGGTTGTATATGGCGAAAAAGGGAAAAATCCAATACCTTCCGCAGAATTTTTGCGTTTACCGTGTTTTGGAAAACAGCGCCAGCCATTTTGGCAACGTAAAAGAAAAACGCATTTTAAGAGAAGAAGAAACGTGGGCAATGCGTTTATTTTTTGCAGAGCAATACGCACCGGAATACTTAAAAATTCTAACGCGTTTAAGGGATGATTTTATGTTTCACCTTTGCCTTCACCACTTGTGGCAATATGGCTTTCAAAAAACTTTTGTAGAAACCGCATTGAAACACCAACCCAGCGTTTTCTCTTTTTTGGCAAAATGGGGGCTGTTGAACATCGCCCGCAGCAAAACCTTGTGGAATTTTTTAATGTGGCTTAAAAAACATTCACCCCAGAAAATAAAAAAGAAGGGCAGAGCGCTGATGAAGCGCGAAAAAAACAATACAAATTTGTTTTAAAAAAAGGCATTTTCCGCGGTCAACCTTTATTTTTTTTGAAAATTTTTTTCAGTTCACCGCGGATTTTTAAAAGAAAACTATTTTCCTTCTTCTTTCTTTTCTTCGGGTTTTACTTCTTCCGGTTTAATTTCCTCCACAGGTAGAGGAGCTTCTTTTTCGGCTGGAGCTTCTTCATCCAAGGTTTCGTTGATTTTATCGGTGGGCATCATCCCCGAGACGCGCTTACCGGAAGCAAAGAAAATCGTAGGCGTTCCGGAAATATTGTTCCGTTTTCCAAATTCGCGATTTTCGGTTAAGGCTGCCACATCGCATTCCTTGGCGGGAGGCTCTACACCGTTGATCATCCACTCATTCCAAGTTTTGGCGCGGTCTTCTGCGCACCAAATGTTTTTGGAACGTTGCATAGAGTTTTCGCCCAAAATGGGATACAAGAAAACGTAAAGGGTGGCGTCTTTCACCTCTTGCAATTCGGTTGCCAAGCGTTTGCAATAACCGCAATTGGGGTCTTCAAAGGTCGCCAAAGTGCGTTTTCCGTTGCCGCGCACCTGTTTGATGGCGTTTTCCAATTTCAATTCGCTAAATGGGATGGCGGACAATTGGGCTAAGCGTTCCGAGGTGAGATTTTTTTTCGTTTGCGTGTCAATCAATTCCCCGCCCAAAATCAAAATTTTGGCGTTTTCGTCCGTGTAAAGAATGTGACCATCGGCGTAAACTTCAAACAAATTCAAGCGTTCAGCAGGATGAATTTCTTTGACCTTCACGTTGAGTAAGGCTTCCAAAGTGTCACGGATGGTTTTTTCATCGGCGTAGGCGTTCAAAGAAAGTGCCAAAAAAGAGCACAAATAAAGGGCAAAACGAGACATTGATTTTTCCTTTTTCAAAGGGTTGGGGTTAAAAATGGGGGGCGGGTGCGGGATTGTTGCCGCCGGGTTTACCGCGTAAGCGCCGAAAATTGTTGGCGCGCGGGCGTTTTTTGTTGTGCGCGGGAGAAAGGGGAGGAATGGGGCTCAAAGGTGGGGCTTTACTTTTGATTTTGTTTTGTAAAACCGCGCCATCGCTTCTGTTGCCCGGCGCCAGTTGAATTTCCAATTCAATGATTTCGTCCCATTCTTCATCGCTGCGGTCGCGCTCCGGGATGGAAAGCAGATATTTCAAGCGTTTTTTGGGATCAAATGCGACCTCGTTCATTGTTAAAGGTTGCGCCAAAATTTCGGTTGGGGGATTAAAAGAATTGTCCATAAGGGATAATAAGTGTCAAGCGGGCAAAAAGCCCGCTTTGTTTAAAAAATGGCAATTATTTTTTCTTTTTCTTTGCCGAAAGCACTGCATTTTTGAAAGTTGCACCCGCTTTGAATTGAGGCACAGTTTTGGCGGAGATTTTCATCGGTTCGCCAGTTTTGGGATTGCGCCCTTGACGCGCCGCGCGCTCAGCGGCTTTAAACGTGCCAAAGCCCACCAAAACCACGTCTTCGCGCTTGGCAACCGTCTCCACGATGGTATCAACCAAAGCATTCAAAGCCTTGCCGGTGTTGTCCTTGGAGAGGTCTGCTCTTTTGGCAGCGGCATCAATCAATTCGGATTTGTTCATACACCTACCTCCTAAGTAGTAATCAGGTTTCAAGTTTTTCAGGTGGCGCAGAAGGTAGCGCCACGGCGTTAGCATACCACGGCAAAGCTTGGTTTTGTCGTTTTTGCTGCGCGAGATTCTACCTGTTTTCAAGGCTTTGTTGCTTTTTGATGAAAATTTTTTTCGCTTGTTTTCCCCTTGTTTTTGGGATTAAAATCGCGCCATTTTTTAATTAGAAAAATCTAAACGGAAAGGAGGTGAAGAAAATGCCCAGCATTCGCGTGAAAGAAAACGAGCCTTTTGAAGTGGCGATGCGCCGTTTCAAACGCACGGTGGAAAAAACCGGTTTATTAACCGAATTGCGCGCTCGGGAATTTTACGAAAAACCCACGGCAGAGCGTAAAAGAAAATTGGCGGCCGCCGTCAAACGCCACCACAAACGCTTGCGCAGTATGCTTTTGCCTCCCAAGATGTTTTAATTAAATTTTTTTTAATTAAAAAAAATTTCCACGGTAAACTTTGGTTTTTTTTGAAAAAAACTAACGTTCACCGTGGATTTTTTTGTTGCTAAAAATGATACCCCAAGAATTTATTGAGCGCGTTTTGGAAAGCACGGATTTATTGGAATTGTTCCGCTCGCACGGTGTGGAGGTCAAAAAAACGGGGAGCAATTTTATGGCGCGCTGCCCCTTCCACAACGAAAAAACGCCTTCTCTTTCTATTAGCCCCCATAAAAATGTTTACTATTGCTTTGGTTGCGGTGCAAAAGGCAATGCCTTGACTTTTTTAAAAGAAAAAGAGGGTTTGAATTTTGTTGAAAGCATTCATCATTTGGCGGCGCATTTGGGTTTGGAAGTGCCTGATGATCAGAATTTTTCTCGGGAAGAATTTTTAATCCATAAAAGAAAAAAAGAAGAGATTTTGAATTATTTGCAACGCGCCGCTTTATTCTATTACCACACCTTAAAAAACACGCCCGCGGCAATTGATTATTGTAAATCAAGGGGGTTGAGTGGCATCACCCTTCAAAAATTCGGTGTGGGTTTTGCGCCGAATTCGTGGAAGGCTTTGTCTTTTGTATTTCCGGATTACCACACCAACCCGCATTTACTTTCTTCCGGCTTGGTGATTGAAAAAGAGGGGAAGCGGTATGATCGTTTTCGCAATCGCTTGATCATTCCCATTTTGGATAAAGAAGGCAAAGTCATTGCCTTTGGCGCACGGGTGATTGGGGAGGGCGAGCCTAAATATTTGAATTCTCCGGAATCAGTGGTGTTTGAAAAGGGGAAGGAATGGTTTGGTTTTTATCACGCGCAAAAAGCAATGCACCAAAAAGATTGCGCCATTGTGTGCGAAGGCTATTTGGACGTGATGATGCTCAACCAATACGGCATTGAAAACGCTTTGGCGACCTTGGGCACAGCCACCACCGCCTTTCACGTGCGCCAATTGTTGCGTTATGTTAATAAAATTTATTTTGCTTTTGATGGCGATTCCGCCGGGCAAAAAGCAGCTTTCCGCGCGCTTTACAATGCTTTACCAGAACTTCTTGATTCTAAACGTCTTTTTTTTATTTTCTTTCCGGAAAACGAAGACCCCGATAGTTTTGTGCGCCAAAAAGGAAAGGCTGGCTTTGAAGAATTATTTAAGAACGCCTTGCCTTTTTCCGCCTTTTTTTTCAATCATTTTGAAAAACTTTACGATTTAAAAACTCCGGAAACACGTGCCCAGTTTTTGGAAGCCGTGGCAGAGCCTTTGAGTTTATTGGTGGATGCCCCGTTATTAAAATCACAACTGGTGAAGGAGATTGCCGCGCGCACCTTTTTTAAAGAAGAAGAAGTGTGGGCAAAGTTGAAAATTTCTCAAAACAGTGTTCCTGCCGGGGAAAAGTCCATCTTCCCCAAAAATTCTCCCCAAATAAAAGAGGGAGAAGGGGAGCTCAAAACACCGAGGAGGGATTCCGCTTCATCGTTTCAATATCGCCTGCAAAACTATTGGCGCGGCTTGTTGGAATGCGTGATGATGGTCCCGGAATTACACGAAAAAGACCTTACAAAGGATTTGCTGAAATGGATGGATGCCCATCCCGGGGAAGGTGAAGATTATGCTCTTTTAGACTGGATGTTGCATCATTTTCCCGAGCTTCCCCCTCTGGGCACGCCATTAGCAGAACATTATAAAAAAGTGCGCAAGAACCTTGATTCGGGCGTGGGAGGGTTTAGCACCCCGGATGAATATGTGGAGAACTTTCCGCGTTTGATAGACAACTTAAAAAAGATAGTGGAGGAACAATCACAAAAGCAATCCCAAAACTTAAAAATTTTAAAAAAAATGGAGGTTGACCGTGGATGATCCGCGGTCAACGCTTTATTTTTTTTAAAACAGTTGGTGAAGCTTTTCTTCTTTTTCTTTCAACACCTTGGGCACTCTTTCGCCCAAGGTTTGAAACCACTGAGCGTGCGCAGTGAGTTCTTTTTTCCATTCCACCGGGTCAAAAGCCATCACTTTGTTGAAATCCGCTTCTTTAAAATCCAAGCCTTGCCAGTTGAGGGCATCAAAAGTGGGAACAAATCCTATCGGCGTTTCTTTAAAAAATTTTTGAGGAGAATCAATGCGTTTTAAAATCCATTCCAACACGCGCATATTTTCCCCAAAGCCCGGCCACAAGAATTTGCCGTTTTCATCGCGCCGAAACCAATTGACGCAAAAAATCGGCGGAGTGTTGTTTACTGTTTTCCCCATCTTCAACCAATGCGCGAAATAATCTGCGATGTGGTAACCGCAAAAGGGCAACATCGCAAAAGGATCGCGCCGCACCACCCCTTCTTGACCAATGGCGGCGGCGGTGGTCTCTGAGCCCAAAGTGGCTGCCAAATAAACGCCATCTTCCCACGTTTTGGCTTCCACAATTAGGGGGATGGTGTTTGCGCGCCGTCCCCCGAAAATAAAGGCGGCAATAGGCACGCCTTTGGGGTTTTCCCAATCGGAATCAATAGAAGGGCATTGCGAAGCGGGGGCGGTAAAGCGGGAATTGGGGTGCGCGGCTTTTCTGCCGCAATCGGGCGTCCAATCGTTTCCCTGCCAATCTATTAAATGCTCCGGGGGCTCGTCCGTTAAGCCTTCCCACCACACATCCCCTTCATCAGTTAACGCCACATTGGTGAAAATCACCTTTTCTTTTAAGGTATTTAAAGCGTTGAAATTGGTTTTTTGGGAAGTGCCGGGGGCAACGCCAAAAAATCCGGCTTCCGGGTTGATGGCATAAAACTGCGTTTTGCCGTTTTCATCTTGTTGGGGTTTAATCCACGCGATGTCGTCCCCAATGGTGGTGATTTTCCACCCGTTAAAAGATTTTGGGGGAATGAGCATTGCAAAATTGGTTTTTCCGCACGCCGAAGGAAAGGCGGCCGCGATGTATTTTTTCATTCCTTCTGGCGATTCCACCCCCAAAATCAACATATGCTCGGCAAGCCAGCCTTCTTCTTTTGCCATTGTGGAGGCAATTCTCAGCGCAAAGCATTTTTTACCCAATAAGGCGTTGCCTCCGTAACCCGAACCAAAAGACCAAATTTCCCGCGTTTCCGGAAAGTGCACGATGTATTTTTGCGCATTGCACGGCCAAAGCGCGCTTTTTTCCCCCTCTTTTAATGGCGCGCCCACGCTGTGTACGCACGGGACAAAATCGCCGTCTTTACCCAGCACCTTTAAAACTTCCTTGCCCATTCGCGTCATAATTTTCATATTGACGACCACATACGGGGAATCGGTGATTTCAACGCCAATGTGGGCAATGTTGGAATGCAAAGGTCCCATAGAAAAAGGCACAACATACATTGTTCTTCCCGCCATAGAACCTTTGAATAAGCCGTTTAAAGTTTGGCGCATCACCTCTGGGGATTCCCAATTGTTGGTGGGACCGGCATCTTCTTTATTTTGAGAACAAATGAAGGTGCGGTCTTCCACGCGCGCCACATCGGAAACATCCGAGCGCGCCAAAAAAGAATGGGGGCGTTTTTGGGGATTTAAGGGAATCAACGTTCCCGCCTGAACCATTTCTGCGCACAAGGCTTGGTATTCTTCTTCGCTACCATCCGCCCAGACAATTTTTTGGGGCGTGGTGAGTTGGGCGATGTTTTGAACCCATTCTTTTAATTTTTCGTGTTGAACGTAATCTGGGGCGTTGAGGTGCATTATTTTTCCTTTTTCTAAAAAAAGCGATTTATTGTGCCTGAAAACATTAAAAAAACATAAAGATTTTTTCCGCGGTCAACGCAAAGTTTTTTTGAAAAAAATCCCCCAAAAAAACTTCCGTTGACCGTGGAAAAGTCAGGTTTTAAAAGCGATTTTTAGACAAAGCCTCGCCAAACTTCATCAAAAAGAAGATTTCTTTCAATTGGGGGCAAGTCTCTGGGGTGACTTCCATCGCGATGATTTTTTTCGTCATTCGGGTTTCCGGCAGTTGGCTTAAAAATTCCCACACATCGGGGGGAAGTTTTTTTTCAAGAAGTCGCAATTCTTTTTCCAAAATGGGTTTGGCTTGGCGGTGTCTTTGGGCGAGTTTTTTGACTTCTTCCGGCGTGCAGCTTGGAGGCGGCGGGCTGAATTTGTGCAATTCCGCTTTGTATTCTGGGCAAGTTTCCGGGGTGATTTTAAGCGTCAATATTTTTTTAAAATTTTCCTTATCAATTCCTTTTAAGCTTTCCCCAGAAGGATCTTTTTTTTCCAATTCTTGGGCGATGGGTCCCAATTTGGTTTGGAAAAATTGTTGCATTTTTTGGAAATACGCCACCCCTTCGGCGTTGCATTCCACAAAATCACTGTCTCCGCCTCTACTTTCCTCAAAGTTTTTTCGGGATCTTTCTTGGAAGGCATAGACTTTTTTTAAGGCTTCTTTGAACTCTCCACAGGTTTTGCCGGTGACGGGCGTATTCAAGGCTTTTTTGAGGGCAGGGATTTCTTTTACAAAATATGGAGGAAGGGGAATGCCTAATTTTTCAAGGGATTGAAAGGAACTTTCCATTGAGGGGGCAAGTTCTTGCTGCATTTGGGCAAAAAATTTCACCCCTTCCGGAGAACAATCTATTTCTTCTGCAAAAGAAGAATGCACAAAGGCAAAAGCCAAGCAAAAGATGATTTTTTTCATCATAGTTTCCTTTCCTTAAAAAACAAAACGCGCGAAAAAATCCAAAAAAAATTTCTGCCCACCGTGGGGAATTTTAACCCGGACTTTCAAATTCTTGCGGGAAACCAGCGCATTTTTCTTTTTAAAATAAAAACAAAAAAATCCACGGTAAACCCAATAAAATTTTCAAAAAAATGAAGGGTTTACCGTGGAGAATTTAAAGTTTTACTTTAAAAAACGGGCACGACCGCGCCTTTGTATTTTTCCAAAATAAAGTCTTTGACTTTTTGGCTTTTCAAGGCTTGGATGAGCGCTTGGATTTTGGGGGAATTTTCGTTGCCGGCTTTGACCACCAAAATATTCACGTAAGGGTTGTTTTCAGCAGATTCTTGAATTAAAGAATCCTTGATGGGGTTTAAGCCGGCATCCATCGCGTAATTGGAATTGATGACGGCAAAATCCACGTCCGCCAAAGACCTTGGCACTTGCGCGGCTTCCAATTCTTTAAAATCAATGTTTTTGGGGTTTTCCACAATATCCAACTTGGTTTTCAAAACGCCTTCTTTAAATTTCACCACGCCTGTTCCCGCGATGATATCCAAGGCGCGCGCCTCGTTGCTGGTATCGTTGGGGATGGCAATGGAAGCGTTTTGCGGTAAATCGTTAAAGGAAGTGTATTTTTTGCTGTATACGCCCATTGGTTCCAAGTGAATGCCGGCGGCGTTGACCAAATGCCCCTGTTTTTCCTCATTAAAAGCATTCAAATGAGGGGTGTGTTGGAAAAAATTGGCGTCAATTTCGCCGTTTTCCGTTGCCAAATTGGGCTGAACGTAATCGTTGAATTCTTTAATCACCAAGTCAAAGCCCAAGGCTTTCAGATCTTCTTTAATGAATTCCAAAATTTCCGTGTGCGGCACGGGGGTTGCCCCCACCGTGATGTTTTCAGCGTAAGCGGAAAAAGAAAAAAACGCGGCAGCCGCCAAGACACTCTGTTTCAAAAATTGTTTCATTGTTGAACCTTTCTTTAAAAAAAACCAAAGGCATAGTAAAACAATTTTTTAAAAAGATAAGCGCAAAATTGGACTTTATCTATCGCTTTTTGGCATTTTCAGCGTTTGGCAAGGCGGTAAAAAAGATTGCCCGCCATTTGCACCAATTGCACCAAAAGCAAGAGCACAATGACCGTTTCAATCATTATGTCCGTGCGAAAACGCTGATACCCATAGCGCACGGCAACATCCCCCAAACCGCCGCCGCCCACTGTGCCCGCCATTGCGGAAAAACCAATGACGATGATTAAGGTTAAGGTGAGCCCATTGATTAAAGCGGGCAGGGCTTCTACAAACATCACGCGAAACACAATTTGGGCATTCGTTGCGCCATAGCTTTGGGCGGCTTCAATCACATCGTGTCCCACTTCTTTTAAGCTGCCTTCAATCATTTTGGCTAAATAGGGGGCAATGCCCAAGGTTAAAGGCACAATGGTGGCGCTTGTGCCAATGCTGGTGCCCACAACAAAGCGCGTAAAAGGCATCAAAAGGATGATTAAAATGATGAAGGGAAAAGAGCGCACCACATTGACGATGAAATCCAAGATGGCGTAAGCGGCGCGATTTTCTTTTAAGCCGTTTTTGTCCCACACCACCAACAAAACCCCCGGCACAATTGCCAAAATAAAGCCCAAAAAAGTGGAAACCAAGCTCATATAAAGCGTATCCACCAAAGCGGGAGCGATGATTTGCGAAAAATGTTGAAAAAGCGTTGCCCAATTCATTTTATTTTTCAAAAAAATAACAGCTTGACCGTGGAAAATCCGCCTCAAAATGCGATTTTAAAAAATCTTTTAAAAGGCGCGTTTTAAAAGGCAAAAGCCGCGTTGTGCCAAGGAGCGTAACGGGTTTTCCCGCCCCCGTCCAATCTTTTAAAACCAGAACCAATTTGCCTTCCTCTATTTCTTTTTTCACCACCAAAGAAGGTAGAAGAATAATCCCAAAATGCTGCAATGCCAAATGTTTGATGAAGGCAATATTGTTGCTTTCAAACCGACTTTTTAAAATGACTTCTTTCTTTATTTTATTTTGAAACAAAACCCAATGATTTTGTTGGGAAAATAAAATCACTTGGTGGCGGGTCAAATCTTCCGGAGTTTCTATTTTGTGCGGGTGGTTTTTTAAATAAAGGGGAGAAGCAAAACATTGGGGATTTAATTGAAAAGCACAATGGGTGATTAAAGAAGAATCTTGAATGTTGCCAATTCTCAACGCCAAATCAAAATCGGTGTTGAATAAATCAAAAACTTGGGGAGTTAAATGAAATTCAAATTGAATGTCGGGGTAGGTTTTTATAAATTCCATTAAAATGGGAGATAAATAATCTAAGGTAAAATCAATCGGCAAAGAAAGTTTGATTTTACCACTTGGATTTTTTAAATTTGTTTTTAAACTTTCATTTAAAAAATGGGCTTCATCAATAATGTTTTTGGCTTTTTCAAAATAAAATAAACCCATTTCGGTTAAATGCATTGTGCGCGTGCTGCGATTAATCAATTTTAAATTGAGTTGTTTTTCAAACAAAGCAAAACGGCGCGACAAAGTGGCAAGGGGCATTTTTAAACGCTCGCTTGCCAATTTAAAACTGCCCAATCGCGCAATTTCAACAAACAACGCCATATCGTTTAATTCGTTTTTCATTTTTTTTAAAAAAATCCCCAAAAAAATTATTGATGAAAATGAAACAATCTTTTCCAAAATTCTATCTTTATTTTATTTTTAAAACAATGGAAACTTTTTTTATCTTTTTTAAAGGAGTTTCAAAATGCACAATTTAAACGGAAAACACGCGGTGTTTGTAGGTGGAACAGGTGGTATTGGGCGGGCGTTGGCTAAGCTTTTTCATCAAGAGGGCGCAATGGTCACGGTGGTGGGGCAAACTTTAAGGGATCAACTTTCCCCTAACTTTTCTTTTATTCCCTGTGATTTAAGTTTGATGGAAAACGCCCAAAATCTTGCGCAAAATTTAAAAAAAGAAAAAATAGATTTTTTGGTTTTTACCACGGGGATTTTTGCTGCTCCCCAAAAAGAAATCACAAAAGAAGGTTTGGAGCGCGATTGGGCGGTGAGTTTTTTAAATCGCTTAGTGATTTTGGATGTTTTGTCCCCGCATTTAAAGGGCGCTGAAATTGATATTTGGGGTTACCCGGGAAAAAACCAAAAAGGGAATATTTTGGATTTAAATTCCCAAAATCACTATTCTGCATTTTCTTCACATATGAATACGGTTGCGGGCAATGAAATTTTGGTGAAGGTTTTTTCAGAAAAATATCCGCAAAATATCTATTGCGGATTTAATCCCGGGTTAATTAAAACCAATATCCGCGATAATCTTTTTGGGAAAAACTCGCTTAAATCCAAAGTAATGGAATTTATAATTGGTTTATTTACCCCAACCGTGGAAGATTACGCCCAAAATTTATTGCCCGTTTTTTTTAAAGAAAATAAAAACGGATTGTTTTTCAACGCAAAGGGCAAAATCATTCCCCCTTCCAAAAATATAGATGCAATTTATGCTGAAAATTTTTTAAAAAAAGCGCGTGAAACCCTTCCTTTTTCAATTCAATAAAAATTTAAAAAAAAATCCGCGTTGACCGTGGGGAAAATAAAAAAAGAGGCAAATGCCTCTTTTTTTATTAAAAAAAAATTCAAAAAATTAACGCAGGCTGGATGCGTATTGCGAGACGGCTTGAATGTCTTTTTCGCTCATTCTGCTTGCTGTGGCGCGCATCATTTGGTTGGGATCATTGGCGCGGCTGCCGGTTCTAAAATTGTTGAGCTGCAATTCAATGTATTCCGGATATTGCCCAGACAAAGCGGGATATTGCGCGGGAATTCCCTTAGCGTTGGGACCGTGGCAACCCGTGCACGCTGCAATGCCTTTTTTCGCGTCCCCAAACTTCCACAATTTTTTACCCAAAGCCAAAGTGGCTTCATCCGCGGTGATTTTGGCGGGCGCGATTTTTTGTTGGGCAAAATAAGCCGCCAAATGTTTGAATTCAGAAGGGGGAACCGCCATCAACATTGCATTCATATTGGGTTCTACGCGCACGGGCGGTTTGGGCGGGTTGGCGGCGGGGTCGGAATAAAATTCATTCAATTGTTTCAACATATAATCTGCATTTTGACCGGAAATCAAAGGATACATTGTGATTGGATTAGCCGGGTCCATCCCGTTGCCTTCCATACCGTGGCAAGCAATGCAAACCGTTTCAACATAGGGCTGTGCTTTGGCGGGGTCGGCTGCCTCTTCTGCGGCGTAGGCAAGGCTGCTTGCCATAAGAACAACTGCGGCGGTGACGCGCAACATAGTTTTCTCCCAAGAGCGAAAATGACAAAGGTTAAAAAGCGTTACAATGATACAAAATTATGCGTATTTTGTAAGAAATTTTTCACATTCATTTTACTTTATGTCTGTTTTTCACGCCGCCCGATTTTTTAAAACCGTAGCGCACTTAAAGGATTTGCCCCCATCCTCTGCGGAAATCGCCTTTGTGGGGCGCTCCAACGCTGGAAAATCCACGGTGATCAACACCTTGTGTCGCCAACGGCGTTTGGCGCACGTGAGCAAAATGCCCGGTAGAACGCAAAATTTGAATTATTTTTCTCTTCCCTTAAAAGAAGGCGAATCGCATTTTTTGGTGGATTTGCCCGGCTATGGTTACGCGAACGCCCCGGAAGAAATTAGAAAAAGTTGGGATAGGCTGATTTCCCCTTATTTAGAAAAACGCGCGGTGTTAAAAGGCGTGGTCTCGGTGATGGATTGCCGTCACCCTTTTACTTCCTTAGATTGCGCGCTTTTAACGTGGTATCGCCCCAAGGGGTGGGTGCGGATTTTGTTAAATAAAGCCGATAAATTAAACCACCACCAGCAAACTGAGGCTTTGCGCGAAGCTCAAAAAATGCTCACGCTTTTAATTCCAGAACAACACCGCGTGGCTTACAGCGTGCAGCTTTTTTCCGCGTTAAACAAAAAAGGCTTGCCCGAATTAAGCGATTATTTGTCCCAAATTTTAAAAAATGAATTTTAAAAATTGATTTTTCCACGGTAAACATTAAAAATTTTCAAAAAAAATTGGGGTAGACCGTGGATTTTTTTTTAGGAGATTAAAACAATGCCCGTTTTAAGCCATTTGAATGGGGGATTTCCCCAAACGCGCTTTCGGCGTATGCGCAAAGACAATTTTTCGCGCCACTTGATGCAAGAAACCGTTTTAACGGTGAAGGATTTCATTTTGCCCGTATTTATTAAAGAAGGGCAAAAGGAGCGCCAAATCATTCCTTCTATGCCCGGGGTCTTTCGCCTGAGCGTAGATGAATTGTTAAAAGAAGCGGAAAAAATCTCTAACTTGGGCATTCCAGCGGTGGCGCTTTTTCCGGTGATTGATTCTGATTTAAAAACGGAGGATGCCCAAGAAGCTTATAACCCCAAGGGCTTGGTGCCTCGCGCGGTGCAATTGTTAAAAAAACATTTTCCGGAATTGGGCGTCATCACGGATGTTGCCTTAGATCCTTACACTTCCCACGGGCAGGATGGTTTGATTGATGAAGCGGGCTATGTTTTAAACGATGAAACGGTGGCGGTTTTGAAAAAACAAGCGCTGTGCCACGCCCAAGCCGGCGCGGACGTGGTTGCGCCCTCGGATATGATGGATGGACGCGTTTTTGCCATTCGCCAAGCTTTGGATGGAAAAAAATGCATCCACACCCGCATTTTGGCGTATTCCGCCAAGTATGCTTCCAATTTTTACGGACCTTTCCGTGACGCCGTGGGTTCATCTGCTAATTTAGGAAAAAGCAACAAGTTCACTTACCAAATGGATCCTGCCAACACCGATGAAGCCTTGCGCGAAATTGCCGCGGATTTACAAGAAGGCGCGGATATGGTGATGGTCAAGCCCGCCTTGCCGTATTTGGACATTGTTTATCGGGCGAAAACAAGCTTTGGCGTGCCCACTTTGGCGTATCAAGTCAGCGGGGAATACGCAATGTTGGAAGCCGCCTTTCAAAACGGCTGGCTCAACCGAGAAAAAGCAGTGTTGGAATCGCTTTTATCCATCAAACGCGCGGGGGCAGACGCCATTTTGACTTACTTCGCGCTTTTTGCCGCGCAACTTTTGAAAGCTTAACAATGCTCACGCGCAGCGTTTTTTATATTTCAGACGGCACGGCTTTAACCGCCTCCGCTTTGGGGGCAAGTTTGTTGGCGCAATTTGAAAACGTGCGGTTTAAAGAAGTGCGCATTCCGTTTTTGGATAGCGTGGAAAAAGCACATTTTGCGGTGGAGCGCATCAACCAACAGGGCAAAAAAGACGGTGCGCGCCCCATTGTGTTTTCCACCTTGGTGGATCACGAAATTGCGCAAATTATCAAAAGCGCCAACGCCTTGTGTTTATCCTACTTTGACCTTTTCTTAAAAGGTTTGGAAGAAGAATTGGGCGTGGCTTCCGTGCATTTGGCGGGTAGGCTGCACGATGCAACGGACGGGGATT
>QLIP01027232.1_pt1 | contig 29975 bp, 23 predicted proteins | sample 1769771 | NCBI WGS metagenome assembly QLIP01 (sample SAMN09428762, study PRJNA476227) | Gut metagenome, whole genome shotgun sequencing project. | isolation source: cecum | host: Rhizomys sinensis | place: China: Jinsha town of Minqing, Fujian Province | collected 2013-09-23 | reverse complement strand
GCAAAATTAAGCCCGGTAGGGCGATTTATCACCATCCACCTTGCCAACCCCCGCGCGAGCCCTCTCCACCCACAATAACACCCTTCGCATAAGGCATTTACACACCACCATCCCCACATCACGCCAATCGCTAAATTATGAAATTCAGTAAGTATTCCCAAATTTCGAAGCCACCATGCAAAAAGTGTTGTAACTTTGCAACATCAATTGATAAACAACAAAACAATATGGAAGAAAATCAACAAATCATCGAAGACGATACCGCAATGTATCAAACACCGCGCCAGGCCGCCGCCGAGCCACCTGCTCCCTCGCCTGCCGAACTATTTCTCACAAACATTTCTAACAAACAATCTTTTTTTGACGAATAACATTATGAGCACAACAACCACAACCACCAACCTCAACCTCAACCTCGCACCCGGCACCGATGCCGGCACACACGTAGTCGGAGCACCCCTCACCACCGGCCTCGCCGCCCAGGCCTCGCCCTCGCTCGACACCGCTTCAATCGACACGCGCATCACACGCATTCGACCCTCATCAACCCCCATCGACCAGATTTCTCGCATGGCCGAGGCTCGTATATGCAGCGCCATGAAAGTCGAATACTACATCGTCGACACCAAGCCCATCGAGAGCCGACTCGCTAAGGCCTGGGAAACAACCGACGTATTCGAAATCGCACCCGGATACAAAGTGATGAAAGTAAAGGTCATGGAACCATCTATCTACGACGAATCCGAGACCGTGCTATTCTCCGGCATCAAAACCCCCTCCGGCTCCGACCTAATGGGCTACATCTACGGAAAAACCGACGACGGAGAGCTCCGCATAATGCCCGTCAACGGCATGCCCACATCCGACATTTCCGTCGGCACATTTATCATCCGCATGGGACGTGCAGCCACCGAACTCGACGTGCAGACACCCCAGTTCCAGGCCCTTCCCGCCAAGAACTCCAACAACTGCCAGATATTCAAAATGCAGATAGAGCAGTCAACACTCCAGAAACTCACCTCCAAGGAAGTCAACTGGACCCTATCCGACCAGGAAGAAGCCGCCGTAATCGACATGCGACTCGGCATGGAAAAGTCCTTCCTCTTCGGCGTCAAAGCCGAGCTCTCACACCCTCGCAAGCAGGACAAAATATACTGCACCGAAGGCATCTGGAATCAGGCCACCCAACACCACGAAATCAACGTCAAAAACCTCACGCACAACAACCTCATCGACATCTGCTCAGTCGCTTTCACCGACAACTGTGGCTCAAAAAAACGCATCATGCTCGCCGGCAAAAATTTTATAACGGCCATATCCAAGCTCCCCGTCAGCCACAACCTCGACGTGCGCAACCCCCATGCCAAGTGGGGCATCGTATCGCGTGAGATAGTCACCAACTTCGGACACCTCTACCTCGTGCACTCCGAGGTATTCGACCAGTGCGGACACTCCTACGATGCTTTCATCATCGACCCGGCTCACATCACCAAGTATGTACACATACCGTTCCACGCCGAGAACCTCGACCTACGCGCCTCAGGTCAGCGCAACACCGATGCCGTAGTGCTCACCGAGGCATCATGCCTCGTGCTGCGCTACCCAAAGAGCCACCTACGCATAATACATAAAGAATGATAACCCTCACACATCACCAGATGCTCGCCGAGTGGCGGCGCGTGCTCGGACTCGCGCCGGCCCTTACGGGCTGTACAGTCGAAATCGTGGGCGGCATAAACCTCGAGCCCGACATATCGCGTGCCATGCGCATCTGGTATCTCGCCCAGCTCGACACCGCACCCCTGCACCTCGTGCCACACCGCGACATAGCCTCCCAGGCCACACTCATCCGCGGCCAGCAGCTCGCACGAGTCTCGCTCCCGGCCTCCGTGCGCCGTGTGGTCAGCGTCAGGCTCTCCGGCTGGCACGCCGCAGCAGCCCCGGTCGCCGCCGACACTGCCGCACCGCGCATCGCACGCCTCGCATCGCCGTTTGGACGCCCCGGAAACGCGCAACCCCTCGCGGCATTCCTGCCCGAGGGGTTGGCGGTGGCCCCGGCCGCGCCGGATGCCGTAGTCGAATCGCTCATAGCGGTCGTCGACCCGGGCCCTGAAACCTACGTGCTCGACGAGTCGCTCCTCGCCACCATTCCTGCCGACCTGCAGTCGGTGGCGGCGGCTTATGCGTGAGCCTTGCGGCGGAACTGCGACTTGATTGTGTCCACCACATTCATTATATAGTCGCCAGTGCGTTCGAGGTCGGACACTATATCCATGTAGTATATACCGGCCTGGTACTGATACTTGCCGTCGTTGATATTCTGTATGTTCTGCGAACGGAGCGAGTTGCGCATATTGTTTATTTCGCGTTCCTTGTTGTATGAGGCGATCAGCGCGCGTTCGTCCACATTCTCAGGCTCGCGAAGCTCCGTCAGCATCAGCTGCATGGCCTCGTCAAGGTAGCCGTACATAGTGTCGATATTGTGATATATGTCCTCCGTAAACTCGGCCGGGCTCTCGGCCTTGCGGCTCATGATGCGGCCCACACCCGCACAGCAGTCGGCTATCGACTCCACCTCGCTTATTATGCCCAGCATGGCCGCTATCTTGGCCTTGCCGTCATTGGACAGGCGCCCCTCGGCGCATCGCTTCAGATAGTTGGCAATCTCAATTTCCATACGGTCGGATATGTCCTCATACTTCTCAAGGCGCGAGTACAGCTGGTTGAATTCCTCGCTGCCTTCCTTTGTATGAATCAACTGCTTGCCCATGCCTATCATGCGGTGCACTCGCTCCGCAAATACACTGATTTCCTTCTCGGCCTGGGCTATGTTGAGCTCGGCTGCGTTGAGCAGACCGCCCGATATGAACTTCAGCGAGAACTCTTCTTCGCTGTGGCGCGACGGCATGAGCCATTCCACTATCTTCACGTACACCTTCGTAAACCATATCATGATGCACACGTTCACCACATTGAACGTAGTGTGGAATATCGACAGTCCAAACGACACACTCATCTGCATGGCGGCTATCTGGCGCAGCACATCATGGCCGGCAGGCAGTGAGTTGTCAAATAGGTGATTGTATATCTCCGGATTGCTCTTTTCAATGCCGGTTACAAAGTTGTACAACGTATTGGGATCGCCCTGTCCGATAGCCTCTGTGAGCCACGAGTTGAAGTTGGCAAACGGCACAAATATCAGTATGCACCACACCGTGCCCAGCAGGTTGAACAGCAAGTGGCTCAGCGCAGTGCGCTTGGCCGCAACATTGCCGCTCATCGACGCAAGCAGAGGTGTTACGGTAGTGCCGATATTCGAGCCGAGCACCAGCGCACAAGCCAGGTCGAAGGTTATCCATCCCTTCGTACACATGATAAGCGTTATCGCAAACGTCGCAGCCGAGCTCTGTATGATGGCGGTCACTATCGTACCCACAGCCAGGAACAGCAGTATCGACCACACACCCATCGACGCATAGTCGCGAAGCACCGCAAACATCTCCGGATTCGACTGAAGGTCGGGCACATAGTCCGATATCATGTTAAGACCCATAAACAACAAAGCAAAACCAATGAGGAATTCACCCACACTCTTGGCTTTGCTTCCGTTGCAGAACTGCAGTATCACCGCCACGCATATCATGGGCAGCACAGCTACAGATACATCAACCTTGAATCCAAACAAGGCTATAATCCACGCCGTAAACGTCGTGCCCACATTGGCACCGAAGATTACTGCCATCGACTGGGCAAGTGTCATCAGACCGGCGTTTACAAAGCTCACCACCATCACCGTCGAGGCCGAGGAGCTCTGTATCAATGCCGTTATGGCACAGCCCGTTAACAGGCCAGTAAAGCGGTTGCGGGTCATTGCCGACAGTATGTTGCGCAAGCGGTCGCCGGCGGCTTTCTGAAGGCCTTCGCTCATCACTTTCATGCCGTAAAGGAACAAGCCCACGGCGCCAAGCAGGCCCAGGAAGTCAAGAATTGAATAGTTCATGCAAGTTTATTGTCTTGGTAAATTGGTGTTTTCGTATGGTAATATGTTAAAAAACCGTTGCAAATTTAATAAATTTTTCCCGATTTAAAACACATCCCTCAATTTTTATAAAAAAAATATACACTCTCAACAAAATTCCCTACCTTTGCATACATCTTTATATATAAACCTGTATGCACAAGCTATGAAAACACTCCGCTGCCTCATTGCCTCCCTGGCCGTTGCCTCCACACTCGTCGCCGTGGCCGAGGACAACAACAACTGGAAGGAAGTCAACGCCCTCGACCTCCGCATCGTGGGCCGGGCCTTCAACAACCCCGACCATCCCTACTGGCGCCTCGACCCCGCAATCAAGGACTCATGCCGCACCGACCTCTGGGACCGTCAGACCAACTCCGCCGGCATCGCCGTGCGCTTTGCCACCGACTCCAAGGCAGTCGGAGTCAGATACCACCTGCTCAACAACTTCCACATGATACACATGGCCGACACCGGCACCAAGGGCACCGACCTCTACATTCACGAGGGCGACTCCGTGTGGCGCCATGTCAACACCAACCGACCCTATCTCACCGACACTCTCACCAAGCGCGTGCAGAGCACCTATGTGAGCAACCTCGACGGCAAGATGCACGAGTACATGATATACCTGCCCCTATACGACGGGGTCGACTCCCTCTTCGTGCGAGTCGACTCGGCCGCAACCATAACCCCCGGCAGCACAGAGCTCATATCGCCCCGACGCCGCGTCATCACCTACGGCACAAGCATCCTGCAGGGCGGCTGTGCCTCGCGCACCGGCATGTGCGCCACCAATATCATTGGCCGCGAGCTCAATGCCGATGTGGTCAACCTCGGCTTCTCGGGCCAGGGCAAGATGGACTCATACATAGCCACCTCGCTCGCCGGCCTCGAGCACGTCGACCTCTTCCTGCTCGACCCCATCCCCAACTGCACCGAGGCCATGTGCGACTCACTCACGTACGGATTTGTCAAGACAATAGCCGACGCCCATCCCGCCACGCCCATAGTCTTTGTAGCCGGCCCCATCTACCCCTATGCCCGCTACGATTCCTTCTTCGGCTCATACCTACCCAAAAAGAACGAAGCCGCCCTGCGCAACATCAAGCGCCTACAGGCCGAGGGCTATAAAAACATCTATTGGATCGACTCCAAGAATCTCGACGGAGCCGAAGACGACGGCACCGTCGACGGCATACACCTCACCGACCTCGGCTTCCGTCACTACGCCGACCACGTGCTGCCCACACTGCGCCGAGTAACAGGCTGGAAATAATTGTATTATGACTCAACCCTCTCCCGCACCCCCCGCCGCTCACGGGCGCAACCACAGCTTTGATGTGTTGCGCCTGCTGCTGGCATTCTTCATAGTCTACACCCACACACACAGCCGCTACCGATTCGAGCTCGACCCCATCACCAACTCGGCCGTGCCGGCATTTTTCATGCTCTCCGGCTACTTCATGATGGCCCATGCCCGCCAGTGGCACAAGATGCTCGGCGCCGCCCGCCGCATGATAGTCACCATGGTGGTGTGGACAGCCGTGTCCTATGTCGTAATATGCTGGTACCGCGGGCGCCCAGCCACCCCCGGCCCGACGCCCCTGGCCATGCTCGCGGCCATCAACGTCGACCCCTTCGTGGGCCATCTGTGGTATCTCTCGGCCTATGCCTACGTGCTCGTGGCCGTGGCCTGGCTCGCCGGGCGCAACTGGCTCACACGCAAGGCTATGGCACTCATTATATGCTTGCCGTTTATAGTGTACTTTGCCGTCGAAGGCATCTACTGGCACAACGGTTGGGACAGCGGGTTCAACGAGATAGTAGCCTTCCGCCACTGGCTCGTACCCGGCCTGCCGTGCTTCCTCATAGGCGGTATTATAGCACGCCGCAACCTGCGCCTGCGTCCGTGGGCGGCCGCCGCTCTTGTGGCTGTACTTGGCGCCGCGGCCATGGCCGAGATTCATGTGCTGAAAATCAGGCATATATCCGATACATTCTTCATGACCATACCTCTGGCCGTGTCGCTTATACTGCTGGCCAATTCGGTACATCTCCCACACCCCAACATACTCTCGGAGTGCGGCCGGAGATACTCACTGCACATCTATCTCGTGCATCCGTTGCTGTGTCTCTACGTGCTCGCCGACGAGCTCTACATCAACCCGAGCCCCGCTTTATTCCTCCTCAGCCCATACCTCATTTTCGTCCTCGCCCTCGCAGTGAGCATTGCCATTTACCGCGCCAAGCAGATTAAGTTTATACCACTGATAGTAAGTAAATTGTATAAATAAACAAAATGCAACTACTCTCCCGAGCAATTGCATCTCTAACCTATGATTCACTTATTAGCCAAACAGGGGAATTTGGCCGCCACAAAGATAATGTGTTTTTTAGAAAATTCTTATAAAATTACGATTAATTAACTAAATTTGTGATTGGTTTACACAACTTTTTTAGCACGGAGGGTTTAACCGGGATAGATGGGATCTCACGCAAAAGACGCCAAGATGCTGATGACAAGCGCAGAGCGCGATATACGTATAGCCCCGCCCGGAGCTTTAGTGGAAGGCGTGCTCAGGGTGCGAGTGTGAATCTGAGCCCGGCAGGGCGGCCTATTACCCATCCACCGATATGCTTTTTTCGTATTTCAAAGAGTATTGTTGTTGAACCAAGTATTTTTTCTTAACTTTGCAAATATGGCAAATGCACTTTCAAAGACTAATGACATTTTAGCTGATGATTTGAAATTTATTTCAGATCTCAAAGCTATTGTATATACTGCAAAGTCAAAAGCTTACCAAGCTGCAGACCTATATAATGTGGCAGAGAATTGGCTTGTTGGTAGACGTATTGTTGAACAGGAACAGAAAGGACAAACTCGTGCACAATATGGAAAACATATTATTGAGATTGCTTCAAAAGCCCTTACAGAAGAATTTGGCAAAGGTTATAGTCCAACGCAGATACGTGGTTTTAGAAAATTTTATTTAAAATTCAACTATTTGCCAATTCAGCAGGCACTGTCTGCTGAATTTAAACAGGTTGTTTCCACATCCGAGTTTCAATCGTCAACTGAAATTCAGCCGACAGTGTCCGCTGAATCTAAACTGGCACAGATTCTCCCTCTCAACTTGTCATGGTCACATTACGAAAGATTAATGCGTATAGATGATGATGATGAAAGGGATTGGTATATGCGTGAAGCTTCACACGAAGGATGGAGTGTCCGAACACTAAACCGCAATATTGGATCTCAATATTTTCATCGACTACTCCAAACTCCCGAATCAAAGCGTGGTACCGTTATTGAAGAAATGCATCGTTTGACAGCTGACTATCAGAAAGACCGTCATCAATTCATGCGTAATCCTGTTGTTGCCGAATTTCTTGGATTTACTCCCGATGCCGCTTATTCAGAGTCTAATTTAGAAACAGCAATAATTGACCACCTCCAAAAGTTTATCATGGAGTTGGGTAAAGGGTATGCCTTTGTTGCTCGTCAGCAACGAATTAAAACAGATATGGGTGAATATTACGTAGATCTCGTATTTTACAACTATATCCTAAAATGTTTCTTACTTATAGACCTTAAGACATCTCCAATATCGCATCAAGATTTGGGCCAAATGGATATGTATATCCGAATGTACGATGAATTGAAATGTACAGAGGGTGATAACCCTACTATCGGATTATTGCTGTGTTCGGAAACAAGTAAGGATTTGGCTCGTTACTCAATTCTGAAAGACAGCAAGCAAATATATGCAGCAAAATACCTTACATATCTTCCTACTAAGGAGCAACTTGCTGCCGAGATAAACAAACAGAAGGAGATATTTATTTTGCAGGAAGGTAAAAACAGTGATATTTAGAGCGTGTTTAAAAATTATTGTTAATTTTAAGTGGACAGTTTTTGAGCTAACGTGTTAAAAATCAGAGGGGAGCATAGCGAGCTATGTGACCCGAGAATTTTTAGCGCGGGAGCCAAAAGATGGCCATACTACAGTAATTTAAACAAGTAGCTCATACAAAAATTAATATCATTAACAAACAATACCTTGGTGCACGGAGAATTTATCCGTCTTTATCCTTTCGTCTCAGTCGTTTAGCTCGCTAAACTCCTTCAACTCAAGAATAAATCCGAACAAATTCTCCGGCTTAAAATTAACAAGAATTTTTAAACACGCTCTTAGAGCGGAGCAAGAAGTCCGTTGGGGTGACTTATCGGGATAGGCCGCCCTCGCGGGCTCTGAGATGTGAAAGCTCTTTTGTCCACGACTTACGCTGATGATTCAGACGAGGCTGACTCAAAGTCGTGCTTCGGGCTGGTTGTTGGGGGCGAGTCAAGAATGATTGCTGTTGCACAATAATTTAAAAACGCGGGCGTTATAATATATTATGCCACGTCTCTTTCTCAACATATTTACGCTTGTTATTGCTGCCGTTGCGCTGTGTGTGCCGCGAGTGTCGGCATTCGGGCTCGATACATACGCTCCGCAGTCGGTGCTCAGCACCGGCAAGTGGGTCAAGATAAGTGTGGACCAGTCGGGGTTGTACCGCATACCTGTCGCTACACTGAAGTCGTGGGGTTTCAGTGACCCCTCGCTTGTGCGGGTGCACGGCTACGGTGGCCGACGCATAGGCGAAGTGCTCAGTGCCTCCACCTATGTCGACGACCTGCCTGTGACCTACTCCGAGCTCACCCCCTCGGGGCTGGTGTTCTATGCCGTTGCAAGCGACTCCTGGACATACTCCTCAGACAATTACTATCACGGAGAATTAAACCCCTATACAACCGTAGGTTACTATTTCCTCACCGAGGCTCCGGCCGCAGAGCTGCCCACCACGGCCACAGCGGGAGCATCGACTCCCGTGTCGACAGCCATGGCCCGCCTGCACCACGAGTGCGAGCTCACCATGCCGTCGACAGCCGGGCCAATAGCCGTGGGCGAGGACCTGCGCGCACAGCGCAGCCGCGCCTTTACATTTGCCACACCCGGCAGGGCCGAGAAGTCGGTGTGGTTTGAGTGCCAGGTGGCCCACCGCCACGTGGGTGCATCGGCCTTGCTGAGCTTTGAGGTCGACGGCAAGCCGGTGAGCCGCGTCGCCGCCGACGATGTACCTTCCACCTCGTCAAGCCACTATGTGCACGGCTCAGTCACAGCCACGCGCCACACCGCCGCCACCAGCGGCCTCGACAACGTGGCGGTGACCGTGACCTATACCCCCCGATTGGACCCCTCCTTTGCGGCTCTCGACTATCTGAGCCTCAACTACACCCGCACGCTCGCCATGACCAAGGACGACCGGGACCGTGTGGAATTCTGGTCGGACGACAGCCAGCTGAGCTTTGAAGGCCCGGCCGACATGCGAGTGTGGGACGTGACCGCGCCCCATGCCGTGGCCCGTGTCAACACCCTCGCCGCCGACGGCCGCCACACCTGGACAGCCACCGCACCCTCCACCCGCCACTATGTGGCCTGGAACGCCGCCGCCTCGCTGCCAGCGCCCAAGTGGGAAGGCTCCGTGGCCGCGCAGAACCTGCACGGCATGCAGGCCACCCCCGAGATGGTGATATTTGCCGAGCCGCGCCTCCAGGGCCAGGCCCGTCGTATAGCCGACCTTCATCTCAAGCTAGATTCCATGACCGTGACTATAGTCGACCCTCAGCAGGTGTACAACGAATTTGGCTCCGGCTCCCCCGACGTGGGCGCCATGCGCCGATACCTCAAGATGGTGTACGACCGCGGCAAGGCGGCAGGCAAGCCCCTGCGCTACGCCCTGCTCATGGGCCGTCCCACGCTCGACCACCGCAACATACTCGAGTCGTCGCGCCGCTCGCGCACCGTGACGCTGCCCACCTGGGTGGTAACCTCGTCCAAGCAGTCGCTGAGCGACAACGAAAGCTACCCCGGCGACGACTTCATCGCAATACTCGACGACGACTCCGGCTCCAACCGCAAGACCGACAGAGTGTCCATAGCCGTGGGCCGCATGCCTGCCCGCAACGCCGACGACGCCACCGTGATGGTGGACAAGCTGTACCGCTACGTGTACAAGTCGCGCGACGGTGTGTGGACCAACCGCCTCATGATGATAGCCGACGACGGCGATGCCGGCGAGCACCTGGCCCAGGCCGAGCGCATGATAGCCCAGCTGGAACAGACTCCCGGCGCACAGTATACCATGAACAAAGTATACGTTGACGCCTATCCCCTGCTTGGGGGCAAGTGCGAGGGCGGCCGCACCGACATGTACTCCATGCTCGACCAGGGCGTGGCATGGTGGTTCTTCACCGGCCATGCCAACGACCACTCCTGGACCGCCGAGAGCATCCTCACCTACAAGGACATAACCGAGGGGCTCTACTTCCGCAACGTGCCCTTCGTGCTTGCCTCGACCTGCGACTTTATGCGCTGGGACAACCCCTCCAACCTCTCGGGCGCCGAGATAATGTTCAGCCACCCCAACGGGGGCGCCATAGGCATGATAAGCGCCGCACGCCCCGTGCTGATACCCAACAACGACATGTTTCTCAGTGCCATAGGGCGTCATGCACTGGAGCGCGACGACAGCGGCAGGCTCCTGCCCCCCGCCGAGGTGCTGCGACTGGCCAAGAACGACATACGCGACACCCGCAGCAACCGCCCCGTGGCCGACGAAAACCGCATGCGCTTTGCCTTCATGGGCGACCCCGCCATGCGCCTCGTCATGCCATCCAACACCATACACATCAAGTCGATAGGCGGCAAGACGCCGGGCGGCGACGAGCAGGTGGTGATACCTGCAATGGCCGAGGTGGACATAGAGGGCGAAATACTGTCGCCCGACGGCTCGCTGATGGGCGCATTTTCCGGCCCCATGACCTTTGAGCTCTACGACGCCGTTGAAAGCCGCCTCACCCAGGGCCGCGGCGACGACGGCGAGCCGGTGGCATTTGACAACATGGGCCGACGCCTCCATGTGGGCAGCGGCACGGTGCAGGACGGCCGCTTCAGCGTGCGCCTCTCCATGCCGTCGGTCATCAGTCAGAACTTCCGTCCGGCCACACTGTCGCTCTTTGCCTCCGACCAGGCCACCGGCTCAAGGGCCGTGGGCGTGACCAGCGACTTCTACGTGTACGGCGCCACCGACCCCGCTGTGCCCGATACCGTGTGTCCCGTCATAGACCGCATGGTGCTCAACCACGACAACTTCACCGACGGCGAGATAGTGGACCCAACGCCCCTGCTCATGGCCTCGATGCACGACAATGTGGGCATTAACGTGTCGACAGCCGGTGTGGGCCACCAGATGACGGTGACCATCGACGGCACCGTGACCCGCAGCGACGTGTCGACCTACTACACACCGCCCGTCAACCCCGAGGGCACCGGCACCGTGGCCTACCGCCTGCCCGCCATGCAGCCCGGCGCACACTCGCTGCGCATGCGTGTATTTGACACCTCGGGCAACGTGTGCGAACGCGAGCTGAGCTTTACGGTGAGCGACAAGGTGGCCCCGCGCATATTTGAAGTATATGCCGACGCCAACCCCGCAAGCACCTCGACCAACTTCTACGTGCGCCACGACCGTCCCGAAAACATAGTGCAGGTAAAAATCGAGGTATTCGACCTCATGGGGCGCCCCGTGTGGAGCTCCGTGCAGAAGAGCATGAGCGACAACGACCTCTCGGCCCCCGTTGCCTGGAATCTTACCGACAGCAACGGCCACCGGGTGGGCCGCGGAATATACCTGTACCGCGCCACCGTCACAGCCGACAACACCCACTTCCAGACCACCTCGCGCCGTATAGCCGTGGCCGGAGAACAGTAAAAACAGAAATAAGAAAGATGACCCAATCGCCCGAATATACACCGATGCTGCTGCCGGAGCCCACACTCCGACGGCTGCCATGGTATCTGGCCTATGTAAATATGCTGGCTCAGGAGGGCGTGGGCAAGGTGTCGTCGCGCCGCATGGCCGAGGACCTTGCCGTGGACGCCTCGCAGATAGCCAAAGACCTGTCGTTTATCAACGTGCGCGGCAAGACCCGCATAGGCTATGACGTGGGCGAGCTCGAAAGCGCCCTCAAGGAATTTCTGGGCTTTGCCTCCGGACACAATGCCGTGATAGTGGGCGCAGGCTCGCTCGGAGCCGCGCTGATGAACGATGTGGGCCTGAACCACTACGGCCTCAAGATAGTGGCCGGCATAGATACCAATCCCACCATTGCCGGCACCAGCATAGGGCTCATACCCGTGTACCGCCCCGACGAGCTGCCCCACATCGTGAGCAGCATGGGCATAGTGATAGGCATCATAGCCGTGCCTGTGGAGCACGCGCAGACTGTGGCCGACGAGCTTGTGGCCGCCGGCGTGAAGGCCCTGTGGAACTTTACTCCCCGCCGCATCCGCGTGAAGCCCGGCGTGGTGGTGACCAACACCTCGATATACTCGCATCTGGCCGTGATGTACAACCGCCTGGCCAATATTGACACTCCAAGAGTAAGCAAATGAAAATCATAAGATATGACAAGGTGCCCTGCGCGCCTCAGGATACAGACCAATCATACTACACAGCCCACGCCACCCTTGTGGCCGACTCGTGTGCCCGTCCGCACATGCGTCCGCTGTTTGTGCCGGGCGACCCCTCGCAGTGGCGGTGCTCGCTGCGTGTGGCCGTGCGCATCGGAAGGCTGGGCAAGGCCATTGCCCGGAAATTTGCCCCGAGATACTACGACGAATTTACACTGGTCAACATCCTCGAGCCCGCCGATGCCGCCTCCATGGGCCTCACCACTCCCACGGCCATGCTCGACGACAGTATAGTGACCGGCAACTGGCTGCCCATATCCGGCCTGGAGGGCCACGTAACCCTCAAGGTGACCGACCCCGACGGCGAGGTAACGACCACCGACATAGCCGTGGCTGTCGACACGGAATTTGTGGACAGCGTGATAGCCACCTTGTCGCGCGACGCCACCTTCCGCACCGGCGACATGATAATACTGCCTCAACCAATCATCCCCATAGCTCCGACCCCCGACAGCCACGTAACGGCCGGCACAGGAGACCATTCCTTAATCGACTTTAGAATAAAGTGAAAATTCAACCAATCCATGCTTAAGCGTATATTAGCCATCGTTATCACCGCCGCCGCAGTGGCATTGCCGTGTGCGGCACTCAATACAACCTACTACGCCCAGACGTCGCGCCTTGCCTCGGGGCGCTGGGTGAAAATTAAAACCACCTCCGAGGGACTTTATGCCCTGACTTACGACGACCTGCGTACCATGGGATTTGACAACCCCGCCGCCGTGCAGGTGTATGGCTCGGGCGGCACGGCCCAGGCCGCACAGAATCACGCATTCAGCACCTCGGCCCCCGACGACATAAGCCCCGTGGCCACGCTGCACAGCAACAACCGCATCGTATTTTTCGGACAGGGCGACAACTACGCCACAGCGACCCGAGTGAAGGACAAGTACTCGAGCGTGACCGTGGTGCGCAACTTCTACGACACAGCGTCGTACTACTTCCTGAGCGACTGCGAGGGCGCCCTGCCGGTGCCCGTGTGCGAAGAATTCCAGCCGTCGACCCTCGGACCCTCCACCAGCCACATGCACATCGACATGGTGGAAGAAGAACTCCAGAATCCCACCGGCGGCGGAGTATCGTTTCTCGGCAAGAAATACAAGGAAGGCGAGACCGGCACCTACACATTCAATATACGCAACTATGCGCCCAACAAAGCCATGGCCTGCGGCTCGCTGGTGTATGTATACGGGGTGAGCCACTCCAACACCACCACAGGCGTGTCGCTGGGCATGACCGTATCCGACAACATCGAACCCATGGCGGGAGCGGCCAACTTCAACAACACCCTCATATCGCCCTCAGACAACGCCCAGACCATATTTCAGAACGCGACCGGCAACGTGTACTTCAACCCCGCCTCCGGTGCCGACCTGACCAACGCACAGATTAAACTCAACATTGCCATCCCCTCGGGGCTTGGCATAACCTATGCCGCCGCCGACCGCGTGGTGCTGCGCTATCCCCGCGCCAACCGCCTCGACCCCGACACCCCCTGGCTCATATTCAACCATCCCATCGAGCAGAGCTCCATGGGCCACTCCGTGGCAGTGGACGGCGCCACCGAGGGCGACCTTGCCGTGTGGAACGTGGACAACCTCAACAACATATACTCCTACCCCCTGGTGTACGACACCGAGAGCGGCCGACACATCTATACCCTCGACCACTCGAGCACCGGGCGCACCGTGGTGTTCAGACCCTCGGCCCAGTGGCCCAAGCCCGAAGTGGTGGGGCAGGTATCGCCCCAGAACCTCCACGGCATGGATGTGCCCCACATGCTCATAATATGCACCGAGGCACTGATGCCCCAGGCCCAGCGCCTGGCCCAGCTGCACCGCACATATCAGGGCATGGACGTGGCCGTAGTGGACCACCGACTGATATACAACGAATTTTCGTCGGGCTCGCGCGATGCCGACGCCTACCGCCGCCTGGCCAAGATGCTCTACGACCGCGACCCTGCCAAGTTCCGTTACCTGCTCTTTGTGGGTCCCACTTACTTTGACAACCGTTCGCTCACATGCACGGCGACCGACCGCCTGATGTGCTACACCCAGGACAATCCCAGCCTGCTCAACACCAATATACTGAACTACACGCCCGATGCCTTCTTTGGCATGCTGGCCGACAACTACAAGCACACCAACATACACCTCGCCCCCACCCAGGTGGCCGTGGGACGCATACCGTGCCAGTATGACGCCGAAGCGCGTGCCTATATAAACAAGGTGGAACGATACCTCGCCACACCCCCCTCGGCCCGACTCTACTCCACAGCCGTGCTCGCGGCCGGCAGCGGCGACAACGGCACCCACGCCAAGCAGGCGGCCGACCTCGACTCGATAATGCGCGTGAACAATCCCTACATAAACCGCGTGAACGTATATGCAGAGATGTTCTCGGTGAACAACAAGACCAATGAATACGCCCGCCACATGCGCCGCGCGCTGGTGGACGGATCGGCCTACTTCTGCTACTGCGGCCACGGGTCGCCCACCTCGATACAGGGCTGGTACAACAGCGATGTGTTGAACACACCTTATCCCGACCCAACATTTGCCGTATTTGCCAGCTGCGACCAGTTTGACTTCGACCACACCACCCCCGGCATAATGGCATCGATGCTCTTCTACGAGCGTGGCGGCGCGATAGCCGGCATAGGGTCGGGCCGCGGTGTGTATCTCTCGGCCAACCCCCTTGCCGTGACCACACTCACCGAGGCCTATGCCAAGGCCAAGCACGGCGACACCTACGGCGACGTGATGGTGGAAGGCCGCAACCTCGCCCTGGCCCAGCAGAACACCGTTACGTCGGTGCTGCGCAACTACCGCAACCTGCTCAGCTTCAACTACGCAGGCGACCCTGCCCTGCCCGTGCCCGTGCCCACACATAAGGCCGTGCTCACCCGAATAGCCGGCGAGGACGTGGCCGAAGGCACAACACACACCGTACAGCCCCTAAAGACAGTGGCCTTTGAAGGCTCGGTGCTCACGGCCGACGGTGATGTTGACGCCTCGTTCAACGGCACAGCCACCGTGAATGTGTACGACGGCCTACGCTACACCACCACCGCGAGCATTGCCGGCGAGAGCAGCTACAAGACCACTGTGGTGCCCAACGACAGCGAGTTGCTGGCCTCCAAGGATGTGGAAGTGACCGGCGGCAAGTATTCCGGAACAATCATAGTGCCCGCACCCTCGTGTGCCGGAGTGGGCAACAAGGTGATGATTACGGCACAGAGCCTCGACGGCGCAGCCGCCATAGGGCGCCACAACAATATCACGGTGGCCGACTGCGACAGCCCCGTGCCCGGCGAGAACGACCTGCACACCGCTCCGCGCATACTGAGCCTCGCCGTGGAAGGCGGCCGCGCAGTGGCCGTAATCGACCCCTCGGAGTCGGGCCTGTCGTTCCGCGCCAGCGACATATACTCGGGCGTGCGTGTGACCGTGGACAATACCGTGGCCATAGCCGTAACACCGGCCATGACCTCCCGCACCACCGATGGCAACGTGTCGGTGGCCGTAGAGCTGCCCACCCTGAGCGAGGGTATGCACAGCGTGTCGCTCCTCGCCGTGAACAATGTGGGCCTGCGCGACAATCTGACCATAGACCACGCCTGTCACACCGCCCCCGCGGCCCGCACGCTCACCGTGGCCGAAGAGCCCGCGCGCACCAAGGCCACCATCGACTGTCCCGAGGCCACCAATCCGGCCACCCTGCGCATCACCGACAGCCGCGGCCACACGGTGCTGAGCGTAGCCTCTCCCGTGTTGCCCTACGAGTGGGACCTCACCGACAGTCGCGGCACCGCAGTGCCCGACGGTCGCTACAAGGCCACCCTGCTCATGCCCGGGGCTCATGCCACAACCGACATCATCGTATTGAAATGACGCACGACACAATGCAACTGCGCCCGGCCAGCCCCGGCGACACTCCGCTCATAATGCCGCTCATGGAGCAAGCCAAGGCGCAGATGCGCCGCGAGGGCAGCAACCAGTGGGACGAGACTTATCCCGTGGCGTCGGACATAGACCGCGACATTGCCCAGGGCAACGGCTATGTGCTGACTCATCCCGACACGGGCGAGATACTGTGCTACGGAGCAATAGTCTTTACGGGCGAGCCCACCTATGCCGTGATACGCGACGGCGCGTGGCTGAGCGACGGCCCCTACGTGGTGGTGCACCGCCTGGCCGTGGCCGACAGCGCAAAGGGGCGCGGAGTGGCCACACGATTCATGCAGCTGGCCGAGGACATGGCTCGCGAGCGCGGCGTGAAGAGCTTCCGCGCCGATACCAAGTACGACAACGTGCGCCTGCACCGCATATTCGACCGCCTGGGCATGACCTACTGCGGTATCATTACCCTGGCCCGCGAAGGCCAGACGAGAAAGGCGTTTGAGAAGGTGTTGTGAATGGCTATGATTACATTCAATACAATATTGCTGATTTTAGCATCAATATTTATTGTTGCATGTCCTTGGCTTAAACTAAGCAAAACCACCCGACATCGCATTATGTCTGTGTCAAATGTCGTGGTGATGGTGAGCGGAGTGCGTGTTGCCGAGGCAAGTTTACATATTTCATGGATATATTCTGTGGGATTGACAGTGGTATATCTGATTGGTATAAACGGTATTATAAAATATTTGAGTGTTATGGACGCTTGAGAAGGAGTTGTTAAGATAAACCGCCCTCGCGGGCTCAATGCGTATGGGCATGCTGTCCCCGCCTTCCGCTTACGCTCCAGACGGGGTTATACGTACATCGCGCTCCGCGCTTGTTGTCGGTGGGTGTGTGGGGATCCTATGGCAAGCACCGCGTAGCGCGTGCGTAGCCATAGGCTACATTCTTGACTGCCCCAAGGGGCAGTTTTGGGCTAACGCCCATTTTGGCTTCTTGGTGGTGGGTGGGTCTCACGCGAAGGATGCCAAGGTGGTAGGGATAAGTCGCTCCTCACGGGATCTGTGTCATAGAGGGACGCGTTTTATTCCATCCAGACAATGTTCGGCACCAATATCTCCAGCTGGAAAGGGTGGAATTACCTTGCTTTCGTGATGGTTCGCCTTAAATAATTCATAAAAATTTAAATGAGTTTTATAAGTTTTAAGCTTAACCTATGGTAAAAGCTTTGTACTTGCTCAATCTTAAATCTCGATATTTCTCAAAATTAAACTTTTATACCATGTTGAACTATATTAAGCAATGGAATATCAGACTTTGAATCGCCATACGCCCAAACTTCACAATTTTTGTATTCAGGTATTAATTCTTCTAATTTATGAATCTTTTCATAGCCGATACAATTTGGCGTACTAAACCGTCCTGTTAGAAATCCTTTCTCATCAACTTCCACTTGAGTCGCTCCTACATTAATAATTCCATTTTGTCGTGCCCATGGAAGTATCCATGTTTCCAAGCTTGCTGATATAATATAACACTCAGTTCCAGTCTCAATATGATTTTTAAGTATTTTTATAATGTCAGGGCGCAACATATTGTTTATATTAGTAGCGAATGCCTTTCCTAACGAGTTGAAACATTCGATAGGCATTCCTTTGAATAGTTGAGAAAACAAATATTGCTTAGCTTGACCTCCTGATACAAGGCCACACTTCCAGGCAAAGAGAATAGGGCTGGAATGTAAAATAGCCTTAGTAAATTGAAAATTACCTCGCGAAAACTTACAAAATGCAACAAATGAATCTTTTTTTGTAATTGTTCCGTCGAAGTCGAAAATGGCGATTTTCTTCATAATTAATGATATGATTTCAAAAATACAGAAACACAATAAATGATGAAAGCCAACCTATAATGCACAAATGGATAAATTTGTCTTTCATCAATACTTTAGTTGGACTTCCACTACGTGCATCTACTATGGTAATCTGGAGATAACGCAAAATTCCAGCTAAAACAAATATAGAACTTATATATATATATTCACTACCTATTCGATCTATAACATCTGGCTGTACTGTATAAAGAATGTAACATACCATTGTTATGGATGCAATTATACCAAGCGTTTGATTAAGAAAATCAAGATTATATCGCAATGTATTTCGACGACTAACAACACCACCGGCCTCGCGTAATATTACATCATCCCTTCGCTTGGCAAAAGCAAGGAATAATGCAAGTAAGAATGTCATACTTATTATCCAAGGTGATAGCCAAATACTACAGGCAAAACCTCCTGCTAACACTCTCAAAACAAAACCGATAGATATAATAAACACGTCAAGTAATGCATAATGCTTAAGCTTCAAACAATAAGCAATATTTAATGAAAAGTAGAGTATTGTCAATCCGATTAAATCTATGCCTGTATTAGGAAGAAAACAACATACAGCAATTGATACAGCGAAACAGATGCACATTAAATATTTCGCTTGAGCGATAGAGACCTTTCCAGAAGCAATTGGTCTTAATCTTTTTTTAGGATGCTGACGATCAACCTCAACATCATTTATGTCGTTCAAACAATATATAGAACTGGCAACAAGCGAAAAAGCCACAAAAGCTACGATAGACTTCATCCAACAATCTATATAAAGAAGCCGTCCGTCAAAAAACATTGGCAGAAATACAAAGCTATTCTTAAGCCATTGTTGCGGACGAAGTAGTTTGATTAAAGCTCGCATACTAAATTTTATTGTATTTTAAATACTGATTCAAATATGAACACAATCCAGCCAAAAATACTGTTTCTAAACCCAGCCTCAATATTCACTGATGCTAATGGAATGCCTACTGAGAAAAAAATTATTAGAGTTAACCATCTATTGGGACGAAAGACTCTATCAAAACAGCAATTGATTTTGTCCACTATCTTCAATACTCTATTACCAAGTAACATTTCAATTTTCGCTGAACTTAAAATCATGAATGGAATGATAGTTGCCATCCACAAATATTGATATACTCTTCCATTATCACAACTTAGCACTGTAAACATTGGTAATAAGCAAATTCCATTTAAAATGTAAAATGCAGATAAATTATTACGGTTCTCAATTGTAAATACTTTTGTTCGATTAAAAAATCTAAAAAAATTCAGCAATAGATAGTATGAAGCTAACGCATTGAAAATCTGAATCAATATAGAATAGATGACTCCATAATTATTCCAAAAACCCAAAAAATTCATCCTAAAATGGAATTTAAAAGTCGACACAACATCCCAATTCAATGCTAAAATGCTATTAGAGGGATATCTGTTGTTCAAAGGTGCACCAGGAATAATCTGATTCCAAGAGTCCACAATCGCATTAACAATAGTCTCATTACCCTTAAAAATCGCATTAATTGCAAAAGCAATTAATGGTATAGCTAATAGACAAGCATTTTTGTGATACTTTTCATCCGTATGCAATAATAATAGTGTAAGTATTGGTATACCATAAAACAAGAACGCTTCATGTATAAAAATCCCTAAGGTGCCCAAAACAACTGAAAATACTTTATTAAATGCGGATACATTGTTCTGTCTTAATAAAACAACAATCTGTACAATAATAAAGTAGCTAATAAAATCTTTGCGAACCCAACTATTCACAAAGAAAAATAAAAATGACGAAAAGATAAGCCACCAACATAATTTTTGTTGACGAAAGTAATACAAAAAAACAGCAAGCACAGCAAAGAATGATATTGCTGATATACTGTAAATCCAAATATCAGGTTGTGTTGATGTTAAACGGCATAGCCAAATAAGACATTGGCCAAATAAGCCACGTCTTACAAATCCTCCCTCATAATTAATTAAAAACTCTGTTAGACCACATGACAATTGATAATTCGTTATAGTCTTTTCGATACCAAAACCAATGACGCGTATCAGCCATGTTGTTAATATTACTACACTTAAAAAAATGTATAATCCTTTTGAAAGTTCCTTGTTATTCAAATTATTGGCAATAGAATTCAAGCTGAATTTTTTAAATATCATTGCTAATTATTGATATGAATCTTGTCCTTCCCGATTCAAGATTAGTAAACAAAAAAGCGCAAGGACTGTAACTCGCTACTCTTTTATTCCAACTGAGGCCTTCGCATTGCCTAAACTCGTATAAAAGAGCAACTATGCAGAAGCCTCGCGCTGATATAATTGTACTGCCGTTTGGATGCAATTTGCATCCAAACGGCATGGACAAACATATCCATACGGCATCTACCATAGAAGCACAAATTTTGACGAGTTTATTGAAAGTTGCGAAGTTTCAGTTGGTCAAAAAAGGCATTGGTATACGCTATAATACTTACTCACCCACATCTTAGCTCACTCGAGAACTTCTGCGAAATGGTATTTGTTGCAAAATTAGCAATTTCAGACTAATTTCACAAATATATCATTATATTATTTAAGTTTCGTTAGTTCAATTTGCTGATTTCAAATAGAAGTGATTTAAACTTATTTCAAAAACATAAATAGTCTTATAAGATATAAAAATACAGCGTATTCTGATAAAAATTCGCTAAACTAGAGTTTCCATGATTTAATTTACCGAACCAATGTTGAAATACACTGTACTTGAAAAGATTCATACAATATTTGAGTGTCAAGGACGCTTAGGGTGGGAGTATCAGGGTCTCACGCGAAGGATGCCAAGGTGATGGGGATAAGTCGCCCTCACGGGCTCTTTTAGCTTCTCATCATCTGTCCCCGGGTTGCGCTAAAGCTTCACCCGGGGTTATACGTACATCGCGCTCCGCGCTTGTTGGTGGTGAGAGTGTCAGTGTCCCTATGGCTGCGCACGCGCTACGCGGTGCTTGCCATAGGCTACATTCTTGACTGCCCCAGGGGCAGTTTTGGGCTATGCCCATTTTTTGGCTTCTTGGTGGTGGGTGGGTCTCATGCAAAGGATGCCAAGGTGATGGGGATAAGTCGCCCTCACGGGATCTTTTAGCTTCTCATCTGTCCCCGGGTTGCGCTAAAGCTCCACCCGGGGTTATACGTACATCGCGCTCCGTGCTTGTTGTCGGTGGGGGAGTTTTGGGCTCGCCCATTTTTTGGCTTTTGATGGTGGGTATGAGTTAAAAAAGGTTAATATTTAGCTTTTTTATGTCGTGAAATTATGTTTTACGGCATAAAAATCGGTATTTTGCAAAATATTTGGCATTGCGGTGACGTAAGGCTAATTGGCTACTCATAAGACATACTACCAACAATATGATAACTGTAAGCAATCTGGGAATTCAGTTTGGCAAAAAACCTTTGTTTCAGGATGTAAACCTAAAGTTTACGCCTGGCAACTGTTATGGTGTAATCGGTGCTAACGGTGCCGGCAAGTCTACGCTTATGCGTATGTTGAGCGGCGATTTGAATCCTACAACGGGTTCGGTGTCGCAAGGCCCCGGCGAGCGCCTCAGCGTTCTTGAGCAGGACCACTTTAAGTACGACCACTGCACGGTGCTTGAGACCGTGCTACGGGGCCACTCGGTGCTGTGGGACATAATGAACGAAAAAGACGCTTTGTATGCCAAAGAAGACTTCAGCGAAGCCGACGGTCTGCGAGCCGCAGAACTCGAAGAGCGTTTTGCCGAGCTTGAGGGATGGAATGCCGAGAGCGATGCGGCAGCGTTGCTGAGCGGTCTGGGCATCAAGGAAGACCGCCATCAGATGCTGATGGCCGACATGAGCGCCAACGAAAAGGTGCGAGTGCTTCTGGCCAAGGCTCTCTTTGGCAATCCCGACAATCTGCTGCTTGACGAACCTACCAACGACCTTGACCTCGAAACCGTGGCATGGCTCGAAGACTATCTGTCGAACTTTGAAAACACTGTGCTTGTAGTGTCGCACGACCGTCACTTTCTTGACTCGGTGTGCACCCATACCCTGGACATTGACTATAACCGCTTGCAGATATTTGCCGGCAACTATTCGTACTGGTACCACAGCTCGCAGCTGGCACTGCGTCAGCAACAGCAGGCCAACAAGAAGGCCGAAGAAAAGCGTGCCGAGCTGCTCGAGTTCATTCGCCGATTCAGTGCCAATGTGGCTAAGAGCAAGCAGACAACATCGCGCAAAAAGATGCTTGAAAAGCTTAATGTCGAAGAAATTCAGCCGTCGCTGCGCCGCTATCCGGGCATAATCTTTACGCCGTCGCGCGAGGTTGGCAACAAGATTCTGGAAGTAAAGGATCTGGCCGCCAGTGTAGACGGAAAGACGCTGTTTAGCGGAGTTAACTTCCAGATAGAGAAGGGCGACAAAGTGGCTTTCCTAAGCCGCGACCCCCGCGCTATGACCGCTCTGTTTGAGATTATTAACGACAACCGCAAGGCCGACAGCGGTAGCTACGAGTGGGGACAAACCATTACCAACGCTTATCTGCCTCTAGACAACTCGGACTTTTTCAACACCGATTACAACCTTGTGGAATGGCTGTCGCAGTTTAGCGAAGATACCCATGAGGTGTATCTGAAGGGCTTTTTGGGCAAGATGCTGTTTTCGGGCGACGATGTTCTGAAAAAGGCAAGTGTGCTGTCGGGCGGCGAAAAGATGCGCTGCATGATAGCCCGCATGATGCTCCGCAATGCCAATACGATGGTATTGGACTCGCCCACCAACCACCTGGACTTGGAGTCGATTCAGGCTTTCAACAATACACTGCAGAATTTTAACGGTGTTGTACTGCTGTCGTCGCACGACCACGAGTTTATACAGACAGTGTGCAACCGTGTCATAGAACTGACTCCCAACGGCATAATTGACAAGATGACCACGTACGACGACTATATTACCGACCCCCGCGTGGCAGAGCTCCGCGAAAAGCTGTACAGCTAATAAACAGCCTCTAACCCGCGTTAGTATATATACCAAAAAAGCGGCTGCCTCACGGCGCCGCTTTTTTTGATATAAACCAATCATTATCACATTTTCTTACAAGAGGGGATTTGTTATTAAAACACTCGAGGGGTTGAAAAGGTTCATGAAAATAATATTTTTTTGAAAAAAATTATTTTCGGCCGAAATCGGCGGGGATTTCGCCCCAGCGGTCGGTGTCCCACTTGAGGATAGGATTGGGTATGGAGTGAGATGCGAGCCAAGCGTCGGCGCGGGCGAGGATTTCGCGGACACGGGCATTGGCGGGTGTGGGTTCGATCTTGGTGTTGCTCCTGCCGCGACGCAGCCAGCTGAGAGCTGTGCGGGAGTCGGTGTAGATGGGGGTGGTGGTGTTGCCGATGCGAGCAAAGTGGGCGGCGATGTGTATGAGTGCGAGGTACTCACCAATGTTGTTGGTGCCGCCTTCGAGGGGGCCTACGCGGAAGAGTTCCACGCCGTCGGCCACGCGGACGCCGCGGTATTCCATTGGGCCGGGGTTGCGTGAGCATGCGCCGTCGACGGCCACGGCGTCGAGCCGTATGTCGGGAAATACGGTGTAGTCGATTTTCATGCCGATGTGCTGGCCTATTTTGCGGGCAAAGTTGAGGTGTTCCATGGGGTTGCCACGGAAGGCTTCGACGGCGGCTGTCTGAGAGTCGTAGCTTTTGTATTTGGCGCCGGGGAAGTTGAGCACCTGCTCGAGGCAGTCGTCCCAGGAGTCGTATATTCCCGGCTCGCGGCCTTCCCATACTACGTAGAATTTTCTTTTTTCGGACATGATTGGGGTTTAGGGGGTTTAGGGGGGATAAGTCGCCCGACTGGGCTGTGTATTGCGGGCTGACCTCTACCCGGCCTTCCGCTTACGCTTCGGACGGGGTTATACGTATATCACGCTCCGTGTTGGAGGTTAGGTCTTTGGGGGTGTTTTTTTTGATGAAGCGGTTGTAGAATTGCTCTACGGATTGGGCTATTTCGGCGGGGGTGTCGAGGTGTGATGAGTCGAAGATGTGATGGGCGCGGCGGTAGTGGGGCAGTCGTGATGTAAGATTTTGCGCTATAAATGATTGCAGTTGTTCGGGGCTCTTTCCTGCCACGAGTGGGCGCGAGGCTCCGAAGGCAATGAGTCGGCTCAGGGTGCGGTCGGAGTCGGGGAGGAGCCATATCACGGTGCCCGACTGCAGCATGAGGTCCATGAGTGCGGGCTGGCATGGGGTGCCTCCGCCGCAGCCCACAATAAGAGTGCGGCCGGAGGGTGGGGCGGAGCACAGGCGGGCGAGGGTGAGGGCCTCGAGGTGTCGGAAATGCGGCTCGCCGTGGGTGGCAAAAATCTCGCTGACGGTCATGCCGGCGGAGTGCTCGATGAGCTGGTCGAGGTCGGCAAACTCAACAGCCTCGGGATGCGCTGCCTGGAGCGCAGTCCCGAGGGTTGTCTTGCCGCAGGCCATGTAGCCTGTAAGGAATATAGTGTTGTTCAATTATTTGGGTTGATTTTGCTGCTTGAGGAGGTCGCGGATTTCGGTGAGGAGCACTTCTTCCTTGGTGGGCTCGGCGGGAGCAGGAGCGGGCTCGGGTTCGGCCTCTTTTTTTCGTTTAAACTGGTTCATAACCTTTATGGCCACGAAGATACAGAAAGCGATGATGAGGAAGTCGACGACGGTCTGCACAAAAGAGCCCCAGGTGATGGCTACTTCGGGAGTGATGACCTCCTGAGTGGCGCCGTCGACCACGGCTTTCTGCAGCACAAACTTAAACTCGGAGAAGTTGGTGCCGCCGGTGAGCACACCGATGCCGGGCATGATGATGTCGTTGACGAGCGAGGTGACAATCTTGCCAAAGGCGCCGCCGATGATCACACCGACTGCCATGTCGACCACGTTGCCGCGCATGGCAAATTCTTTGAATTCCTGTAAAAATTTAGACATAAGATAAGTTTTTGTGGCCGTCACAATTGCGGGGAGTTGAGCCGAGCCGATATGCAAAGTTAGAAAATTATTTCGAAAGGAGAAAGTTCAAATTTTCAAACAAGCATGAGCGGCATAAAGTTTATAGGTTGTGATTTAGGAGTGGAGTGTGATGTACGTAACTAAAAGTATTTATAGATAGACCGCCCTCACGGGCTAAAACTTACAGGAGTATGCTATCCACAGGAGCCACGCCTTCCGCTTTCGCTCCAGACGCGGTTATACGTATATCGCGCTCCGCGCTGGCTGATGGGCAGCTTATGCTCGTGAATGTCTCACGCTAAGGACGCCAAGGTGGGGTAGGATTGGCCGGCTACGCGCGGCCGTGTGTGAGGGTGTGGATGGTCCTATGGCTGCGCACGCGCTACGCGGTGCTTGCCATAGGCTACATTCTTGGCTGCCCCAAGGGGCAGTTTTGGGCTACGCCCATTTTTGGCTTGGCCGAAAGCGTACACCGCGCTCCGCGCTGGCTGTCATCACCTTGGTGTTCTTTGCGTGAGATCTCCACGCTGGCTGTCAATGCTTTGTGCCCACGCGGCGGTCGCGAAACTTTACGATTAGAGTCTTTATCTGCTTCATGAGTGATGGGCGCGTTTTTTGCCTTGGTTGCGGTGTATCTGCAGTAGCTCGTCGGTGGTGGTATATTTGGGTTGTGAGAAGAGGGAGTTGATTTCGGATGTGTAGCCGAGAGCCATGGCGAGCTCGATGAGGTTGGCGAGGGAAATGTTGCCTGTCTGTTCAAAACGGCGCACGTTGCTCAATGGTACACCGGCCTTGAGGGCAATGGCCGAGCGGGTGATGCCCTTCTCGATGCGACGCTTGCGAAAGTCGGCGGCGATGGTCATGGCAATGTCCTCGGCATTGTCGAGTGTGTAGTTATCGAGAAGTGCCAATAATTTGTTCATAGACCTGTGAATTGTGACGTTATTAACTATATATTGTCACTTGCAAAGATAGCAATTTATTCTTAAAAATACAAATCACCAACTGCCGCCGGCACCGCCGCCGCCGGTGTCGCCGCCGCCAAACCCTCCGCCGAAGCTGCCTGAGCCGCTGGAGAATCCTCCTCCTCCGCCGCGGGAGCCGCGACTCATGGAGCCGAGTGCGGCGGCGGCCGCTGCTGCGGCCATGGCGTCGTCGGTCTTGCGGTCGATGGTGTAGTAGTTGTGCTGGTCGTGGTTGCAGTTGAGGCAGTGGTATTCTTTGACTCCCTGTCCCTGGCGTGAGCGGGTGGGTGGAGTGACGATGCGGTTGCGCACGAGGCGAGCCGTGCGGGCGTGGCATCGCTCGCACTCCACGTAGGGCGAGGCGGTCGAGGTGTAGGGCAGTATGTCGGTCTCGCCGCAGGCCGGGCACAGCCACACGTCGTAGTCGACGGAGCCAATGCGCTCTTCGAGGTCCTGGGAGGGTGTGAGGTATTCGTTGTCGTGCACTTCATCGACCTTGCGCATGCGAGTGCCGCAGTTGGGACACTTGCGGGTGTGGTTGCGCCAGTGGTAGAGGCAGAGCAGCAGGGGGAGGGAGGCTATGAGGGGCAGGCCGAGGCCGCCGAATGTGCCCACGAGGTAGTATGGCTTCCAGCCTATGAAGCGGCGGTATTTGGTCTGTGAGTCGGCATGGCGCATGCCGAGGAGTGTGAGGAGAAATGCGCCGAGCATAAACACGGCGAGCAGCGAGCAGAGGAAGAGGTAGAAGGAGAACATATCGTCGCTGTCGTCGCCTGCGGCTGTGTCGGTATCGGCCTGCGAGGAGCGGAATTCGTCGCCGTACTGCGGGTCGGTGAGTATGCGGTCGATCATGGCGACGGCGCCGCAGATGCCGGCGTCGTAGTTGTCCTGGCGGAATGCGGGGGTCATCACTTCGCGAATGATACGTGCGCAGGCAATGTCGGGGAGGGCTCCTTCGAGGCCGTATCCGGTGCGTATCTGCACCTTGTGGGCGTCCTTGACGAGGAGTATGAGCAGGCCGTTGTCCTTGTCGCTCTTGCCGAGGCCCCAGAGGGTGAAGAGCTCGGTGGCAAAGTCGGATGCGTCGTCGGGGTCGGTGATGTCGTCGACGGCCACTACCATAGCCTCGACGCTGGTCGACTGGCGGAGTGCCTGGAGGGTGGAGTCGATGTATGCCACGGCGCGGGGTGAGAGTATGCCGTCGGGGTTGGCCACGAAGTCGCGTCGGTCGGCGCGGTGCACATCGGGTACCTGGGCTGGGGTATAAACGGCAGCGTGCCCGGCCACGATTGTGGCGAGCACGGCTATGATGAGGGTAAATATCTGTCGCATATGGTGTTGTTATAGCTCAGCACGCTCCGAGGGGTGCTTGCGATAGTATTGGTGCAGTATTTCGCCGATGTTGAAGTAGTAGCCTGTGGGCGAGGTAGGTGTTTTGGGATTTACGACCACGAAGTCGAAGTAGGGCTGTTCAAACTTAGCCTCCTTGACAGTGATGCCGGAGAGGTTGAGGAAGTCGTATTCGTCCTGGGGGTATACCACCATCCAGGCATTGTCGGCGTCGGCGCCCGAGCCCGAGGATGCAATTACGAGGAGCAGGTGGTTGAGCTTGTTTTGCCAGATTTTGGCGAGGTCGTATTTGCCGTTTTGCTCGTAGACGAATATGCGGTTGGTGAGCTGTCGGAGGTTTATGGGGTTGTCGGCGAGGCACTCCATGGCGTAGTCGAGAATGAGCTTGCGCTCGGCTCGCGACCACTGGGTTTTGTTGAGCAGCGGTGCTACCTTGGCCTGTGCGTCGGGGTTGACGGGCTTGCGGTATGGGTCGTAGTCTTCCTGAAACAGAGTGCCGTAGTAGAGGTACTGGAAGTCGGTGTCGGTCATCACCGTGTCGTTGGCCAGAAACTTGTTGAGCAGGGTGTTGTAGAAGTAAGGCGACTTCTCGTCGGTCGATGCCACGCGAATGGCTTCGAGGTCGGGACGTCCGAGGTCGGTCTTAACGGCCTTGCGGGCTTGAGCCATGGTGCAGGCCGATATAACGAGTGCGATTATAAGCAAAAACTTTTTCATAACTTGTAGAAGAGAGGTAATTGAGCCAGAGTCTGAATGGCTATTAGACAAGAGAAAACGGGCATGCAGGCTGTGTCGCCAAAGATTTCGAGCACCTGGAGGGCGGAGGCGTTCATGTGTCCGCGGGGAGTGCGGGTGAACGCAAAAAATCCGGCCACGGCGCCCAGGATTGTGCCGCCGATGAGCGAGGCAATCGAGCCGCCGAGGGCTCCCACCACGGCGCCTGTCAAGGTGCCGGCGCAGGTGTAGATGCGCAGGGCGGTGATGGGTGGATGTTGCGACAGATAATAGTTGGCTGTGACGAGCGTGGCCGCTATGCCCCAAAACCACAGAGTGCCGCTCAGAAACAGCCCCCAGCCCAGCAAGGCCGACAGCAACATGGCTGCAAAGGCTATGACCACTGCAGGCACGCGCTTGAAAAACATGGCCACTAAGGCCGCTGCGGCCACCACGGCCGGGACGATGTAACTGATTGGCGACATAATGTTAGTTGGTGTTTCTACAAAGATACGAAAAAATCGCCAAGAGTGTATTCCAAAGGGTGTATGATTAAGTTAAATTAAGATTTTTGGTTACAGTGAGATACTGAAAACCCCTCCGATACAATACTTATATGCAAGTGTCGGAGGGGAATAAGTTTATGACCGGTATGAGATTACTCCCACTTGAAATACAGCTTATGAGAAGCTGTAAACACTGTATCAGTATAGTGCTGTCCTATTTGCTTATTAAAATACTTGGAAGCTGCATAGCTGTAAGTACTTTCAATCTTAACGGGAATGGATAATGTCAAGGTTAGTTCATCGTACTTTTCGGTGGGAAAATTACCGTCCTTATCTGTTCCAAAAGAGAATACATGAAACGACTGACTTCTAAGCCACAGGCCTTCACAATAAGCCTCGCTCAATGGAAGGTGGATATTTTTGCTTGGTAGGATGGCCTTCGGTTCTTCTACTCCTATAATTTCTATATCATTGAGATGCCATCCAGTTAAGAAATAGTCGGCAATATTTGTGCCAGGTTTTTGACCATATAAAGTCTTGTCACAAGTTACACTTATTTTACCATTAACAGTAGCTGAGAAAACAGCTGGATACCAAAACATTTTACCATCAGGTATACCTAAATCGCGCAGCGAATCAGGATGTTCGATATAAGGTAGAGTTGCGTATATACTATCAGCAAGATCATTTATTTTTTTCATCTTTTCGTTTATATAAGCATATGATAACGATTTAATGGATGAAAAGTCAGGATCTCTTTCAAAATCGAAATATTTAGTATTATCTCGATGTAACTCAAAATCAAAATCATGAGAATTATAGCTCGTTAGAGTATCTGATTCTATATATTCATATCTCATCACTCCTCGTAGCTTCATACTACCCAGGCATGTTGCGTCTTCCACCCATACTCTGTCCCATTGGCCGCCACACCACGACATGGGCTCTTTTTCAGGCTCGTCCGATTGACAGGAAGTCACGACAACCCCTATCAGACACGTCAGTAAATAAATTAGTTGTTTCATTTTATTTTTGGTTAGTTTTAAGGTTGTTTTACTACAAAA
>QLIP01006728.1_pt1 | contig 30101 bp, 16 predicted proteins | sample 1769771 | NCBI WGS metagenome assembly QLIP01 (sample SAMN09428762, study PRJNA476227) | Gut metagenome, whole genome shotgun sequencing project. | isolation source: cecum | host: Rhizomys sinensis | place: China: Jinsha town of Minqing, Fujian Province | collected 2013-09-23 | reverse complement strand
CGATGAGCCAGCCCGTCAGGCGACGATAACGTGTGGAGTAGCTAGTGCCAATCTTGATAATTTTTCGGGGGTCGCCATAGTAGTGGAACGGATAATCGTTCGCATCGATTTGGGCCAATGCTTTCTTGGCAGTCGAGTTGATTTTGAATTCAAACAGGTAGATATATTCCTTGTTCTTTATCACCATATCGATGCGTCCCGCCGGTGTCTGGACTTCACCCTCCAACTTCAATCCAGCTGCCATCAACAGAGCTTTCAATATTATCTTCAGATGGTATTCGAGTTCCACTTTCTTCATCTCCATGTTGTTGAACTGACTCAAACCCAACTGAAGCATATTCATCATCGCTTCAACATCCCCCTCTTCGGCATAATCCGCAAGTAGTTGGGCACTAAACTCCATGTCACTAACAGGAACAAGCAACTGCACCAATTCATTATAAAAGCCTGATTGTACCTCCTTATTCGGGAATCCAAGAATATAACTACCAGACTTATAATCCTTGATTGTAAGGTATCCTGACTGATATAATAACGCTGTAGGATTACTTGTAACACTTGGCTCAAGCAGCATTTGATTAGCGCTGACCCTAAGTTCTCCTATTTTATCGAATCGATAATTTCTACGCTTCAGATCCTCAACAAGATATTTCGACGTGCCACTTGCAAACCAATAGTCACCGAACCTCATATCGCTGAAAGCCATAATTGTACTGAAAGGATTATAGATATTCTCACCTTCAGAGGCAAAACGATAGCCGTCGTAATGAAGTTTAAATTCTTTAGCAGCCTCATCGGGGGTCAGGCCGTTCTTTTCAGCAAATACCTTCATATCTTCACTGAAATACTCTGCCATCTCAGTTTCGCTGATTCCACAGAGAGCATTATAGTTAGGATTTAATGATATATCATTCAGATTATTCAATCCTGAAAATATATTGACATGACTGAACTTAGTCACTCCAGTAATCATCACAAAGCGTATGAACTTTGCACTCTCCTTAATGACTCCATAAAAACCGCGAAGAAGATTCTTGACATCCGAATGCAAATCATCGTCTCGATTGCGTGTGTCAAGCATCGGTTTGTCATACTCATCTATAAGGATAACCACCCGCTCACCATACTTCTCAAAAGCAGTCTGAATAATCGAGTTAAAACGTGCCGACGGTGTGTCTCCGAATGCTTCCACCTTTAATAGTCGTTCGTACTTATGAACCAGAAAGTTTAAATGAGACCTCAATACACTGACATCACTAAAGTCTTCTCCCCCCATCGACAAATGAAGTACTGGATGTTGACGCCATTCTGTTTCTAAATTCGAGATGGCCAAACCTTCGAATAGCTCTTTTTGGCCTTGAAAATAAGCTTCAAGGGTAGACAACATCAAACTCTTTCCGAATCGTCGCGGACGACTCAGAAAGTAATAATCAAAATTATGTGTCAGAAGATAAAGCAATTCAGTTTTATCAACATAAACTTGCCCTTTTTGACGTATCTTTGTAAAATCGGACTCTCCAACTGGATATCTTCCGAATGTATTTAATGTTGTCATTTTGCTTATCTATATTTTTTATATAGGCTATTCTCCCTTTCATCTACAAAGTTAACAATTTTACTTACTTAAGTGCAAATTTTTACGCATTATTTTCACATTCACATATCGGAAATAACTTATAATTTGCAAATAATATTTAAATAAATTATCTTTGCATCTATTAAAACTTATACCAAATGTTTAGACTTCTTTCCACGGTGATTTTGTCACTCTTTATGCTGAGTGCCAACGCCCAATTAACAGCTCTCGAAGCAGGAAAAATATACCGCTTCGCCAGCAAAACCGACCCCACATGGCATCTATCCGCCATCACTGAATCGAAGGTCGGTACCCGTTACGTCACCACACCAACCACCGCCGAGATGTGGTATGTGTCGGACGTCAAAACCTCGGGTGGTACAAAAACCTACAGACTTCGCAACTACGCTTACGGTCGATGGCTCCGCGGTGCCGGATACAACGCTGCGTGGTCGCTCGTGGGCTCGCAAACCGCGACCTATGATTATCTGTATCTTGCCACCATCGGAGGCACCTACAACTCGTTGGCCACCTCTTCATCGAAAACTGGCAACAATAAGATGCATATTCAAGGCGGCACAGATGCCATCGTTACATGGGACTCGTCAGCCGATCGATCCATGTGGACCATTACTGAAGTCACCGGAATTTCGGCTCAAGAGATTGCCGACAACTGGAAACGTCTCGATGAACTGAATGCGACAACAGGTACAACCGCACAGATTCAAACATATCTCGACGCACTCTTCACCTCAAAAGGTTGCACCACACTCAAGCCCGAATTCGTTTCGAAAACTGAAACCGAACTACGCGCCGACAACAACTTCACTGCCCTCCCCTCCGCTCTTCAGGAAATGGTAATCAAGACTTGGAAAACAGCGAACGGTACGGACATAAACATCGCTTGGGCTGAGAAGAACTATGATTCTAACAAACCGGATTGGGATGGAACATATGCAAAACGTTATCGTATCCAGAAGTATGAACCCTATACAGACCGTAGCACCGTCAATCTGGGTTTCAAAACCAACGTTCATTCCAATTTCAACAACCCAACCGGAATTTTTGCACGTGCTCAACAACCACTATATGTCATGGTTGAAGGCACCATCAAACCTGGAGCTACACTCTATATCAGCAGCTCAGGCGGTCATGCCATGGACGGCGAAGCTACCGACGGCATCAAGCTCACCGAGGGCTTGAATATTATCCCTTACTATGCCGATCTTCAATGGTCGCAGATTTACTATAACGTAAAAACTCTCAAGACTTGGGACGGCACCACGAACAAAACTGGCTACAAACTTTCTGATTTTCCCGACCTTGTGATTCACATTGAAGGCGGTTGCGTAAACGGTTATTACAATGCTGTTGGCGACGACCTTTATGCCCACGGCAGAACAGGCGAAAACGTCTATCCGCAAGGCGATGACGAGAATGACTGGGACTATCTCGCTGCTCGCAACAACCTCGAAGATCTCACTATTCTTGGAAAATACGTTACATTCCAGTTCTATTTCGGCAATACAAACGGTTCGAACACCACCGACTACTATTTCACCAAGCAGGCCGATGGCACACGCCGCGTGCGCATCCCCAACACCATCGAGATATGGGACCGCATCGCGCTTTCCGAACGCCTTATGATGGGTGTAACATCGGAATCAGAACTGAACGAAGCAAACAAAAAGTTCCCCACACTCGATGACAAATCGCGCGGCGTATTCGCATGGACCGGACGCGACAACGCTCTCGACGCCGACTATACCGACTACTACCGCCAACACTATCTTGCTTGGGGCATGACTTCAGGATATATGTCGGGCGGATGGGTGGCAAGCAACTATAATGTTAATACATTCGAATCCATCCTAAAAGAGATTCTTAATGCCGACGGCACTATGTGGGGACCAGGACACGAAATCGGACACCAGAATCAGGGTCCGATCAACATGAATGGTTTGACCGAAGTTACCAACAATCTCTTTGCCAACGTTGCTCTTTGGTATGGAGGCAAGTGCACAAGCCGCATCAACGGTGCTCCGCTCGAATCGCTACTAAAAGCCACCTATAAGCCGAACTATGATTTCTTCCATAACGACATCTGGACTCAAACCCACATGTATTATAAGCTATGGCTCTACTATCATCTTTCTGGTCGCAACAACAAGTTCTATCCCCGTCTTTTCGAATACCTGCGCCGCAATCCGATGCAGATAAAATATGATCAGCAGGACTCTTCGGGCGCAGTTTCAGGCTTAACTCCGCTACTTCATTTCTACCGCGCGGCATGTATCGCTGCCGGCGAAGACCTCACCGAGTTCTTTGAGGCTTACGGTTTCTTCACCCCAATGTCTAAACGTCTGGTCGGCGATTACTCAAGCTCCGAATACACCCAGACCGCACAACAGATTGCAGCGGTGAAAGCTGAGGTGGCAGCAATGAAATTACCGAAAAACGAAACTATTCTCTTCATCAACGATGCCACGTCAACCACAACTTATGGTCACGACGGCGTCACACCGCGCCAGCTCTTCGAGGGCGTTCAGGCCGATATGGGCGGATACCGCGAAGCGTTCATTGGCTCAACCAAGCCTTCTGGCAATTACACTCTATCGATCTCGGGTGAGAATGTGACAATTTCAGGTGGAAGCGGAGCGGTCGGTATTAAACTATACTCAACCGACGGTAAGTTGCTTGCATTCTCAAACCGTTACACCTTCCCCATCTCACAAGAGATTCTATCAGGGCTCTGCAACGGTTCGGTAAAAGTATTGCTCTACGCAAGCGACGGAACATCAGTTCCCCTCACATACGATAAGAATGAAGCTGCCCGTTCTCGCCTCTCTAACCTCATCGCTGACACGCGCAAGATGATTCAGATGGTCGATAACGGTGGCTCAACAGGCTTGATTTACACTTGGGTTGGTTACTTCAAGGCCCCGGCTCTGACCGACGTCACCAAGGCTCTTGCCACCGCCTCTCAGATTATTGCCAATTCAAATGCCGATCTCTACAACGAAGCTTATGAAATTCTAAGCAATGCAAAATCGGCGCTCCTTGCCAATAAAGATGCCAAAGTTAGTTATATCCCAGGTAGCAAAGTGGCTTTGTTTAACTTTGCCTATCCCGCACGCTACATGTCGGAAGATACTGCCAACAGCATTGTTCAAACCTCTGTACTATCGAATGGCGATATCACATCAATACTTAACACAGGCAAATGGACACTCGAACCAATCACCGGCTCATCGAACGTCTACATTCGCAACGCCGAAACTGGTAAATACATTGGCTCTCTGACTCAAGGCAACACCAATACTCCGACCACAGATGCCACCGGTAAGAAGGAATTCACAATCAGTGATGCCTCTACAGGCTTCTATCTATTTGCTTGCGAAGGCGACGCCGGACGAATGCTTCACGCCTCCGCATCCTTCTCTTATAAGGTGGTGGGATGGTATGACGGTGATGCAACCCGCTGGGGTATGCGCATGGTCGACCTCTCAGAAAACGACATCGTAAGCGAAAACCTCCGCACACTCGTTGCCAATGTTCAGACCACTCTCCAAAAGATATCAGCCGCCGGCAACCGCTATAACGAAGCACTTACGGCACACAATATCAATCTGAACGATATCTCACAGATGGTAACCGACGCCAACAATCTACTGGCCTCTTCATCGGCCACAGCATCTGAGAAGCTTGCCTTGTTCAACCAACTTTCTTCCTCTTATAAAGATTTGCTTGCGGCTCTCGAAAGCGTCGACAACGCCGACTTGGTTGCGGCTCGCACTCAACTCACAGCCGCTATCAACGATATGGATGCACTTCTCGCATCGATGGGAACGGAAAAAGAATCCGAATATCCGTTGCAGAGCATCAACGCCGACATGGAGGGCTATTTATGGTGTAACGCACCTTATACGGCCGCACAGAACGGTGACTACTCAGTGGCCGGCACCGATGGATATCATCTGCTCGATGGCGACAAGAACACCTTCCTCCACACAGCATATGCCGGCACGGCTCCTAATGAAGATCACTACCTACGCGTCTATGCCGGACCCAAGGGCATTGGTCGATTCAGCTTCAGCTACATCAACCGAAATGGTGGTAGCGGACACATCACTGCAATGACAGTTGAGGGTTCAAATAAAGCCGACGGACAATATACCGTCATCAAGGAATTGAACTCAGGCCATCCCGCAACTCGAGGCGCCGAGTATATCTCTGAAATGATAGGTGACAGAGACACGAAGTATCAATATATCCGATTCCGCGTTACGGCCAACGCTATCAATGGCAAATATCAAGGCCACACTTGGTTCCACCTCGCCGAATTTAGAATGAATGGTACGTCGCTGATTCTCAACCCAGACTTTGCCGAGATTATCTCTGCCCAGGACTGGAACGAGTGTCAGACACTCAACAACCAGGCAGCTCTTAAACTGGCATTCTCGAATTCGGCAACAGAACTCACAGAGATGGCTGCGGCACTTCGCGCAAAAATCGACGAAATTCAAAGCCGTATCGAGCCCGCCACCGATCGTAGCCAGCTCAAGGAGATGATCGACGAGATGCAGACACTTCTCGGGAGCGATTATTCGTCAGCTCTCAATCCGCTCAGCTCCGAAGCCATTTCTGAGGCTTCAGAGGCCCTGTTAGCTGCTCGCACCACTTACGCTATCGAGTCGCTAACAAAAGCAAACTATAACAAAGCTGTGGCGGCAATGCAGTCTGCGCTTAATACCTTCAAGGGTGAAGTTGCATATGCTCTCCTTCCCTTCAAGCTCACTGAGCCAACTGCCGAACCGGAAGCATACGCAATCGTAAATAACGATGCAACAAAAGCCAACCTCGAATACAGCGCGGCTTACGATCACCGTCTTCGCTTTGCCACGGGCAATTATGACAACAACACCAGCTATTGGTACTTTGTACGCAGCAACACCGCTCCGGCCGTGAAGATTATCAACACAGCCGCTACCGACCGCATAGCTTCTGTCAATACAGAAAGCATAGTCACAATGCTACCCAGTAGCGACAACAACATTGCCGCTTCAAGCTGGGTTATTGAATCTGATGCAGCATCTGGACTCTACAGAATAAAGATGCAAGGTTCGACCGAAATGTGGCTTACATCGACCACAACCGACAATTTTGCCGCACTCACCAACGCTGTGGCAAATGCAACCATGGTACGCTTCGTAGCGAAGAAAGACAACACCTCTACGGTGCCGACAGTAACCTACGAACCGAGCGAAACGGCTCCTATCTACACACTGCAAGGTATTCGTGTAGATAATCCACGCACGGGTCTGTACATCATCAATGGCCGCAAAGTCCTGCTTATAGTGCGCTAATCCCACTCATTGCAATAGAAATGGGGCGACATTCCGAATTCGGAATGTCGCCCCATTTCTATTGCAATAATCTTACGCCGGATAGTTCAGATTTTCGAAAGCAAGATTATCGAGCACTTCGCTTACATAACGGCTGGCAGCCTCCTGTGCTCCTTTCAGATCCATAAAGGTATAGTTGCCGCAGTCGCGTGCCGTAGCGCCGGGAATCTCACCCTCATATGCCGCTACAAACTCCATCGTGCTGCGAATCAACGACACAATATCCTCGCTCTTATAATCGCCTGCAAGCAGAAGATAGTTGCCGGTGCAACATCCCATCGGACCCCAGTATATTACACGATCTTTCCACTCCTCGTTATTACGAAGATATGTAGCCGCCAGATGCTCCATGGCATGCAGAGCCTTCGGCTCCAATGCAGTGTCGCGATTCGGGCGCGTCATGCGAATATCGAATGTTGTAATTGCATTACCACCCACCGAGTCAACACGCGACACAAAGATGCCGCGCTCCAATCGGTTATGATCTATCTGAAAACTTGGTATTTTTTCCATTTCTACAATATGTTTATTTTCATTGAAATTGCACGAGAACAACAGAATCTATTGCTCTCTATAAAAAAAGACCGAGGCTCGAGAGACCTTACGTCTCTAAAGCCTCGGCTATTATTTTTTTCTCGGAATTGAGATTACTTCATGTAATGTTTGTAACCCTTAACCTTGTTCCAAGCACCGCGAGTAAAGTCGGGAACCTCAACCGGAGCTGAGTTATTCTCGATCGAGATGCGTGAAAGATCACCGATACATGACCACTCTGCTGCGTCATATACGTCCTGATCCAACGGAAGACCGTTCAACAAGCAGTAAATCAAACGATAGTCCATGATGTAGTCCATACCACCGTGACCACCAACCTTCTTTGCCTTCTCGGCAATCTCTTTGTGGATGGGGTGTTTATACTGCTCCATCATTGCATTCTTCACATCCTGCGGAACGAAGCTGTGGCTTGAAAGGTTCTCATGATCCGGCATACCGTCGAACTTCTCTACAGTTGCGAATGCATAACCCTCTACAGGATATTTATTAGCAAAACCGTTTGTACCTGTCAACTGATACATACGAGAGTAGGGACGCGGATTCATTACGTCGTGCTGGATGTGCATTGTCTGACCGTTCTCAGTCTGAATCATCGACATTGTGTGGTCGCCGTTCTTGAAGTCCTTCGACTCACGACCAAGATGCTTCTTAACCATCTTCGGACCAGTGATAGCCTTTGACTCCATAGCAACGAGGTAGTTCATCTTGTTACCACGGTGGATGTTAACCAACTGGCAAGCGGGACCCATGCCGTGTGTAGCATAGATATCGCCACGGTGCTGCTCGTTGAACTTCAAACGCCAGCTATCCTCATAGGGACCCCAGAAGTCATCAAGATTGTGGATATATGCACCCTCAACGTGAAGGATGTCGCCGAAGAGACCCTTCTGAGCCATGTTCAAAGTTGTCAACTCAAAGAAGTCGTATACACAGTTCTCGAGCATCATGCAGTGCTTGCGAGTCTTCTCTGCTGTGTTTACAAGCTGCCAGCACTCGTCGAGCGACTGTGCAGCCGGCACTTCGATAGCCACGTGCTTGCCATGCTCCATTGCATATACTGCCATCGGAACGTGGTTGTTCCAATCGGTTACGATGTATACGAGGTCGATGTCCGGACGCTCGCAAAGCTTCTTCCAGCTCTCCTCACCAACATACTCGGTTGCTGCGGGCTTGCCAGCCTTCTTCAAATTGTTCTGCGAACGTGTCACACGGTCCTGGTGCTTGTCGCACAAAGCCTTAATTGAAACACGGTCGATGTTGCAGAAACGGGGAATTGCGCTTGTGCCACGCATACCCAAACCGATGAAACCTACACGTACTGAATCCATCGGAGCCGTACGGAACTCGATCATATCGGTTGCTCCGGCCGGACGCGGCGGAATCGGAGTGCGAATAATATTGTCGGCCTTCTTGCCTGCACAGCAGGTGGTCTGCTTGCAATCAGACGCCTTCTTTGTATTTTTCTTTGCTGCCACTGCTGGCATCAAAGCCACGGCCATAAGCAGAGCCGCGCTCAAGATTCTTTTTGTCATTGTTGTTGTTTTATTCTTTTTGTGTTCTTTTTTAAAGTGAATCTACATAAGCCTCCATCTCCGCGAACTTGCTGTCCATATCGGTCAGAAGCTTGAGCTGGGCACGTGTACGAACCAAGTTATGCTCCGGATACTTGATCTTGTAGTATGCATCGCCGTTCAAGTAGTCGGTCAAGAAGCGTACGGTCTGCATATATGTAAGCAACTTCGCACCGAACGGAAGAGTGTGTTTCTCAACCGGAGTCAAGAAGGTTGCTACCTCAAGATAACCCTTGGCAAAAGCCTTGAAGATATCCATATTCAAGCCTACACGTGTCAAATCCTCATCATCCTCTGCACCTGTATTACCTGCAGTACGCATGAAATCACCGAAGTCCGACATCACGAAACCAGGCATGCATGTATCAAGGTCGATTACGCAAAGAATCTGATTATCCTCACCGAAGAGAATATTGTTAACCTTCGTATCGCAGTGTGCGCTGCGCTTCGGAAGTTCACCGGCTGCGTTCATCTTGTTAGCCATCAACATCTCATCCTCGCGATCCAAAAGCTGAGCCACGATATCTGACACCCACTGCAGACGGTCAGCCTTATTCTCAGCCGCAGCATCTTTGAGCTGCTGAATGCGGAATGCGATATTATGGAAATCAGGAATAGTCTCGCCCAAAACCGGAGCCTCGGGATGTGAAAGGAAAGTATGGAACTCACCGAACGCTTTACCTGTTACGTAAGCCATTTCAGGTGTGATGCTCTCCTCTGTGTGCGAACCGGGAATCAACACAGTCACGCGCCATGCCTGACCATCCTCGTCGGTGAAATACTCTTTGCCATCCTTTGTCTTTATCGGAGTCAAAACTTTGCGATCTACATCGCTTTCGCCTCGCTCTACCAAGATGCGACGAATATGGTCTGTGATTTTACGGATATTATCCTGCAACAAATCCGGATCCTGGAAGATTGCAGTGTTGATGCGCTGAAGCACATAAGCCGTACCATTCTCTGTTTTGAACGAGAAAGTATCGTTAATCAAACCATTACCAAGCGGAGCCACTGACACCGCAACACCATCGGTTGCAAATTCATTTGCAATCGACATCATTTTCATTTCCTTATCGTTTTGCATAATATTAGGTTTTCAATTGTTTACTATGTTTTGCAAAGTTAATCAAAATTTCAACCATCTTCAAACATTTAATGTTATTATTGATATTAACATGTCATATTTATGTTATTTTTAAATAATTTTAGCTATGAAACACACTCTACTATTGCTTTGTGCGGCAGCAATCACGCTCCCGACCTCAGCACAGACATCCTCTGCAGGCAATCAAACAGAGAATGAACCCACCTCAGCCTCGCCGGTCGAACTCGTCAAAACCGACCAACACCGAGATGTTAAGGAGATTCTTAAAAAGGATCGTGAAAAGGAGAATAACGCCATTCCGGTGCCGCACTTTGCCATACGCACGCGCGACAATAAGTTTGTGATGTCGATTGGCGGACAGATCAATACTATTGTCGGTGCCGATTTTGGAAACGATCTCTATGAAGTAGCGGGTGCCGGAGGAAGTTTCGTTACCTCTCAGATTCCAGTCCCTTCTACTAAAGGAAAACGTTCCGACATATTCATTAATCCGCTGAACGCCAATGTCGACTTGCAGATTGTCGGACTCGGTGGAACTCCCGACCAAATCACCGGCTACCTCAAAATGGGTACTAACGGCATCAGCAACCAGCTTCTTCTGAAAAAAGCATACGTAAGCTGGCGCGGATTCACAGCCGGACAAAAGAACACTCTCTTCCAAGACAATGCGGCCTCTCAGCCTCCGACAATCGACAACGAGGGCCCGTCGGGCATGGTATCCACCACCGCCTATGAAGTCTCTTATACATCGCCCTCATATGGCGGTTTCCGATACGCCATCGGTATCGACCTCCCATCATACTATTCATCAAACGGCGTATACCGCGGCAAAGACTTCAAACTCTGGCACGGTGAAGAGATACAGGGTCAGCCCGTGGCCGATCCCACAGCCTACAATCAGAATGTTCCCGACATCCCGATGTGGATTGAATACGCCGGCGAAAACATGAACCGCATCCGTCTATCCGGAATTATCCGCAACTTCAGCTATCGCGACATCCTTAAAAGCGAACGTTGCAACACCGTGGGTTGGGGCATGATGCTCAGTGGCAATTTGCAACCTGTCGAGCCTTTGATTCTCTACGCTACTGCGGCCTACGGCAAAGGCATTGGCGCATATATACAGGACATCGCCGGACAGCCACTGTCATTCATCCCGACCGACGACGAGCCAGGCAAAATGTCACCCACTCCGATGATGGGCGCTACTTTAGGTGCTACATACAACTTCAACAGCCAGTGGCAGATGAATGCAATGGTTTCGGAAGCACGCATCTGGGATGTTGAACCCTACGCAATCGCAGCTTCGTCGACACCCGAAAATATCAACAACTATAAATATGGCTTCTATGCTGCTGGAAACATCTTCTACAACATCTCATCTTATCTACAGGTTGGTGTAGAATATCTTTACGGTCGTCGCGCCACATGGAATGCCGGACATGCATCCGACAACCGCGTTCAGGCCCAAGTCATGTTTACGCTCTAAGACTATTGAAGTTTCAACTTCATTCTATAAAATCGAAAATAGGGATGCATCATCGCGATACATCCCTATCTTCATTTCTGAAGAGAAGCTGTTTAACAACTTCGAGGTCTAACTATCATTTACGTTACTTTACTTTGTAAATTTAGTTACACGAATAGTCCACTGCTTTGTGTTTCCATTAGCTGCGACTACCTTGTAGGTGTGTTCTTTTGTCCAATCGTCGGGCGTGCCGAGAGCGGCCGAACCAGCATTGGGGAACAGACGCGCTGCTGTCGAAAGCGAAACCTGAGCCCACAACTTCGACTGTGATGCCTGGGCGCGTGCCGATTCCGGGAAGTTTGAGCTGGCTGCAGGCACTGTCACCTCAACCTCAATCACACCTGTTTCGGCGTTGATTGTGGCCTTCGAACCAAGCTGAATCTCCTTTACGATGGGCTCACCTGTGATAGCATCCTTACTGTCGCTTGCCCAGCGATAACGGAACTGAACACCTGTAATTTCTGCCTCCTCGTAGGCTGGAAGTTCGTTCCAATCACACGATGTCATGAAGGGAACTATCGCCACCAGTGCAATGAGCATTTTGATATACTTAAACATATTATCTTTCTGATTAATAGATTTAACAATAGCGGCACATTACTCCCAACCAGGGTTCTGGTCTGCGTTCGTAACGGCGCTGTTCGCATTGATAAGACTCTGCGGAATCGGGAAAAGATACTGACGAACCGGGAATTGACGCTGATTGTTCATGAACTGAACCTTACCAACGAAGGCTGCACTGCGGTCGCGATTAATCTCGATGAATGTAGCCGGCTCAACCAACTCTGCAATTTCGCTCTTCGGAGCCTTGCCGTCGTTAGCCTCACCACCATACATACCCCAACGGAGCAAGCTCCAGTACCAGTCGCCCTCCCAGAAGAGTTCAACACGGCGCTCAAGCTTATATTCTGCCCATGCCTCGGCAAGTGTTGTCACGGTCGATGCCGGCAACTGTCCGTGGATGGTGCGTGTCTGATTGTAGGTTGCTACTGCCTCTGCTACCTTACCCATTCGCAACAATGCCTCTGCCTTGTTGAGCAACGCACGGCCATAACGCGAAATCACAACGTGCCAATCGGTCGACGTATTATAGAACGGACGGGGCGACATGTTGGTATAGATTGTCTTGCGAGTAGCGTAGTTGGTGAGAGGAACGTGGTTACCACCATAGTTAGCAGTCGACCAGCGAGTCATGTTACCATGATTTGTCATCACGATCGTTTCGCCATAAAACTCCGATTTGTCGCGAAGAATCGAAGCATCGAAACGTGCGTCACGCTTCTGATACATCAAATCGCTGATATCCTTGCCGTTTGTAACCTCATAAGCAGTTACGACCTGGTCGTCTGACTTATGCTCAATCTTATCGAATGCAGCAGCCTGATCGATGGTGCGAGTATTCTCTGTCCACTGTGAAGTTTCATACCAGCGCTTAGCCTTGCCATCTTTATCGTCGATCACGAGATATGCATCAACAAGATTCTGCGACGGCGTGTAATCCAACCAGCACTCAAAGATGTCTGCCTTCTTGAAGAGCGGTGAACAGCCATTGAGTTTCAAGTTGTCGTTCAATACGTTCGCAATCAGGTTGATCATGGTTGTGTTCTGGCAAGTTGTGTACTGCTTGTCGTAGTAACGAGCCAGAAGAATCTCTGACGACGCTGCGCCTGTCTGATCGAACATCGAACCATAGTTAGCATCGAGGGGGTGACCGCTGATTGCATCAACACAATCCACAGCTTCCTGATAGAGGCTCTTGCCGTTCACGCGAAGCGAAGCTGCGTCGTTGGTATATGCAGCAGCAGTCAACAACACTTCTGAAGTGAATGCATATGCAAAATCCTGGTTCAACGCACCGCGAAGCGCCTGTTTCGGCAGATCAGGCAATGCCTCGCGCAAATCTTTCAACACCAACTTGTAGCTCTCCTCGATGCTCTTTGTCAACGGAAGATTGAAATCTTTCTGATCGGGCGAAAGCACTTTGTCGACCCAAATGAACTTACCTGTTTTACGGGCGTAATCATAATAGATCATTGCACGCATCAACTTACCTATAGCCACATACTTCTTGCTGTCGGATGCACTCAGCACGGTGCTGTTGCCACAACGCTCAATCACCATATTGCATGAACGAATCAAGCCGAAACGACCATTCAAGCCGATGTCGTATGTATTCTCGATCAAACCGCGAGCCTCGCCCGGACATGCCGCGCGACAGTTCACCATGTTGTTTGAGAATGTACGGTCGGTTGTGATATAATCCTGATAGTAGCCCATCACGGAATTATACTTACCAATCACAAATGCCTCTACGTTCGATGCCGATCCCCACACCAAATCCTCGCTGTAGATTGCAGCAGGCTTTGTGTCAAGAAAATCTGAACAACTCGTTGAAAATAAACCTAACGCCAACGACAACGGTAATATAAATTTAGCTTTCATTGTATTATACACTTTCAATTAGATTAGAAACCAATATTTAGACTTACCGTATATACACGTGATACAGGATATGTGTATCCATTAGCAGCTCCCGACTCGGGGTCGAATCCCCACTTCTTTGCAGGGCTGAATGTCAACAAGTTGTATCCTGAAAGGCTGAGATAACACTTATTCAACCACTTGGTCTGCTTCAGAACGCGGTGCTTGAGATCATATCCCAATGTAAGGTTCTTCAAACGCAAGTAACGAGCGTCGATCAACCAGAAGTCTGTACCAACAAAGTTGTTGCTACCTGTCATACCGGCCGATACGTGCTGACGCGGATAGAGCGCGTCTCTGTTATCGGGTGCCCAAATGTTTGTCTGGAAGTCATAGATTACGGGGAGGTAGTTCGATGCACCACCCATCAAGATCTGATCAATGTACATGTTATAGTTCGACGCACCCTGCCAAAGCATTGAGAGCGAGAAACCATTCCAACGAACATCGGCTGTGATACCGTAGTTGCTGTCGGGGCTTGAGCCATCACCCATACGATATTGGTCGTTGCCGTCGATCTTACCATCACCATTGAAGTCATAGAACTTCAAGTCGCCGGCTTGTATGTTCGACGAACCATTACGCTTTGGCGAGTTCAACACATCATTGTAATCTGCATAGAATCCAAGGTTCTTGTAATAGTTGCCTGTATAAGCACCCACCTGTGTCTGACGAGTGTAAGGATTCTTCAAGCTTGTCTCTGACTCATAGGGGTTGATGTTCCAACGATCGTCATAGAAAGTATAGTTACCACCGATGGTATATGTAACCTCGCCGATGCGACCATTATACTGGAGTGTGAAGTCGCAACCACGACGACGACGCTCACCATCCGACTTAACTGTCGGCAACGCCAATCCGAGCGGTGAAGTGTAACCTACACTCGACGGTGATGCCAAGTAGCCCTCTGTGCTCTTATAGAAGACATCGAACGAACCCGACAATGCGCTGTTCAGAGCTGCAAAATCAAAACCGATATTCATATCACGCTGGGTATACCATTTCAAGTCCGGGCTCGGAAGCGCACCCTCGCTGAATGTCTGATACCACTTGCCGCCAAGATATGCACCTGTGTTATTCAATCCGTATGAGGTAAGGTATGCATAACGACCAACCTCATCAAGACCAATCTCTCCTACCGAACCGCGAATCTTAAATGCATTTACATAACCTTCAAGTACGCTGTCTTTCCAGAATGATTCCTCAGCTACGTTCCAACCAAGTGAACCTGAATAGAATGTGCCCCAACGGTTTGCCTTGGGCAAATTGTCTGTTCCGTCGCGACGGATTGAGAACTCTGCCAAATAGCGGCCGTCATAGTCATAGTGTGCACGACCAATGAAAGAAGCGCGACGCCACTGAACACCATTTTCAGCACCATTCTTCTGAGTGTCTGCCGGGCCGGCTGCAATCTGGTCGACATCAAGAACATAGTTCGAACGTGACAACCAGTTGGTATCGTAGCTTGAACCTGATGCCTCAACACCGGCTGTGATATCGATGCTGTGTACGCCGAATTCACGGTTATAGTTCAACAATAGCTGAGTGTTGTAATAAGTATAGAAGTTTGCGTTCTTTGTCAACGACGGCATTGCAATCGTGTTCGGACGTCCCTCCATATCATAACCATGTGCCTGCTTGTCCCATGTCTTTTTGTTCTCTGACAGAACGGCGTAGCTACCGATGCCCTGCAAACGAAGTCCCTTAACGCCAGGAATGTCCCACTGTGCGTTGAGTGTTCCGCGAACATTAGTATTGAAGCTCTTCACATAACCACCTTCGTCCGAGATATCAATCAACGGGTTGTCGGTTGTGCCGCTGAAGGGCTGACCAAACGGGTTGCGAGCAACCTCCATCGGTTTCTTGTTCTGGATGTGACTCCACACATAGTAATAGCTTGAGCTCGGATCGCGACGATCGGTTATGTAAGCCTCCAATGCTGAATTTACACGCAAACCAATCTGTTTCAGGAGAATCTCGTTGTTGATACGAGCGTTATAACGCTTGTATGTATTGGAGTTTGTACGATAGATCGAGTTCTGATCGTAATAGCTCAATGCTGTGTATGTCTTCGAAATATCCGTACCGCCGGTCATTGTCAACAAATGACGCTGCTCGGGTGCGAAGGCACGCATAGTCTCCTCCTGCCAGTTTGTGTTTGAATAGTTGTAGGGATCCGATCCATCCTGATACTTCTTAAGCACCTCATCGCTATATGTGGGCTGCATGCCATCGTAGATATAACCACGGTTCACATAAAATGCTGCGGTATAAGAATCTACCTTCTTAGGCAGATCGGCGGGCTGAGACAGGGTGTAGTTGTATTGATAATCCACATTCACTTTACCTGCCTGACCGCGCTTTGTTGTAACGATAATGATACCGTTTGCAGCGCGTGCTCCATAGATAGCTGTAGCAGAAGCATCCTTCAACACTGACATCGACTCGATGTCGGCGGGATTCAAGTTGTCGAACTCTCGCTTCTCGCTGATGATGTTGTCAATAACGAAAAGCGGTGTTCCTCCACCTCGAATCGAGATCGAGCTTCCCACGTCAAGACCACCACCGCTCTGCTGTACGATAAGACCCGCTGCACGTCCGGCCAATGCCTGACTAACATTCGGAACCGGCACATTCTCGATGTCGGCGGCCTTCACCAACGATACCGATGAAGTTGTCTTGCGCTTTGAAGTAGTACCGTAACCCACTACGATTACCTCGTTCAGGTTAGTAGAACTCTCCACCATTTTCACGACTACTCCGTCGGTAGCGGGCACATCTTGCGTCACCATTCCAACGAACGAAACTACTAAAGTCTTGACATCATCGGGCACATTCAATTTGAACTTACCGTCCAAATTGGTTGACGTACCCACACCTGTCTTACCTTTAGCTAAAACTGTTGCGCCAGTCAATGGATCTCCACTAACTGCATCAAGCACAACACCTGTCACAACGCGAGCATAACTAATGCATGCCATTAGTGACAGACACGATAAAAATAAGAATAATCTTCTTTTCATGTGAGATGTTTAGGTTAAAATTAAAGTAAAGTTAGATATGTTTTTGCAAATGTAAACATTTTTTCACATATCCACTACCCCCCCGATGTTAATAGATGTTAATTACAACTTTTTCTTTCACAAATCTCACACATTTTCTAAAAAAAATTCAAATCATAGATTTTTTTCACAAAAAAGCCATTCTTATTAAAAATATAACGATACGCTCTTATGATTAAAGCTCCGCTCCCCAATTTTTGATAGAAGGACAGCGTATCGACCTGCATTAACAAAAATTGGGGAATGGAGTCTAAATCTTTCAGTTCATTAATTCACCACAAAAATGGTAAAAATTTTAATAATAAATGTTGTCTAACAACATTTTGTGTCAATATTTTTACTATCGAAGTTCTTTAAACTTCATTCTGGATAAAGATCTTATAAAGAGATGGTATGTCTAAACGTCATCGAGATGTTATGTCTAAGCATCATCGCACAACGTATAATGCGCTCGAAAAGTTGGATAACAAACTTTTCGGGCGCATTTTATTTATTATTGAAGTTGTTTAGTATAGTCTTAGAGCTCGAGCGGGGTGTATTCGAGGTTGAAAGCTTCTGCCACAGCTTTGAAGGTTATCTTGCCGTCGACCATGTTTACACCTTCGGCCAAGCCTGCATCGCGACGACATGCCTCTTTCCATCCAAGATCGGCCAAACGCAATGCATAAGGCATTGTTGCGTTGGTCAGTGCCAAGGTCGATGTATAAGGCACTGCTCCCGGAATATTAGCTACGGCATACTGCACAACGCCGTCGACAACGTATGTCGGCTCTGAGTGTGTGGTGGGATGTGAAGTTTCGAAGCATCCGCCCTGATCGATTGCAACGTCGACCATCACTGAACCCGGACGCATCAGTTTAACCATATCGGCAGTCACCAAGTGGGGTGCTTTAGCTCCCGGCACGAGTACTGAACCAATTACGAGATCGGTTGTGGGCAATTCGCTCTCGATGTTATGACGTGAAGAATAGAGTGTCTTTACATTCTTCGGCATAGTGTCGGCACAATAACGAAGTGTGGGCAATGAGATATCGGTGATGGTTACATCAGCACCCAAGCCAGCTGCCATCAAAGCGGCATTGCGACCAACAACACCAGCACCAAGCACCAGTACCTTTGCAGGCTTCACACCCGGCACGCCACCGAGCAATACGCCGCGACCACCCTGAGGCTTCTCGAGGAAACGAGCACCCTCCTGGATAGACATACGGCCAGCTACTTCGCTCATCGGAATCAAGAGCGGCAAGCGACGCTCACGATCAGTTACCGTCTCGTATGCGATGCATACGGCACCTGCCTTCATCATTGCCTCTGTCAATTCGAGGTCTGATGCGAAGTGGAAATATGTGAACAAAACTTGGTCTTTACGAATCAAAGGATATTCCGGGCTGATGGGCTCCTTTACCTTGATGATCATCTCGGCTGTGGCATACACATCCTCGATTGTCGGAAGTATAGTTGCCCCGGCTGCTTCATACTCTGCATCGGCAAAACCGCTTCCCTCGCCAGCTGTATGCTGTACGTATAGTTCATGACCATGAGCTACAAGCTCTTTTACTCCTGCGGGAGTTGCACCAACGCGATTCTCGTTGTTTTTAATCTCTTTTGGAATACCTATTTTCATAGTTTTTGTGTATTAGATTAGTTTTATTCATAGTGGCGGCCGAAAATCCCGACCGATTATTACCGTCGCAAAATTACTATTTTTTTATTTATTTATTTTCTATTTTTTGTATGTTTTGCAACATAAATACATTTTTTATTCCATAAAAAAAGGAGACATCTTCACAGACATCTCCCTTCACAATGTGTACAATTTAACATATGTATGATTTATTTCAATTCGTGAGGACCGAAGTTCCAACCCTGGTGGTTGTAGTAATCAGCATGCCAATTCTTGAGACGCTGACGGAAGTTGTCGTAGTTCTTCACCTTTTCGGCCGACCATCCGCGCTCGGCAATCGCCGCCAAACGGGGCAACATCAGATATTGCAAGTTAGGCTCGCTCTCAACCCATTCAGTCCAGAAGTTACCCTGCACACCAATGTACTGCGGCTTGCGCTCCTCCTTCACGTTGGTATAGGGCTCATAGGCATATACGGCACGCAGAGTTTCAGTTCCCGATCCGGCTCCGTAGGGCTCGGTGGGCGAAGCGTACTGTTTGCGGTTGATGTAGTAAGGGATAATCGGTGTCATGATAGTATTCATGCCACGATCCACGGCATCACGACCAGCCTTCTCCCAATCTACCCACGACATAATTACGATATCCTTGTTATCCTTGCCGATAAGGTTGGTATTGCCATGAAGCACCTCGTTCCAGAAGATGAGTTTGTGATTCTTGCCTTTGGCTTTCAAATTCGCAATCAGCTTGCCATAGAAGTCATGCTGAAGGTCGCGATAATCTTCCGAACCAATCTCTTGCAAGCGCTTTTGACACTGCTTATTCTCTTTCCATTTATCTACAGGACACTCGTCTCCACCCAAATGGACGTAGCCGAAGGGGAAGAGATCTGTTACCTGATCCAACACGTCGCTTGCAAACTTCACAACCTTCGGATTCGCTACGTTCAATACGTCATAGCTTACGCCAGCCTGATTCCAAACTTCGTGCTGATTCTCCGGATCGCAGGCAAACTGCGGATATGCGGCAACGACAGCCTGCATATGACCCGGCATATCGATCTCGGGCAGAATCTCGATATATCTCTTCTTGGCATAATCCACCACATCGCGAATATCCTGCTGAGTATAGAAATAGGGTCCATAAGTATACTCATCGGCTGTCTGATTGTTACCCCAGCCAAGATGCATTCCCTTGCGGGTTGCAGCGTCGGTGGTGAGTTTCGGATATCCTTTTACTTCGAGGCGCCAACCCTGGTCCTCGGTCAAGTGCCAATGGAAACGATTCATTTTATAGAGTGCCATCATGTCGATTACACGCTTCACTGCCTCTTTGCCGAAGAAGTGACGACCCTCATCGAGCATGAATCCGCGCCATCCGAATCGAGGCTCATCCTCGATCGCCACCGCTTCAATAGCAGTGGGACGTTCGGCCACTACCGGCATAAGCTGACGCAATGTCTGCAGACCATAAAAGAAACCTACAGGGCGTGACGCTGTAATTATCAACGAGTCGGGAGTAACATTCAATCCGTATGCCTCCTCGCCCAATTTCGGATTTACGCGCAACACGATGCGGCCATCCTTGCCTGCTTCGAGCTTCGCACCACTCGCTTTCTGCAATTCCGGGCGCATAACGGCAAACGCCGATGCCACACTGTCTCCGGCCCAATCGGTCACATTAACCTTCTCCGTTCCTTTAAACGTAAAGAAGCCCGAGCCAGCCTTCAGTGTCTTGGGTGCCGGTACGATATTCGGCGCTGCAGACACTGTCATTGCTGTGGCGGCCGCCACAGCAAACATCATGATTTTCTTATTGATCATCGATATTAGGTTTTATTCTTGAAGTTGTATTATTTCCGTGAGAAACTACAAAATTATTAGTTTAGAATGAGTTTTGCAAATAATAATTGTATTTTGCTTAATTTTATCAAAAAAAATTCTCGCTCTACAACCGTTTGCAAAGCGAGAATCTATTTTTTTAGTTTTTTATCGAAGTCGTTTAAACAACTTCATTGTCAAATTCTTCCTGCGCGGAAGGCTACCAATGCCAGCTGGTAATCGCGCTCTGACTGATTCACCTTCATATCAAGTTCCATGATTGGCAACAACTGCTCAAGATATTCATGAACCGAAATTCGACCAAGTTCAAACATTTTATTGAGATTGCGACGCATCGATTCGTCGTTGCGCAACGCCTTTGTTGTCTCGGCCAACTGACGCATCGACACAGCCTTCTGGTAGAGCGAAGTCATTTGCGACTTATACTGGAATTCGGCGTCCTCGCGTGCCATGGCACTTGCATTGCGTGCAGCTTGAGCCGCCTTCACCCGGCCGCGATTTGCCCATAAGGGTAACTCGACACCGGCCTTTACTCCATAATAACTGGCGGCTTTCACCATCTCGCTTGTATACCCAAGCGAGAAGTTCGGCAGTCGTTCGCGTTTACGAAGCGTTATCTCCTTCTCGGCCGTAGCCACACCTTGCATAGCCAACATCACCTCCGGATTCTGTTTCACGCTCTCAGTTATCCATCCGTTTAAGTCGGCGGGCAAACTATAGGGCATATATTCGTTTGAACTCCAGCCGATATTGTCGCGACCTGCCAACTGCGCCAACTCGCGCAACAGTTGATCGCGCTCAATGGCACAAAGGCGGCTCTCATTCTCTACCTCAGTCAGACGAATATTGACCAGACTCAAATCAACGGCCGTCTTCTGTCCACGCTCCACGCCCTTGGCCACAGCATCGCGCATCTCGGTCAGCGACTGAATCATCGAAGCATAATATTGCCCCATACGATTATAATATACAATCTCAGTCATGAGTCGATCCGCCTCTTGTGTGACTTGAGCCAACAGCGCCTGCTTTTGCAACGACAATTCATTGTTGCGAGCATCGGCCAATGCACGCTTAGCACCGGAGAGTGTACCAAAGTCAAAACTTTGTGTCACATCGAGCGTTGTGCGCGGCGGCACACCCGTCGGACTTCCCCATTGATACGACATCTCAACCTCCGGATTTGCCAACGTCAAACCCGTCAGATTCTCACTTTGCTGAGCCCCTATTGCCTCGCCCTCAACTCGAATGCGACGGCTCGAGCCTGCTATCTGACGCAATGTCTCAACATAGCTTTCGGCCATGGCCGATGTCGATACTGACAGTAGTCCTACTGCCAGCAGTAGTTTCAATCCTGTTTTCATTCCTCTACAATTAACTCCTCTTCTGTTAATTCCGAAACTTTTTTCTTTGCTTCATTACGGGCCGTAATCCAACGATACACGATTGGAATCACGAAACCATTTAGTAATGTCGACGTAACAAGTCCTCCAAGAATTACCTTACCCATCGGACTCTGAATCTCATTACCCGGTGTCGCACCCCCGGCCGACAATGGAATCAATGCCAATGCCGAAGTTAAAGCAGTCATCAAAATCGGATTCAATCGATTGATTGATCCCTCAATCACTGCTTCATTCAACGAAACTCCACGCTTGCGCATCTCGTTATAATGATCCACCAACAGCATACCATTTCGTGTCGCAATACCAAACAGTGAGATGAAACCGATGATGGCAGGAATGCTTACCACATACGAACTCAATGCAATTGCCACTACGCCGCCAATCAATGCCAACGGCAAGTTAATCATCACCACCAACGACTGCGAACCGCTGCGGAACTGATTATATAACAACATAAAGATGGCAATGATCGAACAGATTGATGTTAAAGCCAAAGTTCGCGATGCCGCTTCGGCACTCTCAAACTGTCCGCCGTACTCCACACGATAACCGGGCTCGAGCTTCACGTTCTTCTCGACTGCACTGCGAATCTCTTCTACTGCACTTCGTTGATCGCGACCCTCGACATTGACGCTCACTACCGACATTCGTTCCAGGTTCTCGCGCGACACGCTGTTCGGACCGTCGCCGACGCTAATCTCAGCTACTGCCTCTAATGGTACTTCAGCGCCCGACGAAAACTTAACCGGAAGTCGTTTCACAGCCTCAATTCCATCTGTAAATTCCGGATTAACCTTTGCCGTCAAATCATAATAGCGTCCATCTTTATATACCTCAGATATGCTTATACCCTCCGAAATCATTGATACCGCATCCGAGAATTCCTTCATCGTAATGCCGTAACGGGCCAACATCTCGCGGCGCGGTGTGATGTGCAACTGCGGACGCACCACCTGCTGCTCAACTGTCACATCCTTCAATCCGTCGATGCCCTCGATTGCCTCCTTAATCTCCTTCGAAACGGAGTGGATCTTGCTCAAATCCTGACCAAAAACCTTGATGGCTACATTGGCACGTGTTCCCGACAACATTGCATCGATACGGTGCGAGATGGGCTGACCGATCTCTACGTTGGCACCCTGAATCACCTTCATCTTCTCACGTATCTCATCGGCGACCTCCTTCTTCGAACGCTTGTCGAGAACAAAAGGCGCTTCAATCTCCGATACATTCACGCCCAACGAGTGCTCATCGAGTTCCGCACGACCTGTTTTGCGCGCCACATGCTGAATTTCAGGTACACTCATCAAAATGCGCTCAGCCTCGCGACCGATACTATCCGATTCCTGAAGCGAAATTCCGGGATAAGAACTAACATTGACCGTAAAAGAACCCTCATTGAACGGCGGCAAGAAGCTGCTACCAAACGTAAAGAACAATGCCAATGCACCGGCAAAAAGGATAGCACAGCCAATCATTACCTGCTTGCCATGCGCCAAAGCCCACTCGAGCCATACGCGATAATGCTCCTTAAGCCAGCTTACAATCTTAGGTTCGCGGTCCTTGATGCCGCGTTCGGGCAATAGATATGTACACAACACAGGAGTCAAAGTCAATGCCACCAATGTCGATGCCACCAGCGCCAAAATAAATGCCACGCCCAGCGGAACAAGCATTCTGCCCTCAATACCGCTCAAGAAGAATAGCGGAACAAAACTTACTATAATAATGAGTGTTGAATTCAAGATAGGCATTCGAACCTCGCGCGATGCCTCAAACACCACCTGCATACGCTTCTTGCGTTGCTCAACTGGTAATGCGGCATTCAGTCGCAATCGCCGGTATACATTCTCTACATCCACAATTGCATCGTCGACCAGCGATCCGATTGCAATCGCCATACCACCGATACTCATCGTATTCACTGTCAAGCCCAACAGCTTCAACGCAATTAAAGTCATGATGAGCGACAACGGTATCGTAACGATTGAGATCAATGTTGTGCGCGGATTCATCAAGAATATGAACAGAATGATGCATACAAAGATAGCACCCTCAATCAAACTCTGCTGGATGTTGCTGATTGAGCTATCGATGAAGTTTTGCTGACGGTAGAGATCTGTATGCATCTCCACTCCCATCGGTAATGTCTTCTCGACATCGGCCAGTGCCTTGTCGATCTCTTTGGTGAGTTGCACGGTGCCCACATCGGGTTGCTTGGTGATTGTCATCAACACTCCATGCTGACCCGAAATCGAAGCCGCACCCATGGCCGGAGTCTTGGCACCCTCCTGCACATCGGCAACATTCTCCAACATAATTGCCGGTTCTCCGGGCACATCCTTTACTACAGCTTTGCCAATCTCTTTCATATCGGCTGTCGACACGACACCGCGAATTATGTATTCATTGCCATAGTCATTCACCGCACCACCAGCCGGATTCACATTCACCGCCTCCAGCGCCGATGTCACATCGTTGATGCCGACACCAAAACGTTTCATCCGAATCGGATCGAGCAGAATCTGGTATTCCTTAGCCTCGCCGCCTAATACCGACACCGATGCCACACCGCGCAGACCGCGCAGACGCGGAGCGATTCGGACATCGGCAAGCGTGCGCAACTCACGTCCGTTCAATTTCTTCGACGTCAAACCAACGAACATCACCTCGCCCAGAACCGATGTAGGCGGTCCCATCACGGGCTGCTTTGCTCCCGACGGCAGGTCGATTCCCGCCAAACGTTCCGATACATTCTGACGCGCACGATAAATGTCCGTGCCCCAGTCAAACTCAACCCATACCACCGAAAATCCGGCAGTAGAGCTACTACGGATGCGACGCATGCCGCCCGCACCATTCAACGCCGTTTCGATCGGATATGTCACCGTGCGCTCAACCTCCTCCGAAGGCATACCCGGCGCTTCGGTCATTACCGCCACCGTCGGCGCATTCAAATCCGGAAAGACATCGACCTCCATCCTGGAGGCGACATAGCTTCCCGCAACCACCACAATCACGGCCATAACCATGATCAACAGGCGATTCTTTAACGAAAAGGATATTATTTTATCTAACATCTGCTTAACTGCTTAATGATTATGGCTGTGACCCTGTATACCACTGCCCATTCCTGCCATCTTGATGCGCAAAGCACCCGCAACGACTACCTTCTCTCCTACCTTCAAACCATGAAGTATCTCGACGCGATTACCATCCGATTCGCCTACCTCAACTTCGACGCGTCGGAATGCACCGGGGTGTTCCTCAACATAGACAAAGAAGAGACCGCTCTCCTCGACCAATGCCGATTTCGGCACGGTAATTACACCCTGACGCACGGCTCCGAGCAACCAAGCCTCGACTGTTGTGCCCGACGAAATACCACCCGGATTGTTAAATTCCATATATACCGGAATATAGTGCGAAGTGGGTGTTCCCTGACCTCGCGACACAACACGGAAGTCGTAATTATTAAGCGTCAACATTCGCTTGCCGACACGGATATTAGCACCGGCCAACGACGATACCATGGCGCGATCGCGTTCACTTACGTCAGCTTTCAACACCAATCGGCGATCCTGCGCTACAATTGCCAGCGTCGCGCCCGTCTCAACGAACGAACCGGGCGAAACCTCAAGGCTCACAAGCCATCCGGCTGTCGGAGACGAAAGACCTACGCCCGACGCTCCACGCACCGCCATGCCTGATGCCGCAGCCTTAGCTGCCTCATAGTCGGCATTTATGCGGTCATATTCCTGTTTCGAAATCAATTTATCTTTCATCAACTCTTCGGCACGCGCCAACTCCTTCTGAGCCAGCGACAGATTCACACGTGCCGCCGACGTTGCATCGGCACGGTCGGTGCCTTTAGAGCTTATCGTAAAGAGCGACTGGCCTGCACGCACTGCCATGCCCGGAGTCAAATTCGACTGAAAATTCACGATACCCGAAGTCGTAGCCGATATACGGCGCTCGCCGCCCTTCGGTGTCTCGACCGTAGCCGACGTGCGCAACACTTCGCGGAAGTTGCCTGCCGCAACCTTCTCGACTTTTATATTGGCGGCCTTCAATGCCGCCGGATTCATCATCACTTCATCGCCATGGCTTTCTTCAGCGCCCTTCTCGGCCTCGTGATCATGGCCCTCTTCGGCTGCATGGTCGTGCTCTTCGCCTTCGTGATCATGTCCTTCATGATCATGCCCGTCGGCTTCTGAATGTTCCTGACCCTCTTCGTGTTTATGGTCAGATTGACCACCGCACCCCCATACCAATACTGAGAATGCAAACAAGGCGGATGCCGACACGCGCCATGCCATACCTCGATTCCATTTGATAAATCTCTTCTTCATATATGCTGTTTAATTAATTTACGAACAATCAAATTATAGTAGCTTTCAACAATTCTTTTACAAAAAAAATGCCCGAGGAGATAATCCTCGAGCACAAAATTAATTCTTCTAATTCGTTTATCCAATTATTACACTGTTTCTGCACAAGCTGTGCAAGTAGCGCATTAAAACATACATATCTTATTTAGATGCCGGACGGGTATAGCCGTCATCCTGGCAACGCTTCGAGATATTGGCGATACGCTCCTTTGTCTCGGGGTGTGATGAGAACATCTGAGCTGCAGAGAGATTTCCGCCTGTCGAAGCTGAATTGCTCTGCTCAAGCTTAGCAAACTTCTCAAAACTTGATACCATAGCCCAGGGATTGCGCTTCTGCATCACAAGAAAGTCATAACCAAAGCCGTCGGCCTGATTCTCTTGCGAGCGTGAATACTTAGAATTGAAATATGCCTCACCTATATCTCCAAGGAATGAATCTGACAATGAAGCGATAGTGCTGTTGAGCGAAGCAAGACCCTGACGTGCTGCCGACACCAAGATGGCGTTGCGCATAGCCTCGCGCGAGTGATGAAGAGCCACGTGTCCAAGTTCATGACCAATGATACCGAGCAATTCGTCGTCGGTAGTCATATCCATCAATCCCGAATATACACGGATCGAACCGTCGGGTGTTGCAAAGGCATTGACGTCGTTGGTCAGATATACCTTGAAATTCAATGGAATGCCGTCGGCTGTGGCCAAGTCGCTAGTAAGACGATTCAAACGCTGCGTATAGGCATTATTGGCCGGCGCAATCTTAGCCTGCGCATCCATACGCGTAATCGACTGTTTCGAAGCCAGTTGCACCTGACTGTCGCTAACGGTAAGATATTGTGTAGCTATCGCCATCGCCTGGTTCGCACGGTTCTGATCAACCTTGAAATTACTCAACATCTGACAACTACTGAAACCCATTGCCAACACGGCAAATATTCCAAAACTTAAAATCTTCTTCATATTCATATTTCCTTATATCAATAAATGTTCCCATTATTCCTTTGTGCAAAATTAAGAAATAATCGCTACCTATACAACAAATAAGCGTCAAATAATTTCAAAACATAGTCATAAAGCACCTAAACACCTAAAAATTAAGATAAAAAAGAGCAAAAAAGTTTGTTTGTTTGATTAAATTGTGCTAACTTTGCGAAGTTATTGCGAGATTTGCATTTCTAACCGCAAAATAATCTTATTTCAGTTAGATGCCTCGCCATAGCAACGAGATTATTATTTAATTATTAACCCTTAATGCAACTCCACGCAGCCGGACGCAGTTCCGGTGGGTCGATAGGAGTTGTGCTAACAAATTCAACAGTTCATTTAATGGCTGAATTTATCAATTCACCGATCGAGGATTTCGATTGGGATGCTTACCAGAATGGCGAGACTGCCGGCGCGAAGACTCGCGAAGAGCTTACTAACACTTACGACGAATCACTCAAGACCGCAAAGGAGAATGAGGTTGTAACAGGTGTTGTTAAATCAATCAGCAAGCGCGAAATCCGCGTAGACATCGGCATGAAGTCTGACGCAATCATTCCTGTAAGCGAATTCCGCTACAACCCGGACCTCAAGGTAGGCGACGAAGTAGAGGTATTCATCGAGACTCTCGAAGACAAAAACGGTCAGCTCCGTCTTTCACACAAGAAGGCTTGCCAGACTCGCAGCTGGGATCGTGTTAACGAGGCTCTCCAGAACGACGAAATCATCAAAGGTTATGTTAAGAGCCGCACTAAGGGCGGTATGATCGTTGACGTATTCGGAATCGAAGCATTCTTGCCCGGTTCACAGATCGACGTTCGTCCCATCCGCGACTACGATGTATTCGTTGACAAGACAATGGAATTCAAGGTTGTTAAGATCAACCAGGAATACAAGAATGTTGTTGTGAGCCACAAAGCACTCATCGAGGCTGAGCTCGAACAGCAGAAGAAAGAGATCATCTCTAAGCTCGAGAAGGGTCAGGTACTCGAAGGTAAGGTTAAGAACATCACTCCTTACGGCGTATTCGTTGACCTCGGTGGCGTAGACGGTTTGATCCACATCACTGACCTTAGCTGGGGTCGCGTTTCTGACCCGCGCGAGGTTGTTGAGCTCGATCAGGATATCAAGGTTGTTATCATCGACTTCGATAACGAGAAGAAGCGTATCGCTCTCGGTCTTAAGCAGCTCATGCCCCATCCTTGGGATAACCTCGACCAGAGCCTCAGCGTAGGCGACCGTGTAAACGGTAAGGTTGTTGTTATGACCGATTACGGTGCATTCGTAGAGGTACAGCCCGGCGTTGAGGGTCTCATCCACGTAAGCGAGATGAGCTGGAGCCAGCACCCGCGTTGCGCTCAGGACTTCCTCAAGGTTGGTCAGGAGATCGAGGCAGTTGTATTGACTCTCGACCGCGACGAGCGTAAGATGAGCCTCGGCCTCAAGCAGCTCAAGAACGATCCTTGGGAGAACATCGAAGAGAAGTACGCTATCGGCAGCCGTCATACTGCTAAGGTTCGCAACTTCACTAACTTCGGCGTATTCGTTGAGATCGAAGAGGGCGTAGACGGCCTCATCCACATCTCTGACCTCTCTTGGACTAAGAAGATTAAGCACCCCTCTGAGTTCACTCAGGTTGGTAGCGACATCGACGTTCAGGTTCTCGAAATCGACAAGAGCAACCGTCGTCTTTCACTCGGTCACAAGCAGCTCGAGGAGAATCCCTGGGATGTATTCGAAACAATCTTCACAGTTGGTTCAATCCACGAAGGTACTATCACTGAGGTGATGGACAAGGGTGCAGTTATTTCACTCCCCTACGGTGTTGAAGGTTTCGCTACTCCGAAGCACCTCGTAAAAGAGGATGGCAGCCAGGCTAAGCTCGACGAGAAGCTCAACTTCAAGGTAATCGAGTTCAACAAGGATAGCAAGCGCATCATCCTTAGCCACAGCCGCATCGCTGAGGACGCTAACAAGCCCGAGCGCGAGCCGCGTCGCGAGAAGCCCGCTGCACGCAAGCAGGCTAAGCCCGCTGCTGAGACTGTAGCAACTCCGGCTATCGAGAAAACTACTCTCGGTGACCTCGGTGCTCTTCAGGCTCTCAAAGAGCAGATGCAGAAGCAGGAGAAGAAGGGTTAATCTACCCTCCGAATCTATAAAGAAAAGTCTTTGTCGCAATCAGCGACAGAGACTTTTCTCTTTTTTAGATATTTATACTTTTTTATTTTACGCGTCAACGCGAGCAGCACGGTGGCAGCACGGCGCGCGTCTTAGCGGGTAACAAAGCACGCGCCAAGGTGAGTAGTAAGGCGGGTAGGAAGGCGCGCGTCAGGGCGAGTAGCAAGGCCGTTGGCTTTGTCATGGACGACACGCTTCTAGCGTGTCATTGTGTTGGTATATAGCGTATAGTAAAGAATTTGCGCCTGAAGGCGCCCGTGTGATTGATGTCGCGCGTGGAAGCGCAACCCCCATGACCTCCGACGTGCCCCGTGTCACCCGCTCCGCCGCGCGTCAGGGCGAGCAGCAAAGTGGGCGGCTTTGTCATGGACGACACGCTTCTAGCGTGTCATTATGTTGG
>QLIP01066220.1_pt1 | contig 30243 bp, 28 predicted proteins | sample 1769771 | NCBI WGS metagenome assembly QLIP01 (sample SAMN09428762, study PRJNA476227) | Gut metagenome, whole genome shotgun sequencing project. | isolation source: cecum | host: Rhizomys sinensis | place: China: Jinsha town of Minqing, Fujian Province | collected 2013-09-23 | reverse complement strand
GGTTTATAGCCTTGGCAACGCTTCTCCTTCAGCCGGAAGAGACAATGCCCTTCGTAATCATCGTTGACGAGCCGGAACTTGGGCTACATCCTTACGCCATCGATCAACTGAACGAGATGATAAAAGATGCATCAAAACATGCACAGATAATTGTGGCGACTCAATCAACGGCAATCATCGATGGCTTCTCAGCCGATGAAGTTACGGTAATTGAACGTGATCCGGAAATACAAGGCACATGTGCCCGAAAGTTATCTGAACAAGAGTATCACGATTGGCTTGAGGAATATACCCTAAGCGAACTGTGGAACAAAAATATAATTGGAGGGCGTCCGGTATGATATACAACATTCTCCACATACTCTGTGAGGGTCAGACAGAAGAAAGATTCGTCAAAGAGGTTCTTTCCCCATATCTCCAGCAGTTCAACATCTATCCTAAGCCAATACTTCTTCTTACATCGAAGAAGAAAAATGCAAGGGGTGGAATGTTGAGCTATGCACAAGCCAAACGAGACCTTACCATATTACAAAAGCAATTTCGGGACAATACCAGTGAACATCACATGTTCACTACGATGTTCGATTATTATGCCCTTCCTGATGATTTCCCGGGCGTTGAAGAATCGACAGAGATCCAGAATGTCAGAAGCCGTATTTCTTTCCTTGAAGCTAAATTCGCGGAAGAACTGGGTGGGAGTGCCTTCATACCATACATCCAGCTTCATGAATTCGAAGCTCTTCTCTTCGTAGATATCATCAGGCTCCAGACAGAGTATCCACTCTCCAGCGAAAGAATCCGAGTACTCAAGGAAGAGACGGACACATATGGAGATCCAGAGATGATAAACAACAGTCCGGACACCGCACCAAGCAAAAGGATAATAGCTGCTCTTGCACAAGACTATCACTATAATAAAGTCCAAAGCGGTACTGCTATCACATCCGCTATCGGTATAGAAAACCTACTGGAAAATTGTCAACATTTCAAAGAATGGATAGAAAACATTAAACGTATAGCTGCTCAATAATACATTAATATTAGAAAACCCAGATTCAACATTCATCACATAGTAACATCACTAACATTATGAGACCTATATGTCATCTCTCTATGCTCATGCTACTATTGTTAGCTTGTTGCATAATCTCCTGCTCCAACCATAAACAGCAAGAGACTCTTAACCGTGCAGAATCTCTCATGGAGGCTCATCCGGATTCTGCTTTAACTATTCTTGAAGGAATAGAAAAATCGGAGCTTGGTTCAAAAGAAGAACAGGCCCGATATGCTCTTCTTATGTCAATAGCTCTCGATAAAAATTATATCGATACAACATCATTTGATATACTGCAACCGGCTATTGACTATTATCTAGAAAAGGGAAATGCAAATGATAAGCTAAGGACATATTATTATCAAGGTCGCATATTCCAGAATCAAGGAAACAAGGACAATGCTCTGAGCTCATTTATCAAGGGAATTGATGTGTCTCCTGAGAGTAATGATTCATTATGTATAGCAAGAACTCTTGTTGCACAAGGAGGGTTATACGACGAATTCTATGATTTCGAAAGTTATACAAACTGTCATTTGAAAGCAGCTAAGATATATGAAAATTTAGCTCTTAGTTGGAATGAATTTGACTGTTTACTTAATGCTCTGAATGGAGCTACAGCCTTAGGCAATAAAACAAAGGGAGATAGCATTTTATCTCTATGTGATAAATTTATGGATTTAGACAATTCTCAAAAGCTTGCTCTAACCAAACATCGATTATCTCATGCTCTAAAATTTGATGATATTCCAAAAATCAACAACTTAATAGAATGTCTAGGAAATAATCCTAACCTTGACACAAATCTCTTACTCAACCTTGCATTAGCTTATAACAAAGTAGGTAATAACGTTAAGGCAAAGGATTTGCTTGATTATGTTAATAACGGACAGACGTACGATACTCTTAAATATTTGGCAATATCAGTTCCCGTCCTTGAAAATTTAGGTTATTACAAGGATGCTCTTGTCGCTTATAGAAAGTTCAGTCATACTATGGATTCTATAAATACATTAAGATTTGATCAAAAAGCCAAGTCTATTGATGAGAAACATCAAATAGAACTCCAAGCCGAACAGGACGCAAGAGAGAAAACCAAAATTATTTGGAGTTGCGTCACTGGTATTATATTCCTTGTTTTAATAGTAATTATTTTATTCCTGCTATTCCGCAGCAATAAAACTCAGAAAAATTTAGCCATTGAAAAAGCTAGAAATACGGAGCTTGAGAATAAGCAATTAAAGTCTGAGAATGAAATGGCTCTTCAGAAGGCAAGGATTACTGAACTTGAAAACAAGCAATTAAAGTCTGACAAGGATAATGCCATTCAAGAAGCTAAAATTAAAAATCTTGAAAACGAAAGGCTGAAGTCCGAAAAGGAGAAGGCAATTAGAGAGGCTAAAATAAAGGAACTTGAGAACGAAAACCTTAAAGCAGAAAGAGACAAAAAAACTTTAGAGGCTGAAAATCTGGCTCACCGTGTTGAGATACTGGAGAATGAGAGTGCGAGTCTGAAGGAATTAATAGACTCACAAGAAGAATTACCGTCTGAGGTTCAAAAAGCCATAAAAGTACGCATTGAGATGTTAAATGCTTTAATGGCCGGTTATATAACTGAAAACGACCAGTACGAAAAGCCTTATGAGATATGGATTAAGGAGCTCACAGACAATACTGAGGAGTTTATGAATAGTAATCGTCTGGCGTTTCAAGTTTCACATCCTCGGTTTATTCAGTACTTCGAGGAACATGATTTAACTGTAAGTGAAATCAATTATGTATGTCTTTATGCCATTGGATTGAGAGGAAAAGAAGTAGGCAACTATATGAAAAAACGTAGTCATGTTAACATCAGCAGTGGCATACGCAAAAAACTCGGCATAGACAAACATGAGACAAATATCGGTATTTATGTACGGAAACTTCTAAAAGGATTGTAAACCCATCCATTTGATGAAAGTATTTCTTACAGTATTTCAAAATTAACACTTTCATATTCCCAAACCAGCTATCTGCCAATACTATATAGAAATAACGCATGAAACTTTTTATTCTTAGAATGAAAGTTTCATGCGTTATTTTTGTAATAAAAATGCCTCGAAAAAGCGTCTTATTATTATCAAAAAGAGGACTTGCGCTAAAAGTCCTCTCTAAGTTATTGTATGCAATCGCAGACAATACTACCGCTAATGAAGAACTAAAGATTCTTCATCAGAAAATTCTTGACGACTCCCTAACACGCAATGAATTAGCGGTCGATTCTAAAAATGATATGTTCTGTATAGATGAAGTTCCTTGGGAGCGGTTACTTGACACAATCGCTAACAATAATCCCACATTAAAAGTATTTATAAACCTCCAACAGTTCTCAACGCATGAGATAAGGTATATGTGTGCCATGATTTGTGGATTATCTGGGAAGGAATATGAACTTATAACCGGCTTTAAAAGTCAATACAATCTCAGTTGGTCAATCCGACATAAGTTGGGAATGTCTTCCAAGACCACAAACCTCCGAAATTACCTTCAAAAACTTTCATCTTGTAATATTCATGAAAGTCAGAAGAACGAAGTTCAGAAATAAACTACCCCCCCCCCAATTTTATTATACTGATTTACTGCATTTTATAATTGAAATTATTTTTCAAATATGAAAGTTTTGTTTTGGAGGATGAAAGTTACCCATTGTAATTTTGCAACATCAAAATCAATCAAAACGCATATAAAAATGAAAAAAATCTTATCGCTCATTCTTGTAATGATGGCTGTAACGCTCCCAGTGATTGCACAAGAATCATCAACCAGACGAGTCGGGTTGGAAGTTCGACAAACAAAAGAAACAACCACCACAGTTCATCGTGCTCCTGCTCGTATAAATATAGAAGCATGGTACAATGTGGAGAACAACTCCATTGATATTTCATATAATGGAGAAGCAGAAGGAGAAGTATTCCTTTATATGAACGGCAACCTCATTGATTACGACTCTATAATTAATACATCTCTTCAACTACCATCATCGTCAGGTTTATACACTATTGAAATTATCAGTGAGACCTGGAGTGCACAAGGATATATACAATTGTAATTCTATATCATCGACATTTGAAATCCGGAATCAATGCGTCTCTGAAGGACACAGAACAAACCCTATTTGTGAAACTCATAAATAGTATTATTAATCAACGAAAATAAAAAAAAGTATGAAAAATCTCGATTTGGGCACCTATACTACCAACGTTGCGGCCGAGGAAACGATTTCACAAGCCAGTCCGTGGTGTGTTGCTTGCGCAGCTTGTGGAGCATGTGGGCCAACACCCAGCCTTGCTGCAGCTGCATCTTTTGCTGTATTCGCGTAACCATTCTCTAACATATAGTCTGCGGGTTTTAACTCGCAGACTATATTACCACAAAAAAATAAGAATATGTATTACCCTATAATAAAACCCAATATCATTGTTTCTGAGAACAGAGACATTATATTAGACAGCATTACTGGAATACACCATAATGCACCATCGGGAGTGTACAAAATACTCAGTCTGATAAATGGGAAACGATCTGATTGTGATATTTTTGGAGAACTGTCGTCAACTTTCAATATTACAAAAGAAGACTTTAATGCAGTTCTTTCGAATCTTGCCGGTAAACAGATTATTGAGCTTTGTAATGAACCTGGAAACAAATTATCAAAGCACAATAGCCCTATACGTGTAGTAAGCCTTGAGATTACCGAAAAGTGCAATCTTAAATGCCGCTATTGCTATGGTAATTTTAAACCTAGCAATTCAAATCGATTAAAGTTGGAAGATATCGCCACACTATTTAGAAAACTAACTGAAAGGGGTGTAAAATTGCTTGAAATTACAGGTGGAGAACCTTCGGTCCATCCAGATTTCAATAAAATTCTATCTCTAGCGTGTGCCAACTTTGAGAAGATAACAATAATGACCAATGGTGTCCATTTCAATGAGACATCCTTCAAAATATTCAAACAATACCAAGATAAGATTGGGTTTAGCATCAGCATTGATGGTTTCAGTGAAAAATCAAATGCGTTTCAACGCCAAGTACCTAATACGTTCATAAAAAGTCTCAACACGATCATTAGACTAAAAAAAGAAATCAATCCCCAATATTTCCGTATAGTTTATATGCTTACAAACGAGAATGTATCTGAAATCGATGCGTTCTTTGAGAATATGATACAAAATGGGATTAAACATCTTCTGATAAGCATACCTGAACAAATTGATAAGGGGAGAACCTATCATTTACCAGATGGATGCAATATGAGTGATCGTGACAGTCTATCCCGAAAGGCATTAGAGGAAGAGTGTACGCGCATATATAATAAATATAACACTCAAGTTATTACACTAATGGATACCTTGGGACCTGAGGCCCTAAAAATAGCCAGCGTATTACCTAGTTGTGGTGCTGGATGGGGGACTCTATCTTTTAAGGCAAATGGAGATGTCCTTCCTTGTAATATGATGGAGAACAAATGGGTATTAGGAAACTTCAAAGAAGATCCAAACTTGGAATTTCTGTCTAATGAAAATCCTCTTTATCTATTTCTATCTCATATAAATCTAAGTGCTGAAAATGGGAATAGAAATCCGTGCATTTCTTGCAAAGAAAATACATTTTGTGCAAAATGTATTAACAAAATATTCTTAGCTAATCAAAGGCGAATAAAAAGAGGGTTAGGCATCTGTCCTTTTCTGTCATCAATAGAAATACCAGACGCTATACTAAATTATATATCCAAATAATCATGATTTCGATATCAAACATAACTAAGCATTTCGGGTCAGCATTGGCATTAGATGATGTGTCATTTAATATCCCAACCAATGCTATTACTGCTATTGTGGGATCAAATGGAGCAGGAAAAACCACTTTGCTCAAGATACTGGTTAAACTTTTGGATGCTGATTATGGAGAAGTAAATTATGATAATATTTCTTCTATTAAAGATTTTAGAAGAAAAATAGGATATCTGCCTGAACAAAGAGGGTTATATACAGACATCGATATTGAGACCCAACTTTTACACTTTGCAACTATAAGAGGCCTGGCCAAGAAAGAAGCATCTCAAAATGTCTCTTATTGGTTAAGAAAATTTGATATGCATCGTTGGGCACAAGCTAAGATAACCTCTCTCTCCAAAGGGATGCAACAGAAGATCCAATTGATATCCAGCCTTGTAAATATGCCTGCATTACTTTTCATGGATGAGCCCTTAAGTGGATTGGATCCTTTAAATTTTCGATATTTCTGTTCAATTATAAAAGAATATCAAAAAGATTTTAATGCTACTATAGTCCTATCCACACACAACATGAAATCAGTGGAACAGATATGTTCTAATGTTGCAATCTTGAATAAATCAAAATTAAGAGATTTTGGAACAATATCTGATTTAAAAAGGCGCTATGCAACGTCCGGAACATACCGAATCATCGCAAAGAAAACCAAAGATTTGGAAAATCGGATGAATCCAACCTTTGTTTCACAGGACTTTTCTATAGACTCCGAGGACATAAATTCTGAATTTGTACAACTCGAACTCACATCTCCAAGAGATGGACTATCTCTTCTTGATGCTATGGCGTTTATTACAAAAACCATTCCAGACATCGAAATTATATCTTGTTCAGAATCTATACCTACAATGGAAGATATTTTTGTAGAAATAAATGAATAATCTATAATTATGGACATAAAAGCAATAATAAATTTGATGGCTTTTGAAATTAAGGCACAGCTTAAAACAAAAGCTTTCTGGTTATTAGCAATTCTTCCTCCCTTAGCACTTATTGCTATGTTCTGGTTGAATACTACTAATACTGTATCAAATAATATCTATGTAATAAACACAACAAATATTCCAATCAACATTGAACCAACCGAACATCTCATTATAAAAAAGGTTGGTTCTGACTTCCAATGTTCTAAAGAAGATAGTCCTGATGCCGTTATTACAATATCTAATAATGGGGAAGGGCATATTATGTGCTCTATTGATCAATATAGGATAGTGCTCCCGGAAAACTTGACTTATATTCAAAAAACCATACGAGATTCTTACACACACCATATTCTCTCTGATGATTACATCTTTGCCATAAAACAATCAGTTTCAAACGTACATTTTGAAACTGAAATCAAAAATGTCGAATCTAATTATCTTACCGTTATTGCCACAGCAGTCATCATCATTCTTTATATAGTTATTTTGCAATTTTCAAGTTCTATATTAAGAATGATTGGAAAGGAAAAGAAGAATAAAATTTCAGAAGTCTTATTAACGGCATTAAATGAACGAGATATAATTATATCCAAGCTCCTCTCTGGGTTAACTGTAGCTACTGTTCAGATTTTATTCTGGTTAGTTGGAGCCATCATAATTGCATACATTATAGACGTTTTTGCAGAAACCTCTATCTGGGATGATATAATATCTACACTACTTTCACTTACTAATTTTGTAAGTGTCCATACGTTAGTGTCATACTTATTACTATCCATAGTAATGTTTATTGGAGGATATCTCTTGTATGCGTCTATATTTTCAATTATTGGAGCAATATCCAGCGAAAATACAAATACTCAGCAATTTTCAATTATAGCAACACTCCCTCTCTTACTAACATTCATATATATATCAAAGAATATCAATACTTCTAATTCCGTTATTGATTTCTTATCTATATTTCCCTTATCTAGTCCAATCGCATTATTGGCAAGTGTCCCACAAGAATGGTCCTGGACAGTTATTATTTGTTCTGTCGCTACTTTATATTTATGTGATATAATACTAATATATATTACATCTAAGTTATATAAAGACAACGACATTCGATTTCTTTTAAGGAATAATAAGTAACATTAAAATGATTAAATATGAGTAAATTTATTTCATTCTTATTCTTGTGCTTTGCTTCATTAGCAACATTTGCACAAGTAGCCGACTTGAAAGTCAGTTACAACTACCAACATTATAGTCCAGATGGAAAGGAAATCAATAGCCATATGATTCTCCTTGCAAACAAAGATGAGTCTAAGTTCTTCAACATTCTAAACGAACAGGTTGACTCGATGATGGTCACTCCGGAAGGTAGAATGGCTTATGGACAAATGGTTCAAGCAGCTATGGCTAAAAAAGACGTATCCAATCTCCCTATAAAAAAAGAGCCGATGTATGTACTGAAATCAAGGAAAGACAGTCTTACATCTGTGTATGATCTTGTTGGCGCAGACTACTGGTTTTATGACGAACCACTTGTTGCACAGCGATGGGAAATATCAAATTCGACCAAGACAATACTTGGATACGAGTGTGTTAAAGCAACATGTGATTATAGAGGCCGCCATTGGACTGCATGGTTTACTCCGGAGATTCCGATTCAAGATGGTCCGTGGAAATTATCCGGACTACCTGGACTTATACTTATTGCCGAAGATACATCTGGACAATATTCATTCGTTGCTGATGGGATACAGAACAGCACAGATATAATCCGTCCCATCTTTGGAAAAGAAAACTATGAGAAAACCAATAGGATAAAGTATCTTCAAGCTATGAGAGCTTTTACTAACAATCCTGTGGAATATATGAAAGCTTCGACAGGGGCAGATATAACAAACATACCAAAAATAGAAATTGACGAATCTTACGATTTTCTTGAAAAAGACTATCGATAATGAAAATATTTACATTAGCCATACTATACTTTCTGGTATCGTTTGTGACTGTTGCACAGATTAACGTAACCGGCAAAATTATCGACAGGGAGACAAATGAACCTCTTGTCGGTGCTTCGGTTATTATAAAGGGAGCTGACGGCAAGATTAAGAATTTCGCTTCGTCTAAGTCGGACGGAGGCTTCGCTATCACCATGTCGTCGGTAAATGGGTGCCAACTGGAAGTTACCATGATGAGCTTCGCAAAAAAAACGATACCTCTCGACAGTATTTCTTTTCCACTCACCGTTCAGCTCGAACCGGGCACAACGCTGTTAAAAGAGGTGACGGTCAAGGCTGACCGCATACGGGAACAGGGCGACACCATTACCTACAATGTCGGCAGTTTTGCCCAGCAGCAGGATCGATCCATCGGCGATGTGCTGAAGCGTATGCCGGGAATTGACGTTGCCAACAATGGCAAGATTCAATATCAGGGAGAGGATATAAACAAATTCTATATCGAAGGATCCGACCTGCTCGGAGGCAAATATGGCATTGCCACTAACGGCATAAGCCACGAGGATGTGGGTGCAGTCGAGGTCATGGTGAACCATCAGCCAATGCAGGTGCTGTCAGGCATATCTTTTTCCGACAAGGCAGCAATAAACCTCAAACTGAAAAACAAGGCGAAAGCAACTTGGACTTTCCATGGAGATGCCGGAGGCGGTTGGTCGTGGCAGCCCGAAGGTGCAATATGGGACAGCGAACTGTTCGCTATGGCCGTGATGCCCGGATTCCAGAACATAACCACCCTGCGCACCAACAATACCGGCGAGAACCTTTCATCGTCAAGTACCGATTTCTTTGCTGACGGTCGGCAGACAGGACTCAGCAAATATGTCGGAGTCAGTCTGCCGGGAGTCCCGTCATTAAATGACAAACAGACTCTGTTCAACCGCTCTTTCCTCATATCGACCAACAGTCTGTGGAAATTCGATCGAGGCGAGTTTAAGGCCAACATCGACTATTCATTCAACCGCGTCGCAGCCGATGCCTCCAACATCACCACTTATTTTCTTGACGATGGAAACCGTATAGTTTCCGAAAACCGGAGTGGCAAGGAACACAGCCATTCCCTAAGCGGCAAGTTCATATATGAGCTAAACCAAAAGACGGCGTTCATCAACAACACGCTTCAGACAAACATAGACTGGGATGATGTCAGCCTCGCCACAACCGGCTCTCTACCCAACGATCAGTATGCTAAATTGCCGGATTACTACGTCAGCAACAAGTTCAAGATGATAAAACGCTTCAAAGGGAAACATCTTGTAACATTCCAGAGCGTGAACGAATGGGAATCGCTGCCACAGACGCTGAATCTCGACATGGACAGTCAGAAGTTTAATCAGCATATCTCAGACCATGCTTTCTATACCCATGAGAGCGCGGCTTACGCATTCAACATAAAGGGTGTGACACTGAGTCTTGAAGGTGGCATAAAGGGTTATCTCCGCTCGATGGATTCGCAACTGCCCGAATTTCCGGAGGAGCTTCCGGGGCTGACTAAAAACGTGGTAAACACCAACTATCTCACAGTATATGCAACACCTAAGTTTGAATACTGGGTGCGCCGGGTAAATCTCTCGCTCAACTTGCCCGTAAGTTACGCCCATTATAACTTTAACAAAGCGATTGCCAACCACAACGAGGTATATTTCTCTCCGTCGTTAAGTTTCAACTGGAAACCGAACAACCGCTTTTCTGGCACCTTGCTCGGAGGTCTCGGACGCTCGCCGATGAATCTCAACCTTATCCATCCCGGCCTCATAATGACCGACTACCGCACCCTGAAATCCGGCGTGGATGACTTTTACAATTCATCGTCTCAGAACGTGTCTGCAAGCATCAATTACAAACATACCCGCCACGGATTGTTTGCCAACGGTATGGTTATGCAGTCGTGGACTCACGTACCATATACCATGGCACAGCAACTTTATGGCGACTATGTAGTTTACAGCTATGCCAACGCCAAGAACGACAGTAAGACACTTATGGCGATGGGCTGCATCGGCAAGACCCTCGACTTCATGCGCGGAAGCTGCAATGTCAAAGGTTCGTTCATACGCAACGAGGCGCATCTGCTCTCGCAGCAGCAATCGGTAAATTCGGTCAGCACAGGGTGGAGTGTCGGAGGCAAAATCAACGGAAATCCATGCCGCTGGTTCAGCTTCGACTACCGTATAGACTATTCCGACAGCCGCCTGACGATGAACGGACTGAGCGAGTCGTGGCTATCAACAATGGAGAACGAACTGAGCCTGACTTTCATTCCCTACAGAAAATGGCAATGGACGGTCAGCGGCGAACATTACCGCAATGAACTGACCGAACATAATTATAAAAATATAGTTATGCTTGACACCAAACTGACCTTTCAGCTCAATAAGAGGATAGAGTTTGCCTCGTCGCTCACAAACATACTCAACAAACGAAGCTACAACTACACCACCTACTCGCAACTCTCATCATTCGAGAGTCAACGACAACTCCGTGGCCGTCAGATTATTTTCTCAATAACATTAAGAAAATAATAAATAAGACACACTTTGTACTGAGACAAAGGACTTAGGAATATCATCCATAGTTCAGCATTATATGGACAAGTCTCAAAACCGGCCGTTTTTGAGAATGTCCGGCTACCGGACTTCAGACGGCATCAAGCAAGGAAATATCCGTTTCAAAACCCATATCTAAATCAAATTCTCTTTTCGTGAGAGAAACTTGGTTTTAGAGACCCTTCAAAATCGACTTCTTGCCATAAGTGTGTTAAAAATATCACTTATGGCAAGAAGTCTGTCTATAAAGAGAATCATCCACACTCAAATTTACCAGCATACGCCATATTTATCACCCAACAGTGGCAAATTCAATCTCCGATTTATAGCTATAAGTGTCTTTTTATAGCCACTTATAGCTATAAATCGACTCTTATGACATCCCCATCTCATCGACTAATAGCCACAAGTCCGTTTTCACACCTACTTTTGGCTATAATTCAATTTCACAAATCGCCACTCCATTCCCAAAACGTCTCCGACATTTAGCCATAAGTGGTAAAAATTTACCACTTATGGCTAAATGTCGATTATTTTTCGTACCTTTGCAAAAAATTTAACTACCATGATAGTAGGACGTGCAGAAGAAATCAGGCAACTCAAAAGAGCCTATGCCTCTGAATATTCCGAGTTCGTAGCGGTTTATGGCCGACGTAGAATTGGGAAAACATTCCTTATAAGGGAATGCTTTAAGGATTGTTTCACATTCCAATATACCGGGGTTTGGAACATTTCAAACAAGGAACAGTTGGAAGAGTTTTATCAAAACCTAATAAGACAAGGTTTGACAACCGAAGCAAAACCTCCCAAGAGCTGGTTTGAAGCGTTTCATCTTCTTGAGGACCTAATAATAGCGTCCCGACAAGAAAAGAAAATAATATTTCTTGACGAACTTCCGTGGATGGATGCCCCCAACTCCAGATTCATTCCTGCTTTTGAGCATTTTTGGAATGGATGGGCTTCTGCAAGAAAAGACATCCTGCTCATAATATGTGGAAGCGCAACCTCTTGGATAATAAACAAGATATTCCGAAACAAGGGAGGGCTATATAACCGTGTGACATATAGGATTAGACTTAACCAATTTTCCTTGGCAGAATGCGAGGAATTTGTCAAGACCTATGGACTTGGCTTCAACAGAAATATGATATTGGAAGGCTACATGGTAATGGGCGGTGTTCCTTACTATTGGTCTAAACTTGATGCATCAAAAAGCATAGGGCAGAATATCAATAATCTTTTTCTTAAAGAAAACGGTATGCTACGGGATGAATTCAATTTCATATACGCCACAATTTTCAACCGACCGGAGAAATATCTGAAAGTGGTGGAAGCATTAGCCGGGAAAAAATCTGGACTGACAAGAGACGAAATCATAAAGAGCAGTAAATTAGAAAGCAACGGACAACTGAGCGGCATACTGGAAGACCTGATAGAATGTGGGTTTGTCAGAAAATATTGTCATACAGACAAGAGACTTAGGGATGCCATATATCAACTTGTTGACTGCTACACTCTCTTCTATTATCAGTTTGTAAAGGCTGCACATGGTGTCGATGAAGAATACTGGGTAAGACTTATGAGAACACCCACCTATAACACGTGGTGCGGCCTATCCTTTGAAAGAGTCTGCCTACTGCATACCCGGCAGATAAAGGTCGCTCTCGGAATATCCGGGATAATGGCAAACATTTTCTCATGGCATACCAAGGGCAATGACTATCATTCCGGTGTCCAGATTGACCTGCTTATCGACAGGGCGGACAATGTGATCAGCGTCTGCGAAATGAAGTATGCACCAGACGGATATGAAATGACCTCAAAAGCCTATGACAACTTGAAAAACAAAATGAGTGTGTTAGGTCGGTATATGCCCGCAAAAAAATTCATATCACCAGCCCTTATAACATCAAACGGAGTCAAGAGGAATATGTATTCTGACGAAATATACGACAAAGTTACAGGAGACCAACTATTTCAGCCATGACCATAGGATATGCAAGGGTATCGACAGCCGGACAGAATCTTGACGGGCAGTGCGACAGTCTCCGGCAAGCCGGATGTGAAAGGATATACAGCGAGAAGATATCGGGGGGCAAGGCGCAGCGTCCGGAACTGGAGCGGATGCTCGACGCTTTAAGGGAAGGGGATACAGTGGTTATAACGGAACTCACCCGGCTGGGTCGCTCCGTCAAGGAACTGTTCGCCATCCTCGAGAGGGTACATGAAGCCGGAGCCTCGATAAAGTCTCTCCGTGATACTTGGCTCGACACCACCACACCGCAAGGCAACCTGCTCTTTACAATCTTCGCCGGACTGTCCCAGTTCGAGAGAGACCTCATACGGCAGCGCACAAAATCCGGACTTGAAGCTGCCAAGGCAAGAGGACGTAAGGGAGGACGTCCTAAAGCGTCCTCCGGCAAGGTAGAGACGGCACTGAAGATGTATGACTCAAAGCTGCACACCATAGAGGAGATAACCGTTGCCACAGGAATAAGCCGCTCCACGCTCTACCGGGCTATCGAAGAAAGAAAGGGAAATAAATCAATAAACAACTAAACAAATATTTATTGATACACATCACATCTTCATGCCACGCCTCGGAGTGTCCGGCTTCTGTTGCTTGCGCTGCTCTTCCTCTTGCTTCTTCTTCAGACCGAGAGCCTCTGTAATCTTCGCCCATATATTCCTGAAGAAGTCCGCTATCCGCATACCGCACATGGAAATAAACGAGTCATTCCCGCTTCCCTCCTTTTTTATTGTGACATCCTGCCAATACTCCCTCGGTATCTGGTTCCCATTCGAGGGGTCTTTCCAAGGATATGGTTTAATAGTCACTGCCTCACCGCTCAAAATGCGATCCTGCAACTTAGGTTCTGTAATCTCTATCGAGACAAGCTCACGCAGAAGCCTTGTCTCCTCTGGATGTCTCCGTTCCAAAGACGAATGTACTCCCGAAACGGTCTCCTTCAGACGTTCCATGCCGGCTTCAGCCCTCTCCCTTGCCTTCCTCTCCTTCTCGGTTTCATTCCGTTCCTTCTGTATCTCGGTGTCCTTGCTTGACACGAGCAGCTTGAGTCCGGCGTTCTCCTTCGCCAGCCTCTCGACATCCTTCTTCGCCCAGAAACTTATCGACGCACTGTTGATACGGTCAAGAGCCTCGGACTCTATCCTCGCCACTTCGCTTTCCCTGCTGTCATACGCTTCCAGAAGCCTGTCGGCGGAAAGCTCCACACCCTCAAGATACTCGTTGGCCGTGAACAGGGTGTCGAACCTGCCCTGCTCCTTTTCAATCCTGGGCCGGAGTTCATCGAGTGTCCTCTGTTGCCGGGCAATCTCACGGTCTTTCTTCTCAAGCTCGGAATCCCTCTGCGATATCTCGTCCTCCTTCCTCCGGATTATATCATCCCTATGCCGGATCTCGGTGTCCTTGTCCTCCACCAGACGCTCAACTTTCGCCAGCTCCGAAAGAACCTCGTCAAGCCGGGCGTGCATCTCCTCGCAGTGTTCCTTGTAGTATTCGGCAAGATCCTTATGCCGTGCCGGACTGTTCTCCTCTCCGCGCCGAAGACCGAACTGTTCCATCGCGGCGGCATACTCCGTCTGGTAACGCTTCAGTCCGCCCCGGGTCATTATGTCGTCGGCGCACAGTCTCAGCGTCGATGTGTCCGCCTTCTTCTTGTAGCGTCTTTTCTTTTTCGGTGGTTCCGTCCCCTCGGACTCTGCCTTCTCCTTATCCTTCACCGCCCTTTTCTTCGTGGTCGCCTGCTTCTTGCTCTCTCCCTGAACCACCGGGACAAGCGACACATGTAGGTGCGGTGTCTCCTCGTCCATGTGCAACACAACACTGACGATATTCTCCTTACCGTGTTCACGCTGCGCCCACTTCACCGACTCACGGCACCAATCCATCAGCCTGCCCTGTGCTATAATCTCGGCCATAGCCTCCGGCGACGCGCTGAGACGGATCTCGATGCAGCACACCTGGTCTTTCCGGATCTTGCGCTCGTATTCGTTGCCGTCCTTGTCCTTCTGACGCTTGACGGCCATGAGACGCTTCTCGATGGCGGCGGTGCGACCTATCTTCCTCGCCTCGGCTATGAACTCACGGTTGTGCCGGATAAGGTCGGAACGCTTGATGTTGTAAGGAATATGCTCGGAACCGTCAGCCTTTCTCCTCTCGATATGGGTGGTGTAGGAGACCGGGGGCCCGTAGCACTTTTCGTAATGGCAGACAACGTAGTTTCTCATCTCTGTTCTGTAAGGATATATAGGTGCATGGACAAATGTACTTAAGTACACGTTTATATATTCATTTGTCCGTTCTGATTGCTTGATTGCTGTTAGTACGTCTGACTGTCAGTACATACATACAATCAAACATATGTTCGTTCAATCATTCGAACATACGTTTGATTGATTGTTTGATTGATCAATCAAACAATCGTTCAAACGCTAAAACAGAATCCGGACACTTCCGGATACGGCCGGAAAGGGATGCAAGGGGAACGGCGGCCGCAGAGCGGTTCCCCTTGCCGGAGGGTGCAGGGAGAGGGTCACTCCCTGCTCAGGGGTGCCGGGGGCTGAAAGCCCTTGGTCGAGGGTCCGGGAAGGGTCATCCCGGCGGTAGGGTTCAAAGGGGAGAGGCCACTCCCCTTGTGAGGGTTGTAGGGGGCAAAGCCCCATGCCTTAATAGGGCTAAATGTAGCGTTCCAACGGAGTGGATGCGGTGGCGTAGCCAATATTTTGCCCTATTAAGCTATGGCAAATTTTTAAATTTGCTCTTTCGCGCAAGCGGCGTCACTGCTTCTATAACACTATGGACGGATGTTTTGTTTGTCTCCGGCTCCATGCCGTCTTACTACCGGAACCGGATGATATCGAGAGACAGGGACTGTTTCCTAATAATCTCGATGGAGATACAGGTCTATACCTTTCAGGCAAGACATTTCACTCCGATTCGTCAGAACGGTTACATAAGGAATCGTCCCACCATCTGTGTACTGTCGGTCTTGTCAATCCGGTCTCACGTGCGCACAGAGATTTGTTCCTGCATCCGAGGTGCTGCTCCTGCCATTCCCGGACAATCGCCGCAAATGAACTATTCTCTAAAGTAGATTTCTTTCGACCGTTTCCTATGCGCCACTCTCCATCAGGATGTGTGACACCATCTCTAATTGCATTCATTACCTTAATATGTTTCTCTCGTCCTCTTCCATTCCTCTTGTTCCTCTCGATGCGAATACCTGTTGTTGTCTCGATGACCCTTAACGGCCACTTGCAATACTGCTCGTCATAAGCCCTCATCGCGTCCCTAACATCATCCTCCGAGAACGGGTTGTCAACCGTCTCCGTCTTGCGGTCAAAAGCCGGAACCAGGGCAAGGGCGTCGTTAAGAACCTCCTCACGGGATATGCCACACTTGACGGCATACACCACCAAGGTGAGCACACACCAATAGCGGTGATGAACCGTCACCTCGCTCCCGTCCCTTAATTTGCCGAGCCACCAGTCATAAAGTCCCCTGTTGATGTTCCATCTCTTCCCGACACGCCTGCGGCCGATAACTCTCGATGCGTACCATTCCGGCCACCGCTTCCTTGCCTCCTCCAGAGTGACCCTTGCCGGATTATGCGGATGCGTCTCATTCAATTGGGCTATCTCCTCATCCGACAGTTTGTAAATACCAAGAAAACTGTTCAGTCCTTCCAACGTGTGCAACGGCGCCGACCTATTCCAGAATGCCCGTATAGGCATCCCGAACTTAGTCTTTGTTCCCGGCAGACGGAAACCTTGCACTACACTCTGAACCTGCGGATTTCCAAGCCTCGACACAAGCCACACAATCTTGGTAAGACCCGCCTTCATCTTGTTCAGGGCATCGAGACGTGTCTCGTACACCCCGACAGGACTCTCGAGCAGATAATACACATGAACGCCATGACCCGAATTGACTATGATGTTGGCAACCGGATAGACTCCAGTCGTCATACCTCTCAACAACGCCCTGACCTCATGAATACTCACCCCATCCAAATCTATGGCAAACGCATAAAGATAACGTGCGTTCCGATAAGAATTGGTTCTTCCCACATAGGTGACAGGGGACATAAACGCAAACTCCCGGTTCTCCAGAAAAGTCAACGTCTCATCATCGTCAAGAAGCAACAGCCTATGTCTCGCCTTACCATCCTCCTTATAAAATATAACAGGATTGTACCTCCACATCCGGTAGCCACTGTAATCAATCTGAGGGGAGGACAACTGACCGGGGGCTTTGCCATCACTGACCCCTCTACGGTTCCTTATCTTCTGACTAAGCCAAAGCCGGTACTCGTGACTCTGAATCTCCTCAAACGGAACAACAACCTCTCCCCTACCCAAAGATCTCCGCTCAAACAACGTCTCCACAAATTCACAGACCTCAAGCTCCGTCAACTCGTAATGCTCGTTCTCCAACAGATATAAACTCTTTCCCTCAAACTCACGCTCAAGCTCCTCGACAGAGACACGGTTCAAACGAGCCTTCAGAACATCCAAAGACCATATAAATTTATTGAACTGTTCATCAGTCAAAGAATCAAAATCAAACTTCTCTATATCCATAATCTGAAATTTTGAACAGTTAGGCGCTCGTTCCTCGCGCCGCCACGGGGGGGTGTATATTATCAATGAATTTTCTTTTACACTTTTAGCAAATTTAGCACCTTTTTTCGAGACCTCCAAATCTATCTGAAATGTGCAGGCAGAATCTGCTAAAGAACCCGCCTAATACAATACCTATTTATTTGTTTACTTATTTGGTTATTTAACTATTTAGTGTTTTACTGCTTTATCGGCAAGATATTCCTTCAAAGCCGAAATCACAATTTCCTTCTGCGTTGTCCTCTCGATTACCGCAAGCAACCTCACTTCTTGAATAAGAGAATCGGGCAGCTTGAATGTCACATTGACTTCAAGCTCATCACCCCCTACCTTCGGTCTCCCCGGCTTGCGCTTATTGTTCACATCATCCATAGCCCTATTTTATTTCAGCGAACTCTTGCGGGAACATCCCGGCTGCATACTCTTCAAGCTCACGAGAGATTTCTCCAACCCGTTTCACTCCATCCTCCGTCTCCATTATGGATATCTCAGGAACAAAAAGTGAGGCTGTATATCTCTGCATCGATTCTCCCTCCGTAAAGCACAACCCTATCCCGGTGGAGACATCGGTAATGGTTACTTTATGGAAGTATAGTTATTATTTATTGTATTACTTAATTATCTCTGGAGGGTTAGCGCAGGGTTACGCTTGACTATGCTGTGGCTCTGCTTGACTCCCTTTGCCTAAGATAAGATTTTTGATGTCCTGCTCAGAGATGAACTTGGTTCTACCTATCATTGTTGCGTGGAGTCTGCCCTCTTTGACGTACCGAGTAATAGAGGACGGATGCACTCCCAGAAGAGAGGCTACCTCCTCAAAGCGGTAAAGATTGATTCCTAATACTTGTTTCATAGTGCCTGCGGTTTTAGTCATAAAGTTTGGTTGCGTCTCCAGAGTGGTCTTGCGGTACTACCTCTCCATGCTTTGCCTCGTAGGTGGTAATGAGGTTATCCATCATAGCCTCAAAAATCTGCTTTATGGTTAGGGTTTCACGGAAGGCAATCTCGCGGATTTTATCCATCTTGATTACATTGGCTACTATGCAGGTTCTGCCGTAGCCTCTGGTTTGGGAGATATTGGTTTCTCCTTTCTTGGGTCTACCTCCTGCGAAACGTTTGGCGCGTAGTGCTTGTCGGAGTTGCTCCTCGTTCTGGAGTGCCTCTATAAGTTCTGCGTCTGTGAGCGTGGCTCGCAGTTGCTCTGTTATGGAGATTGAGGTATCTTGCTCCTGCTGTATGTCTGGAGCGGTATTTCTGGAGAGGAGGGTCTGTAATCCTCCTTCTAATTCTTTTTTTGACATAATGAGTAATATTATATTATCGTTATACAAAGGTAATAATTATTACCGATATAAATACTATAGCGGTTAATGTTTCTGCTCCCCTCTGGCAATTACCTCCAGAGCCAGACTCTTGTAGTCTTCTGCTCCGTTGCTCTTGGGTGCATATGTTATAACGTCCTTGCGCATGAGTGGAGCTTCTGCTATAGAGACGTTCTCGCGGATGTTGGTCTTAAAGACTCTATCTCCATAGGTCTTGCGAATATCATCCTCCACAATCCTTGTTAGATTCTTGTTGCGGAGGTAACGCGTAATGATTATGCCAGAGATTTCCGTAGGTCGGTGGAGATTATTCTGTAGGAGTTGCAAGAAGTGGTTTAGCATATCCAGTCCCTTGTAGGGCAGTGCCTCCGCTGTCATCGGAACATATATCTCCGTGGATGCGACTATAGCGTTAACGGAAATGAGTCCCAGAGACGGAGGGCAGTCCAGTAGTATGTAGTCATAGTTCTGGGTCTGCTCGGCGAGTAAGTCTCGCAGTATTCCCTCTCTTCCAAAGGTAGAGGCTAATTCCAGTTCCACTCCTGCCAGTTCAAGAGTTGATGGTGTTAGCCATAGGTTCTCCTTAATCTGGATTGTTGGCAGGTCTCTGCGTTCCTTGAGTGCGTTGTAAATTGTTCGCTGTGGTTCGGAGGGCAGGAGGCTACTGGTTAGGTTGCTCTGCGCGTCCAAGTCTACAATTAGGACTCTATGCCCCATATCCGAGAGAGAGGCTCCAAGAGAGGCTACAGACGTGGTTTTGCCTACGCCTCCCTTGTGATTTATAACTGCTATAATTCGTTCCATGCTGCTTAGTCTTTAAGCGGTTTAAATTCGTTGGGGTATTCCTGCTCCGCTCTCTGGATTAGTCGCTCGTGCGCTTTCTGGATTATCTCCATGCCATGCTCTGTCTCCAGTAGTGAGAGGTCTGAGATTACTACGGAGGAGGTGTACCTCTGGAGGTTTTCTCCTATCTTAAACTTGAGACCTACTCCTTCGGTCTCATCATCCCAGATAGTTACTTCTGTAGTGGTTTTCTTCTGTGTCATAGTCCAAATGGTGATTTAGTTTTAAATGTATTTCCCAGTGGGTCTGTCTTGGTCTGGGTCATTACTCCAGTGTTGCCGTTGTAATCCAGAGTTCCCTCCAGTCCTACTATACCTCCTCTGTTCTTGGCTATCTTGACGTAAATCTTTCCTGCTGTGCCGAGAGTGTAGCCGTGCTTAGTCTGGTGAGATTCCAGTTCCTTAGCGGTGGATGCAGACTCAGTGGTAGACTTAAAGGAAGAGTTCCAGAGGCATATTAGAGTATTGGCATAGCGTTCAATATCCGCGCTTTCTGCAATATTCTGAGCGTGCATATCAAGAGGAGATCCTGCTTTGCGGTTGAGCTGTGTAGCCATCACGATAGGAAGAGAGAGGTCTATAGCCAGAGTGTTAAATAAGTTGCAGATATCGCAGAGTTCAGACCTACGCTCTCCCTTGTATCCTTCCAGACGTAGTAACTGGATGTAGTCTATAAAGACCGCTTTAACTTTGGTCTGCTTGCAGAGATAGGCTATTGCGTCTCGTAGTTTACGAGCGTCCCAGTTCTTGCGGTAAATTCGTATAGGCAGGTTAAAAAACTCGCTCCATCGTTTAGCCAGAAGTTCCCTTACTTCCGTTTTTGCATATGTTAGGTCTCCAGTTTTGCCGTATATCTGGAGGGTACTCATATTGTTGAAAGTCTTGTTTAGACTTTTCTTGTAGGTCTCATGTGTAATCTCTCTGTTGATATACTTGTTAATCATCTGGAGTTTAACACTGCTCTCTTCCTCCTCAAAGGTAAAGTATATGACCTCTCCATCTTTGCCGTTCTGAGCTACTTGGAGAGATAGATTCTGGAGAAGTGTACTCTTGCCGTGCGAAGTCGGAGCGCAGACCAAAGTTATAGCTCCAGAGGGTATGGTAAAGACTTCCGTCTCTCCGCCTTTCGCAAAGGTATATGAGGTTGGAATTCCCTCTTTCTTATTCTGGAGTTCTGCTCTAAAGTCTGCCTCTGTGGGATTGTTGAGAAGTGAACTAAACTCGGTTTCTCTCTTCATCTGAGAGAGACGTGGCAGACCCTTAGAGAGCAGTTCCAGAGCTTCCTCCGCTTTACCTGCTTTAGCCAATATAGAGGCTTGCTCGGTTAGCTTCTTGGTCTCATCGGAATGTTTCTCAATCTCCTTGGCTCTGCAAATTGCGTCAGCCTCCTCTTTGAGTGCCTCTCTGGTTATAGAGCCTTGTGTAAATGCACTTACCTCCCTAATAATTGCGTCTCGGTAGGTTGGAGAGGTTATAGAGTGAGAGAGGAGATTCAAGACCTTGCGCTTAAAGTCAGAAATATTAATCTCATCCCAGACCTCATGCTGTTTCTGTGCTTGGAACTTTGCCCATGCCTCTGCTTGCAATTGTGCATAGAGAAACATACAAGCTCGTTCTTTGCGCTCTATAACCTCCTCCAGTTGCTCCATGGAGTGTGTGTTGAGGTATGAGTCTATATCCATCTTACCTCCCTCCGAGGGCAGGAGTACTATAAAACCCTCCATGCCTGCGCGGTGTATGGTCATGAGAGCGCGTTCTCTGTCCTTGTCTCGCTGTGCATCCTTGGTCTGGTCTCCCTCGGTGTCCAGTATTAAAACTACTTGCTCTACTCCGCGATTCTTAGCCTCCAAGAGAGACTCCTCCGAGAGTGCTACGCCTCCAGTTGCAACTACGTTCTCCATACCACATAACTGCGCATGGAGCGCGTCCAGTTGCCCCTCTACAATTGTAAGCGTTCTATCCTTGTCTCGGTTGCCAGAGAGTTTAAGTCCAGTAAGACCAAAGAGGTTAGCTTTCTTCTGGAGTCCATAAGTAAAGCGATATTTATCGCCTCCGCTCAGAGTTCCAGATATATCACGGAAGATAAATCCGTATAACTTACCTCCGCTGTAGTAAGGGATAGCCATCTGGTGTTTAGCGGTGTTAACACTGCGTGGAAGTGTATCTCCCATCTGAGAGGCTATCTCTGGGGTTAAACATCCTATGCCCCACTCTATGAGCTTAGCTATATACTCCTCGCTGTAGCCTCTATGTGAGCGCAGGTACTCTATAACCTCCGCTCCCTGCGCAGGGTCTTGGATTGCTCTCCTCATCTTAGTGAGGTGTTTCTCTCTTGCCTCTACTTCCTTGCAAAACTTGTCCCACTGCTCAGAAGACTGCCTCTCTGGAGGTGCTATACCTATTTGCCGAGAAAGAGCCTCTACTGCCTCAAAGGTGGAGGTCTTGTTATTGCGCTCCATCCAGAGTGAGAGTAGGTCTTTAGACTCGCCTCCCTGCTCCAGTATGCGTGTGGGTTGGTTTCGTGTGATTACACATTTGTCCTTTCTGGCAGGACTACTCGTAGAGCCATCCAGTTTGAGAGAGGTTGCCCATCCTCCTTTGTACTGCTGTAACCTCATATCTGGGAAAGCTATATCCGCTCTTGAGAAGAGGGCAGGATATAAAGAGGTCTTGATAAAATCCGTAAGAGCGTTCATATCATATTACTATTATTGTCTTTATTGGTATTATGGTTGATATTAGAAAGCATTATCTAACATAGCCTCTGGAGCGTTCTCCAGTCTCATCTCTTCTTTAACCGATTCAGTGTATATCTGGGAAGTAACTGGAGACGTATGGCGGAGGACTTCTTGCACATCGGTTATACTGCCTCCATGCTTTAAGATAGCCACTGCTGTGGTGTGTCGCAGAGAGTGAGCGGTAAACTCTTTGCCATCCAGTCCAATTGCTTGTAAACCCTCCTTACATATCTTGGATATTGTTCTGGTTGTGAGTCTCTCTCCTGCGTTCTGTCTGGATGTGGAGGTAAATAGAGGTTCTCCCTGCTTTGCTCCTTTGCGCGTCTCCAGATAGGCTCTGATAGGCTGATATGCTTTCTCTGTAAGTATTACAAAATCATCTTTCTCGGTATGACCCTTGCCCCAGATTTTTAAGACTCTGCGCTCTCCCTTAAAGGTTATGTCTCCTACGTCTGCTCTGACTACCTCTATAGTGCGAAGTCCAGTGCGGAGGATGAGGTTAACTATAGCATAGTCTCGTAAAGAGAGGTTCTGGAAGTGTTCCAATAACTCCGTACTCTTGGTGTCGGTGAGGTGCTGTTTCTTGAATGCCTGCACTCGCTTGGGGGTCTTTATGCCCTTGGCAATATTCGGATATATCTTCTCTGACTCTGCCCACTCATAGAACTTGCGGACTGCTACAATGTATGAGCCAATAGTAAGAGCCGAGAGTCCAGAAGAGAGGAGGCTATCTTTGTACTCCAGTATATCTGCTCTTGTCAGTTGGTCTATAGCCTTACCTTCCTCTTGTAGCCAGTGAAAGTATTGGGTTATAGTGCGTGTATATAGAGACCTGCTACTCTCCTTCACGTCCAGACCGCTAACAAAGTTTGCTACTACGCTCCTCCAACTTCTGCGCTGTTCCAGAGCCGAGCCTCCTACTTTCGTGGGGACTCCTCCAACTTTGACCACTGCTCTGCTATTGTTTGCCATATTCGTTGCAAATATTGTATTACTTATTTATGTCACAAAGGTAGCGTTTATTTCTTGTAATGCAAAATCTTTAGGTGAAAATCTTCTATAGGTCTCTGAATTTTCTTAATTATCCGTCCTCATGCGTCCAGATCATGTTGCACAATCTGGAATCTGGTCTACGCGCTTAGACCTTTAATGACCTCCTCTCTTGCCATATCCAAGCTACGCGCTAAGACCTTTACAATATCCTTGCGCTATCGCTGTTACTTGTGGTTTATATCGCTGTTACTGGTCTCTGGTTTATCTGGAAAGTGGTCTACTGGTGTACTGATTTTGTCCCTCTGGTTAGCTTGCTATGTGGAAAGTGCCTAACTTCAGACTGCTTGCAGGGGGGTATTAAGCTACCCACATGCCTTTTGATGCGGAAACCACTGCGCTCAAATTGGCTTGTAGGGGGAATTAGGCTTCCCTCTCTTGATTTGACTGGAAACTGGAGTTCTACTACATCTGGTAACTGTAGAGAGAGTCTGGAGTGCAAACACATCTATCATAAGCAGGATGTTGCCAGATAGCCTCTACTAAACCATACTACTTTAGTCACCTCCAGATACGGAAAGAGGAGGCTCTGTGTATTGTTCCTGCCTCCTCTCGGTAATATCTTTATTGGGTCTGTTGCGGTCTGGTTTGACTGCAAAAAATTCAATCCTCAACCTCATCAAAACCTATCCTTAACTCTCCGAATTGATTTCTCTTTAAGTCAGAGACTGGATTCTGGCTACCCATGCGCTCCAGTAGCCACATGGATGCGCGTAGACGCGTAAGCTCACTGCCGTTCTGGAGGAGGTTGCGCAGAGTCATAACTGCGATGCGGTTTAACTTATCCAGATTATGTGCCTGCTCCTCCAGTGAGAGCGGTTCTAATTTATCTTTCTTGTTTCTCATAACTCTGGGGTCTGTCCAACTAATTTGCGTACACTTCTGGACGGATGACAAGCCTCCTCCAGTTCTTCTGCCTCCAGTGGGGTCTCTGGTTGCGCTCGCTATACGTGTGGGGTATAGCATACCTACTAAAGAAACCTTTGCCAGTGGTAAATAACTTCCTACAATGCCTTCCTGTTATAGGGCAGTTAAAATACCAAACATAAGTCCCTTTAAGAAGATTGGACTCCGAGCCATAAAGGTAGACCGACTGCTTGCGCTTGCGTCCGTCCTCATCCGTCCACTCAAACAATAACTCATATTCCCATGGGATAAAGTTCACTGCGTAGTGTATACCTCCGAGTTTAAAGCGGAGAGTCTGCCTCTGGTCTGTCTTGAGTCCCTCTGATATTATGCCATTGAGGTCTCGGAGAGTTACTCTGGGAATATAATCTATTTCTACCATGCTGCTCGTATTTTTCTAAAAGAGCCGAAATTGTTAGGGAATTTAGATGTTTTAGCCTATCCGTGAAAATTCATCAGTGCGACAATTGGGACTTTTTATAGAGTGCAATTATCGGAGTTTGTTCTAAGGTGTAGACTGGTTTCAGACCTCTCTAACCTTTGAGATTTCCTTAAAAATGAATAGGAAAAAATCGCTCCCAAAGAGCGTTTTTTTTCCTATTCTATATAATCTATAGAATATATAGAATATATAAGGAAATTTTAGGGGGTATAACTTGTTGATTTACAAAGAGTCACAAAAGACCCTTTCCCCATCTGTGTGGGGGTATTTCCCCATCTGTGTGGGGGGTCTTCCCCATCTGTGTGGGGGTATTTCCCCATCTGTGTGGGGGGTCTTCCCCATCTGTGTGGGGGTATTTCCCCATCTGTGTGGGGGGTCTTTTGAGATTTGTAATGTGTTAATCCTCCTCCTCATAGATAGGAGTTACATCCTCTACATCCTTTAAGCCTAATACACTCTTGGGGTCTGGATTGAGTTTAAAGCGGTAGACTCCATCCAGAGGCATGGTCGCAGGTTTTTCCAGTAGAAAGCCTAGGTCATAGAAAGCCTCAAAGATTTCCTCTAACTTGGCTATTACTCTTTTCTTATTCTTCTTGAATAACTTCGTTAATCCGAGTCTATCCAGTAGATTCTCTATAGATATAGACCAAACTTTACTGCGGTCTTGAATTGAGAGGAGTTGCCAATATGCTAACATCTCTGCGCTCTTGCCTGCTTTAGACCTGCCTTTTGCTTTTAGGTATTCGGTGAGTCTGGTGGTTGTGCCTCGTAGCATAAGTCCGTAGCCTTTCTCCATCGTAGAGAAGATTGGATTAGGTATTAGGTGGTACATCTCTGCTCCATCTGATTGCCGAGTAAACTTCTCCATCTTCTTGATGATGTAGGTTTCGCGCTTGTCTCCGTTGCCGTATTCTATCTTAATTGGTACTTGGTCTAACACTGTTATTGCTTTCCTCATGTTGTCTCTCTGAGCCGTTGAGACTGCTGTCCCCTCTGGCACTCCATAACCATCTCTACAGAGTTCGTTGAGACTTACATATATATGCCCATATCTATAAGGATTGCCGTCCTTATCTTTGGTCTGGGTTAACTCCAGAGTGCCAACTCCAGTTAGATCCTTTTCGTTTTTGCACTTGTAACTCTGGTCATAGAGTATGCCTTGCGTGGCTATAACGTAGGCTCTAAAGTCATATTCTGAAATCTGGGAGGGCAGGTCGGAGTAGATTATATCTCCGTTGGTGTTAGGTTGCCTGCTTTCCAGTCCATCAAAGATAGACCTCTGGACTACATGGGATTGATGGACAAAAGCGCGTGTTACTACTCGCTCATGAGGGAGAGGAGTCTTGGCTGATATAACCGCTCCCAGTGTATTATAGTCGGAGGTAGTAACCGCTTTTAAGTTATCCAGAGTTTCTCCTTGAACTGCATTATTCGTAGCTTCTGCTTGGGTCATAATAGTCTGGTAGGTGTTTATGTAACTGCTCTTTGGCGGTTCGGATTACAGCCTCGTCTTCATGTTCTTGATTGTAGTCTGGGATAACAGCCCTCTTCTCATCTTCTGGTGTTATTTCTTCTCCTGCCTCTTTGCGTTGTCTTAATCTATATGCAAAGTATTTATCCGCTCCGTTTTCGTATTGGAATGCTATTGCGTCTGGGTAGTCTAGTATTTTCTCTGTAGGAGAGGGCAGGACTACGTTATATGGGAATATCGTGCCTCCAGTCAGCAAAGGTATATCCGAGAAAACGAAATCGGAAAGTACCTCTACAGCTCCGCGCAGGAGTTTCATGCCGTCAAGAGCTATATCTCGTTGTTGCAGGATTCTTGAGTAAAGTCCGTGTTCTCCGTCTACGTCCGCTACAATGCGATATATAGGTTTGTCGTTCTCGTTAACGCCCCACTGCTCTACTTTAGGTTTAATACCTTGCTCCCTTACATTGTCTGGCCAGATGTTATTAGCGAACTCCTTTACATCCTCCTCGGAGCCTCCATAGTTGCCAGATAAAGGGATATAACCCTCCTCTTGCTTACGTTCCAGAAGTGGAAGTATTTGGGTATAGTAAACCTCCGTCAGAGATAAAGCCAGTTGGTCTGCGTCTTCCCACTTCTGACAGAGCCGAGCCAGATTACCTGCCTCCGTCTGCCACATCTTACGCGCCATAATGAGGAAAAATCTGGTGTAGTGCATTAAGCCGTTGTAAAACATTCCAATCTCGTTACAGATTTGTTGCTGTCTCTCGGTCTTGAATGATGCTTTGAGACGTGCCTGCTGTTCATCCGTTAAGAGTTTTATTCCCATCTGCCCTCTCATGTCAAAATCTCTAAGCAAAAGAGAGGCTCTCTCCAGAGGCTTGCCCTTGGTGATTGTCTTTTCGTATACCGACTCTTGGTCTGGGTTAGATTCAATAGCTTTTTTCTTAGCTTGCTTTTTGGCTCGTGCTTTCTCTGCTCGCTTGGCTCGTTCGCTTGCGGTTATAGCGCGGTCTAACCTTACCGCTTGTTTGCGGAGGTCATCTGTCATCTTTCTGAGTTTCTCTGCGTCCATAGTTACCACTTGTTAAAGATTTCTCTCTGTCTGGAAGTCTCTGCCTGCTCGGTGGTTGTTTCCATCTTGGGTGTGAATACTTCTTCTTTGAGGTTCTTTGTCGTGTTGAGGTAGAGAGTTATTAACTTGTCTGTGGAGATGTCGGAGAGGTCTCTGCTCTCTCCCACTACGTCCACTGCTGTTTGCTTGGAGACCTTAACCTCCTCTGCTATCTTAGCAAAGGGTAGACCCTCTGCTCGTAGCTCAATAATCTGGAGTCTGGTCTGGGTTGTGAGTGCCATATTTGAGTAATGTTATTATACTTCCGTAATGCAAACAGCCGTACCATTCTTTTCAATCTTGTATTTCATATTTTATATTGTTTTATTGTTTTATTGTTGCAAAGATAATCATTAATTTCCATCTGGCAAAAATAAATCACTAAATAATTAAATATCTATTTCGCTATATCAATAAATATCGTTAACTTTGCAGAGCCTTTTGAAATAAGGGTTAGACATCAATAACAAAACATCAATGAAAGCAAAAATCATCGCAGTCGCCAACCATAAGGGAGGTGTAGGCAAGACAGCTTCGGTGGCTTCCATCGGGGCCATTCTTGCGTCACGGGGTAAAAAGGTTCTGCTCGTGGATCTCGATACCCAAGCAAACCTTACCCGTCATTTCATGGAGAACATTCCACCCCGCATCATATATCATGCGATAAGAGAACAGTCCAACCTTCCAATCTATCCGATCCGGACTAACCTCGATATTGTCCCCAGCGGCCTCGATATGGCAGGGATTGATCTGGAGCTTCAGATGATGTTTAACCGGGAGCGGGTTCTTAAAGTCCTTCTTGATCCTTATAACACCATCTATGACTACATCATTCTTGACTGTCCTCCGGCTCTCGGTCTTGTAACCATCAATGCACTGACGGCGGCCACCCATCTGATAGTTCCGATGAAAGCAGACCTTATGTCGAACTACGGACTCTCGATGATGGATCAGTTCTGCGTCAAGATGCAAGTCTTGAACCCCGGCATACATATCGACTATATTTTCTTCAACATCTATGAGAAGGGACAGACAATCACGGATGCTATAGAAGCCGATGTCCGGGCAAAATACGGAGACAGGGTTCTATCCACTGTGGTCAGAAAGAACAACGATGTCTCAAAAGCAGCTTTCGACTTTACCGACATTGTGAGCTTCAATCCGGATGCAAACGGGGCAAAGGACTTCCAATCCCTTGTCACGGAGCTTGAAAGCAAAATATAGCTAAAACACTATATATTTATTTAGCAACTTAGTTATTTATTAATTAAACTAAACAACTAAAAAATAATGGCAACAAAGAAACCCTTAACAGTACCCCAGAGCGGTACACAACCAGCCGAAATAAAAACACCAATGGACAACATGATATCCGGGATAACAACAACGAAATCGACAGTCAAGAAACCAACGTCTTTCAGCCTTGACCCGGAACTTTTAATCCAGTTCAAAGCCGGATGCGTACACCAGGGGCGGCCGATGTCAAGTGTAATCGAGGAACTGATGCTGCAATTTATAAACTCCAAGTGCTGATGAAGCGAAAAGCCAAAAGATTAAAATCCATCAAAATACAAGGATTCAAGTCAATCTCATTCCAACACCCATTGGAACTGATGTTCGGAGACATCAATATTCTATTGGGGGCAAACGGTGCGGGGAAGAGCAATATCATCAGCTTCTTCAAGATGCTTGGATTCATGATGAGCGGGAGCCTTCAGAGATTTATTGCGGAATCCGGCACCAATCAGAAATTCCTATATTACGGATCTAAAAAGACCCCGACAATGTGTGCGTCCCTTAGATTTGAGGCTCCTTCTTTCTACGACATCTACAGTTTCAGCCTGACGGCGGCTGTTCCGGACAGGCTTATCCTCACATCAGAGGATATCGAATGGAAGCATGACCGGGAAGAGAGACCGTTCAAGGGTCAGCTTCAATCTGACTTTAATGAATCTGCCTTGGTAAAATCCAGCGAAAAAACAGAGAAGATTATCCGGAATCTGTTAGGCTCATGCAAGGTCTATCAATTCAGTGACTCGTCCATAAGCTCGCCCATGAGACAGGCTTCTACTGTTGATTCCGCCCATTATCTCCAGTCAGAGGCAAACAACCTGGCATCGTTCCTTTATTACCTGAAGAACAACTATCCGGATTCTTTCCGGAGGATATCGGAATATGTCAGAGATGTTGTGCCACAGTTCCATGAATTCTATCTTGAGCCGGAGCGGGGTTATATATCCCTCAAATGGATGGATAATTCAGCGAATGACTATGTGCTTTCCGCAGACCAATTCTCTGACGGATCAATAAGGTTTATAGCCTTGGCAACGCTTCTCCTTCAGCCGG
>QLIP01068402.1_pt1 | contig 30430 bp, 26 predicted proteins | sample 1769771 | NCBI WGS metagenome assembly QLIP01 (sample SAMN09428762, study PRJNA476227) | Gut metagenome, whole genome shotgun sequencing project. | isolation source: cecum | host: Rhizomys sinensis | place: China: Jinsha town of Minqing, Fujian Province | collected 2013-09-23 | reverse complement strand
TCCACTTAAAATTAACAATAATTTTTAAACACGCTCTTATTTTATATATGGTAAAAACTCTTTGTCATCTCTTACAGATTTTGTAACTTTGCACAAAATTTATCACAATGAGTATTACAGGAGCATTTAACATGCGCCCCAAGCTCTGGAGCGCACTCTCACACTATTCGATGGAGCGCCTACGCAACGACCTTATAGCCGGTATCGTTGTAGGTATCGTGGCGCTTCCTCTCGCCATTGCATTTGGCATCGCATCGGGCGTAAGTCCCACAATCGGCCTCATTACAGCCATCATAGGCGGCTTCATGGTGTCGTTTTTCGGCGGTTGCTCTGTGCAGATTGGCGGCCCTACAGGCGCGTTTATCGTTATAGTCTACGGCATTATAGCCCAGTTTGGCCTTCAGGGCCTGGCCGTTGCCACTGCCATGGCCGGTGTCATACTTATTTTGATGGGTGTGTTCCGCCTCGGCACGGTCATCAAATTTATACCTTATCCCATTGTCGTGGGATTTACGGCAGGTATTGCACTCACCATCTTCTCCACGCAAATCAACGACTTCTTTGGCCTTGGACTTAAGGACCTGCCCAGCGAGTTCCTGCCCAAATGGGGCGTGTTGCTCACAAGCTTTGACCGCATCGACCCCTCGACCATCGTAACCGGCCTCGTGGCCCTGCTTATCATCATCGGCACACCCATGATTTCGAAGAAGCTGCCCGGCGCTCTTATTGCCATTATTGTAGTAACACTGGGCTCCTATCTTCTTGCCACATATACCGACTGGTACCACGTGGAAACCATCGGCGACCGCTTTGGCAACATGCCCACCGACATTCCCGCGCCCCATGGTTTCGACCTCAACATGGCCACCATCAACATGCTGCTGCCCTCGGCATTTACAATAGCCGTGCTCGGAGCCATCGAATCGCTGCTCTCGGCCACGGTGGCCGACGGTGTTACCGGCTCGCGCACCGACTCCAACACAGAACTTATAGGTCAGGGGCTGGCCAACCTCACCGTGCCCTTCTTTGGCGGCATACCCGTCACCGGCGCCATTGCCCGCACCATGACCAACATATCCAACGGAGGCCGCACACCCGTTGCAGGCATCGTTCATGCACTGGTACTTCTGCTTATATTCCTCTTCCTCATGCCGCTTATCAACTATGTGCCCATGACCTGCCTCGGTGCCGTGCTCATCGTTGTGTCGTACAATATGAGCGGCTGGCGCACCATTATCGGCATATTCCACGCTCCCAAGAGCGACATTTGGGTACTTGTCGTAACATTCCTGCTTACTGTAATCTTCGACCTCACCATTGCCATCGAAATCGGCCTTCTGCTTGCCGTGGTGCTCTTCCTGCGCCGCGTTATGGAAAATTCCGAAATCAAGGCTTACTCAGGCACAATCGACGTGGACGAAGGCACCGACTCACCCAATCACGAAGTGCTCGATGTGGCCAAGGGTGTGAGCGTGTACGAAATCGACGGTCCGTTCTTCTTCGGCATTGCTACAAAGTTTGACGAAATGATGCGCAACACTCTCGGCGACAAACCACTCGTGCGCATTATCCGAATGCGTAAAGTGGCCTTTATCGACGCCACCGGCCTGCACAACCTCGAACTGCTCATCAACTCGTCGCACAAAGAAAATATCAAAATCGTGCTTTCGGGCGTAAAACCCAACGTGCGCGAATCTTTGAAACATGCCGGAGTGGACCGCCTCATAGGCGACCAATACATCTGCGACCATATCACAAAGGCTGTAAAAATAGCCAATGAAATCGCAGGGCAGTAATTTTATTAAGAAAAATTACACCCGTAACAAACTGATTTTCAATCCAATTATAAAAAGGTTTAATCGCTATCAAAAAAAAATTGCAAATATTTTTTCGTAATCCAAAAAAATACATTAACTTTGCACTGTTTTTGAAGCACTAAACAATTGTTTAACTATTTAATCAAAAAGAAAGAAATGAAAAAGTTAGTTCTTTTACTCGCTGTTACTTTCAGCGTATCTCTCTTCTCTTGCGGCGGTGCCGACAAGAAGGCTGAAACCGATTCTGTTGCTGCTGACACTGTAGCAGTTGTTGAAGAAGAAGTTGCTGTCGTTGACACTTGCTGCGCTGACAGCGCTTGCTGCGACTCTGCTGCTGCTCAGAAGTAATTTGAGTAAAGCTCAGGAAAACAAAGTCGATTCTCTCAGAGAATCGGCTTTTTTTATTTTTATTCATGTATAATTATCACATATAAACCACTTTAGAAATTAGCCCTCCGTCAATGCACACAAACCGTGCGGTTATACCAAAAATTTTGCGTAACTTTGCACAAACTATTTATCACACTCTATATGGGAGGCTTTTTTGGAGCAATTTCTAAGAAACCGTGCGTAAACCAACTGTTTTACGGCACAGATTATCATTCGCACTTAGGCACAAAGCGTGCCGGTCTTGTAACCTACGACCCCACTGAGGGATTCAACCGATCCATTCACAGTATTGAGCGCGACTACTTCCGTTCAAAGTTTGAAGACGAACTCGACAAATTTCCAGGCAATCAAGGCATTGGCGTCATAAGCGACACCGAACCCCAGCCCATCATTGTCAATTCCCACCTCGGCCGCTATGCCGTGGTGACCGTTGCCAAAATCAACAATCTGCGCGAAATCGCAGCCGAGTTGCTCAAGGAGCGCATGCACTTCAGCGAGATGTCGGCCAACAACATCAACCAGACCGAGCTCGTGGCGCTTCTAATCAATATGGGCGAGACCTTTGTCGACGGCATCAACCTCGTGTTCAAGAAGATAAAAGGCTCGTGCTCGATTCTAATCCTTACCGAAGACGGCATCATAGCCGCCCGCGACTACATGGGCCGTACTCCTATCATTATCGGCCAAAGCGCCGACGGGCATGCTGTGGCGAGCGAAAGCTCATCTTTTCCCAACCTCGACTACGACGTGCTGCGCGATGTGGGTCCGGGCGAAATTGTGCGACTGCGCGCCGACAGTGTCGAAGTGATGCAACCCGCCGCACAGCGCATGCAGATATGCTCGTTCCTGTGGGTGTATTACGGCTTTCCCGCCAGCTCGTACGAAGGTCTCAATGCAGAGTTTGCCCGTGAATCGGCCGGTCGATGCATGGGACGCGAAGACTCCGACACTCAGGCCGACTGCGTGTGCGGTGTACCCGACTCCGGTGTTGGATTTGCCCTCGGATATGCCGAAGGCCGCGGTATCCCCTACCAGCGCGCCGTGCTCAAATACACACCCACATGGCCTCGCAGCTTCACTCCCGGCAGCCAGGACCGTCGCGACCTCGTGGCCAAAATGAAACTTATCCCCAACAAAGCCATTCTCAAAGACCGCAGTGTGGTATTCTGCGACGACTCCATTGTGCGCGGCACTCAGCTACGCGACAACGTGCGCACTTTCTACGATTGCGGTGTGCGCGAAGTCCATGCCCGCATTTCGTGCCCCCCCTTAGTGTATGGTTGCCCTTTTATCGGCTTCACCTCGTCCAAGAGCGACCTCGAGCTCCTCACCCGTCAGATTATTGCCGACTTTGAAGGCTCGCACGACGCCAAGCTCGATCGCTATGCCACATACGGCACTCCCGAGTACGATCGCATGGTGGCTGAAATAGCCAAGCGACTCAACCTCACAACGCTCAAATTCAGCAAGATCGAGCATCTCATTGAGAGCATCGGCCTGCCAAAATGCCAGGTTTGTACTCACTGCTTCGACGGCACCGGCTGCCATCCCGACAAAGCCTACGCCGAAGACCACGCGGAAGAATAATAGCTTACAGCTACTCACACACAAAAAAAAGACACCAACAATTGCCGGTGTCTTTTTTTTGTGTGAGTATTTGTCAACATTACTTGCTGTGCTGAGCGTGGTGCAAGTACACCTCGGCGCGGGCGAGACAGCAGTTGATGTTGTGAAACACTCTCGCCGCTTTTTTCATAAATTGCTTCATAACTTCTCTATTTATTCAACAACATAACATATCTCACGGTCGATTGGTGTTGCATTTTTGAATAATTATCACTACTTTTGTTTTCTAAACGCTAATTCTATGGATAATTTCAGTTATCAATCGCCCACGCGCTACATATTCGGGCGCGGTGTCGAGAATCAGACAGGCTCTCTCACAGCCTCTATGGGTTGCAAAAAGGTATTAATCGTTTACGGACAAGGCTCGGCCATTCGTTCGGGGCTGCTGCACCGCGTCAAGGTGTCGCTTCACGAAGCGGGCATTGCCTACGTCGAACTCCCCGGCATAAAGCCCAATCCCACCGACGGCCCCGTGCGCATAGGCATCGAACTGTGCCGAGCTGTGGGTGTAGACGGCCTGATTGCTGTGGGCGGCGGGTCAGTGATCGATACTGCCAAGGCAATTGCGGCCGGTGTGCTTTATGAAGGCGATTTCTGGGATTTCTATAGCGGCAAGGCTGTTGTGCAGCAGGCTCTCCCCGTTGGTGTGGTGCTCACTATCCCCGCTGCAGGCAGCGAGGGCAGCGGCAACTCGGTGATTACCAACGAGGCCAATCGTCAGAAAATCAGCATACGCACCGACACGGCCCTTCGTCCGAAATTTGCTGTAATGAATCCCGAGCTTACACTCACTCTGCCCCTCGACCAAACTGCCGCCGGTGTGGCCGACATGATGGCCCACATCATGGAGCGCTACTTCTCGCCCACTGCCGATGTAGAGACCACCGACCGCATAAGCGAGGGTCTGCTCATGGCCATAATACACGAAGCAAAACGCATCGTGGCCGACCCGTCCAACTACGAAGCCCGCGCCAACATAATGTGGAGCGGCACGCTGGCTCACAACGGAATATGCGGTTGCGGCCGTCGCGAAGACTGGTCGTCGCACGGACTGGAGCATGTGCTTTCGGCCCTCTACGGTGTAGCCCACGGAGCCGGCCTCGCAGTGGTGTTCCCGGCCTACATGACTTATGTAACAGCCAAAAATCCAGTCAAGATAGCTCAGTTTGGCCGAAGAGTATTCGGAGTGGTTGAGCCCGACGACACAGTTGCCGCTCTCGAAGGCATAAAGTGTCTGCGCGAGTTCTTTACGCATATCGGACTGCCCCTAACGTTGGGCCAACTCGGTATAACAGAGCCCGATTTTGACAAATTTGTAGCCGACTTCCACCGCGACAAGGGCACTCCCTGGGGCGCGTACTATCCTTTGTATCCAGCCGACACGGAGGCCATATACCGTCTCATGCTCTGATGAGTGACTTATATCACACCATAAAAGCCCCGTCAGAGGCTATCTACACCGAAAAGCGAAGCAAGTTTCTTGCCTTTGCATACCCCGTCACAACCGTCGACGAAGTGAAGGAGCGTGTGGCCGAACTCAACAAGAAGTATTTTGACGCCCGACATGTGTGCTGGGCCTATATGTTGGGACCAAAGCGCACGGATTTTCGCGCCAACGACAACGGCGAACCTTCGGGCACTGCCGGAAAGCCCATATTAGGCCAAATCAACTCACTGGAACTCACCGATGTACTCGTGGCCGTGGTACGATACTTCGGCGGCATAAAGCTTGGCACTTCGGGCCTTATTGTGGCCTATCGCCAAGCCGCCCGCGAGGCCCTCGAAGGCGCCGAAATCATCGAACTGCATGAGATGCATACCATATCGTTTACGTACCCATACATGGTCATGAACGATGTAATGAAGCTCACTCGTGGCGAGGGCATCAAGATGGTCGACTCATCGTTCGACAACACCTGCGCCATGACTCTCAGCGTAGAGGCCGACCGCGCACCGCTACTGCGCAGTCGCCTTGCCGACATCGACGGACTGTCGCTTGTCGACGAACCCGAAACCGACGAAACAACATAACAATATAATAATGAACTTACTCTACAAATCACTCACCATGAGTGCTGCACTGCTCCTGGCAGCCACAGCCGGCTGCAAGCCTGCTCAAGCCGAAGGCGAAGAAATCATCGAACGCCCCGACTACAAAAGCACTACCGGTATCTTCGATATCGACGCGCTCGAGGCCCTGGGCCGCGTGAGCGCACCCACCGTGTCGCCCGACGGCACCAAGATTCTTTACGGAATATCGTATGAAAGCGTACCCCAGAACCGCTCCAACAACGAGCTGTGGGTGATGAATGTCGACGGCTCCGAACAGACCCGCATCACAACCACTCACAAGAGCGAAAGCGATGCCGTGTGGATCGACGGAGGCAAGCGTATTGCATTTATGTATCCCGACAAGGACGGCAACGCCCAGGTGTGGGCCATGAACGCCGACGGCTCCGACCGTCGCCAACTGTCGCACGAAGAAAAAGGCGTGGCCGGATTCCTCTTCTCGCCCGACCAGTCGAAGGTGCTCCTCATCGGCTCGGGGAAGTACAGCCGCGACGCCGCCGACATCTATCCCGACCTGCTCAAGGCCACCGGCCGCGTGGTCGACGACCTTATGTACAAGCACTGGGACGAATGGGTTACCGAAATCCCCCACCCCTTCGTGGCCGACTTTGACGGCAACACCATCACCGGCTCTTTCGACATCATGGCCGACGAGCCTTATGAAGCTCCCATGAAGCCCTTCGGAGGCATAGAATCCTTTGCCTGGACTCCCGACGGCAAGGGTGTGGTATATGTGTCGCGCAAGAAGACCGGCATGGACTATGCTATCTCGACTAACAGCGACCTCTATCTCTACAACCTCGACACCAAGGAAACCCGCAACCTCACAGAGGGCATGATGGGCTATGACACCAACCCCGCATTCTCGCCCGACGGCCAGTATCTTGCATGGCTCAGCATGGAGCGCGATGGTTACGAAGCCGACAAAAACCGGCTTTTTGTCATGGATATGAAGTCGGGCCAGAAAACCGACCTCACCGACCAGTGGGACTACACCATCAACGAATTTGCCTGGAACCCCAACTCCAAGTCCTTGTGGTTTATAGCCTATCATCAGGGCGTTGCACCCGTATTTGAAATGGACCTCGCCAGCCACACTGTAACCACTGTGGCCGAAGACGTTGTGGACTACACTTCGCTCTCGCCCGTCGATGCCAATACCGTGGTGACCATGAACCACTCCATGCTTCGCCCCAACGAAGTGTACTCCGTGACCCGCGGCGCCAAGGCCACCCAGCTCACCGACGTAAACGGCGAGATATTTGCCCAGCTCACCATGCCCACCGTCGAAAAGCGCATGGTGCCCACATCCGACGGCAAGGAAATGCTCACATGGGTTATCTATCCTCCCAAGTTTGACAAGACCAAGAAATACCCCTCGATTCTCTACTGTCAGGGCGGCCCTCAATCGGCTGTAAGCCAGTTCTGGAGCTACCGTTGGAACTTTGCCATCATGGCCTCCAACGGCTACGTGATGATAGCCCCCAACCGTCGCGGTGTGCCCGGTTTCGGCACCGAGTGGGAAGAACAGATTTCCAAGGACTACCCCGGCCAGAACATGCGCGACTACCTTGCGGCCGTCGACTACATGAAGCAGGAACCCTTCATCGACCCCGCCCGCATCGGTGCAACCGGTGCCAGCTACGGCGGGTTCTCAATCTATTGGCTTGCAGGCCATCACGAAGGTCGCTTTGCCGCCCTCCTGGCCCACGCCGGTATCTTCAACATCGAAGCCCAGTATCTCGAAACCGAAGAAATGTGGTTTGCCAACTGGGACATGGGCGGAGCCTATTGGGAAAAGGACAATGCCATTGCCCAGCGCACATTTGCCAACTCGCCCCATCGCTTTGTCGACAAATGGACCACTCCCATCATGATTTCGCACGGCGAGTATGACTACCGCATTCTTGCCTCACAAGGCATGGCCGCCTTCAACGCCGCCAAGCTCCGCGGCATTCCCGCTGAAATGGTTATCTATCCCGACGAAAATCACTGGATTCTCAAGCCTCAAAATGCCGTAATGTGGCAACGCCTCTTCTTCCGCTGGTTTGACAAATGGCTCAAGCCCGGCGAACAGAAAGCTGAATAACTTTAGAGCGTGTTTAAAATATCAAACAGCTGCAATGGCCACAATGACCATTGCAGTTGTTTTTTAGCTATAATGTTGATAATTTTTCGACTTAAATGCTCCGTAGTTCAATTATCTTGCGTATCTTTGGCTTATAAATCTGAATCTAACGCATTATGTATCGCAAAGGCAAATTATACTTCCGTTATGGTACCATGGGGTCGGCCAAAACCGCTCTGTTACTGACCACTGCATATAACTTTGAGGAGCGCCACATGGACTACCTGTGCATGAAACCAATTATCGACAATCGCGAAGCCCGCAATGTGATTCATTCCCGAATCGGCATCGAACGCGAATGTGCTTGGATTCAGGCCGATACCGATTTGTATCAATTTGCCCTCGACCTCTACGAACAGCAAGGACGTCTTGTGGACTGGTATCTTATCGACGAAGCCCAGTTTCTCAGCGAGAAGCAGGTTGACCAACTGGCCAGGATAGTCGACGAATTTGGTTCCAACGTCATCTGCTACGGCCTACGCACCGATTTTCAAACTCATTTGTTTGAGGGCTCGCGTCGACTGTTCGAGATAGCCGACACTATCGACGAAATAAAATCCACTTGCAACTGCGGCCACAAAACCATAGTCAACGCCCGCATCGACAGCAACGGCAACTTTGTGGACGAGGGCGTACAGGTGGAAATCGGCGGTGACGAGCGATACGTGGCCGTGTGCCGCAAGTGCTGGAACAACAGACATATCGAACAAGTATCCCGACAAAACCCTCCATTCCTTAACCGCAAACAAGACTGATTACCGCAATGATTCTCTGCTCAATTAAAGACGCTGCCGTCTACGGCACCATTTCTCCTCTCATCGGCGAGGCCATAGCATGGCTTCAAACCTACGATCCCGCAACATTCGCTCCCGGCGACATTACCCTTGAGTCGGGCATTAAAATTATGGCCCAGGAGCCTGCCCTCACTCCAGTCGAAAAGAGCCGACTGGAAGCCCACTGCCGATTCATCGACATTCAAGTACCCCTCAAAGGCACCGAAACAATGGGCTGGGCACCTGTTGAGACCCTCAAGAATGTGTTGCAACCCTACGACGAGGCTACTGATGTGGCATTTTACGGCGACGAAGCCCACAACCTGCTCAACGAGCGCAAGGGCCAGATGGTGATTTTCTTTCCCCACGATGCCCATGCCCCCAACATAGGCAGCGGCAAGCACCGTAAACTTTGCATCAAGATTCCCGTTATATAATATATGAGAAAACTACTCTGGCTGCTTTGTATCATACTGCCCTCGATGGTGTGGGCTGCGCGACCGCTCAACAACGAGACGGTGCGCTACCGCATTTTCTACAAATGGGGGCTTATCAACAAGCAGGCAGGCAGTGCCTGGGTCACACTGCGCGACGAGGGCAAGACTTACCGCTCCCAGCTCGTGGCTCACTCGGCCAAGTGGGCCGATAAATTTTATACCGTGCGCGACACGCTCAACGGCACCATGGAGCACCACAACTATAAGCCGCTGTTTTACGAAAAGATAGCCCACGAAGGCAACGACGACAAGCACGATACAGTAAGGTTTTCGTACGGTGCCGGAGGCCTCGTCACAGGCCACTGCTCTCGCACAGAGTTCAAGAATGGCGTGCTGAAAAAAGACTATACTCAGACCATGACCGCCACCGGCACGGTGGTCGACATGCTGTCGTCATACTACTACGTGCGCACCCTACCCTTCGAATCGTGGGTGGCCGGACACAGCGAGGCGGCAACCATATTCTCGGGCAAAGAAAAGGAAAAACTCACCTTTAAATACAAAGGTATTGAGAACGTGGATGTTAACGGACACCTTTATCAGTGTTACCACGTCACATTTGTATTCACAGGCAAAAACGGCACCAAGTCGTCTGAAAACATGGATGCCTGGATCACCGCTGATTCCCGCCGCATAGCAATCAAGCTCTCGGGCAAACTCCCAATAGGGCACGTGCACTGCGAGGCAATTGTAAACTAAGCACTTATGAGCAAGGCCAACGACATAAAACACACATCTCTGCCCACACGCATATCCGCATGGATAGGCGCCAAGTGGAAGTATGTGTCGTGCGACGTGTGGTCGGACTCCCGACACACATGGCAGGTCAATCTCATCAAGACTCTCAACCTCTCGGTGCGGTCATTTTTCAACGCAGATCTCCAGACTCAAGCCTGCGCCATGACCTTTCGCACACTCCTTGCTCTGGTGCCCGCGCTCGCATTGCTGTTTGCCATCGCAAGCGGATTTGGAGCCAGCGAGTTTCTGCAATCCGAACTCTACCGCATCATTCCCTCACAGCGTACTGCACTCGAATACGCATTGCAATTCATTGATTCTTACCTGCGCAGCTACTCCGAGGGCTGGTTTGTGGGTATCGGTGTAGTGTTTCTGCTGTGGACACTTATCACGCTCTTCAGCAGCATCGAAGCCACTTTCAATCTTATATGGGGCGTGAAAGACGGTCGCTCGTTCGGCCGCAAGATCATCGACTACACTGCCATGCTGCTCATCCTGCCCGTGGTGATGATGTGTGCCAGCGGCCTCACCATCATGGTGAGCTCCACACTACAGAACATGATACAATGGGAATTTATGACTCCCGTCATATCCTGGATGCTCGAGGGACTGTCATGGCTGTTCACATGGCTGTTTTTTACGTTGTTATACCTCCTCATGCCGCACACCAAGGTACGACTGTCCAATGCAATGGTGGCCGGTGCATTTGCAGGTGCAGGCTTTCTTATACTGCAATGGCTGTTTGTGAGCGGACAGATGTATGTATCGCGCTATAACGCCATTTACGGCTCCTTCTCTTTCCTGCCCCTGATGCTTATATGGACACAGCTCACTTGGGTCATTGTATTTGCGGGCGGTGTGATATGCTACTCGTCGCAAAACATATATCTGTACAACTTCAACGATGCCATCGAAAACATGTCGACCACATTCTACGCTCAGCTCGTGCTGGCTATATGCGCCGTGGTTGTGCAGCGATTTGTCGAAGGGCGGGGAGCCACGCTCACACACCATCTCGTGAAGACATACAAACTGCCGCCGCGCCTGTGCAACATGCTGTGCGACAAACTGGTGAGCGCAGGCATATTATCGGTGGTCGAAGTCGACACCAAGCACGATCTCAAGGGATACCAACCTGCCCTCGACCCCTCGCGTCTCACCGTGGCCAGCGTGTTCGACCGCCTCAACAATACTGGCGCATCCGACTTTGTGCCGGAATTTGACATTAACTTCCCGGGCGTTGTTGCCGAGTACCGCAACCTCTACAAATCTCAAGAGCAAATTACTGCCCGGCAACTAATTTCTGAACTTAAAATCAAGCATTTCTAAATATCATCACAATGAAAAAAGTAATCGCCACCACCAACGCTCCCGGCGCCATCGGTCCCTACAGCCAGGCCATCGACACAGGCTCCTTTGTATTTGCATCCGGTCAAATACCCGTTAATCCCGCCGACGGCACAATTCCCGAAGGTATCAAGGGACAGACCCGCCAGTCGCTTGCCAACGTAAAGGCTATCCTCGCCGAAGCCGGCCTCTCGCTCGAAAACGTGGTTAAAACCACCGTCTTCCTTCAGGACATGAACGACTTTGCCGCCATGAACGAAGTTTATGCCGAAACTTTCCCCGCACCCTTCCCCGCACGCTCTGCTGTTGCCGTGCGCGAACTCCCCAAGCAGGTGCTCGTTGAGATTGAAGTTATCGCCCTCCGATAACCCTCTCGCTCATACCCCTAAAAAAAGCGTTGCATCCGACTGGCTGCAACGCTTTTTTTTGAGGTGTTCTACAGATTGATTACTTACCGAAGTAACGCTTGTAGAGACCGGCAAAGCCTTGACCGTGGCGAGCTTCGTCCTTGGCCATTTCGTGCACGGTGTCGTGGATAGCGTCGAGGTTGAGTTCCTTGGCGCGACGGGCAATGCGCATCTTGTCTTCGTTGGCACCGGCTTCGGCCATCATGCGCTTGTGGAGGTTGGTCTTGGTGTCCCACACACATTCGCCGAGCAACTCAGCAAACTTTGCAGCGTGTTCGGCTTCTTCGAAAGCGTAGCGCTTGAAAGCTTCGGCAATTTCGGGGTAACCTTCGCGGTCGGCCTGGCGCGACATTGCGAGGTACATGCCAACTTCGCCACACTCGCCGTTGAAGTGTGCGGTAAGGTCGGCTATCATCTGTTCGTCGGTATCTTTGGCGATACCAACTTCGTGTTCAGTAACAAATTTCAGCTCCTCTTCGGGGCTTACTTCCTTGAAAGCCTTTTTGCCGGCTTTGCATACGGGGCACTTTTCGGGAGCTTCGTCACCTTCGTGAACGTAGCCGCAGACTGTGCAAATGAATGTTTTTTTCATAACAGTTTGTTTAGATTAAATTTTGGTGGTGTGCTTTTATTGTCGTTTTTACACAATGCAAATTTAACATTTAAATTTTAAATTAACTATAAAAATTGTACACCAATATATTTATTTTAGTCATATTTTCATATTTTAACTAAATTTCGTTTCAAATCTCCAATCTGTAAAAACTCCTGAAAACACAGCTTTTCAAGAGCAATAACACTCCATGTTTCACAACCTTAGGGGTTGCATGGGCGTTAAAGTGTACAGCAACAACAAAAAAATAATTTGCTCATGTTACAATAAATATGTAACTTTGCACGTTATAGCATCAATTCGGTAGATCTACAAGAAATGAGACAACTAAAAATTACCAAATCAATCACCAACCGCGAGAGCGCGTCACTTGATAAGTATCTTCAGGAAATCGGCCGTGAAGAACTGATATCCGTAGAAGAAGAAGTAGAGCTTGCACAGCGCATTAAACAAGGCGACCAGGCAGCACTCGAAAAACTTACCAAGGCCAACCTCCGCTTTGTTGTGTCGGTTGCCAAGCAATATCAAAACCAGGGACTCACACTCCCCGACCTCATCAACGAAGGTAACCTCGGATTGATCAAAGCAGCCCGCAAGTTCGACGAAACCCGCGGCTTCAAATTCATATCCTATGCCGTGTGGTGGATTCGTCAATCCATTCTTCAGGCACTCGCCGAGCAGTCGCGTATCGTGCGTCTCCCACTCAACCAGGTGGGTTCGCTCAATAAGATAAGCAAGGAACTCTCCAAATTTGAGCAGGAAAACGAACGCCGACCCTCACCCGAGGAGCTCGCCGCTCGCCTCGATGTGCCGGTAGAAAAGATTGCCGACACCCTCAAGGTTTCCGGTCGCCACATATCGGTTGACGCACCATTCGTGGAAGGCGAAGACAACAGCCTTCTCGACGTGCTGACCAACGACGACGCCCCCCTCGCCGACGCTTCGCTCAACCAAGAGTCGCTGTCCAACGAAGTGGAACGCGCCCTACGTCAGTTGCACGAACGCGAACGCGAGATTCTCAAAATGTTCTTCGGAATAGGCTGTCAGGAAATGACTCTCGAAGAAATCGGTGCAAAATTCGAACTGACTCGCGAACGAGTACGTCAGATTAAAGAAAAGGCTATACGCCGGCTTAAAGGCCAGAAAAGCCGTCTGCTCAAATCTTACCTCGGCCAGTAAAGACATCACCATCCCGACGCCCGCAGCGCCGGGATTTTTTTGTCTCCCCCACCCCCTTGTGTTTCAACTTACACGGATGCCACGCTGTTTATATAGGTAGGACCAACAACAATTGAAATGAAAAACTTGATATTGAACAACGGTGTTGAAATGCCACAAATAGGCTATGGGGTGTACCAAGTGGACCCTGCCGAATGCGAACGTTGCGTAAGCGATGCATTGAGTGTAGGCTATCGAATGATCGACACAGCCCGCGTGTACCGCAACGAAGAGGGTGTGGGCAATGCCGTGGCCAAAAGCGGCATCGACCGCAGGGATCTATTCCTTGTGACAAAAATATGGATATCAGACTTTGGCTATGACAAGGCCAAAGCTTCGATCGACGAGAGCCTGCGTCGGCTCCGCACCGACTATATCGACCTGATGCTGCTGCATCAGCCCTACTGCGACTACTACGGCGCATATCGCGCCATGGAAGAGGCTTACAAGGACGGCAAACTCCGCGCCATCGGTGTGAGCAACTTCTATCCCGACCACTTCCTCGACCTCGCAAGCAACGTCGAAATAGTACCCGCCGTCAATCAGATTGAGATGCACGTGTTTGACCAGAAAATTGCGGCCCAGCGCTTTGCCAAGGAATTCAATACCCATCTCATGGCTTGGGCTCCTCTTGGCGAGGGCCGCAACAACTTCTTCACCAATCCCGTGCTCGAAGCCATCGGCCGTAAGTATGGCAAGACTGTGGCCCAGGTAGCTCTGCGCTGGCTCCTTCAGCGCGACATCATCGTAATACCCAAATCAGTGCGCATAGAGCGCATGAAAGAGAATCTTGACATACTCGACTTTACTCTCTCAGACGATGACATGACTGCCATAGCCGCTCTCGACACAGGCAAAAGCTTATTTTTCGACCACCACGACCCCGAAGTTGTCAAAATGTTTCTTGGTTGGCGATAACCCACTACTATAAAGCACATCAGCCTGCCGGCATAGCGTCCGGTAGGCTGATGTTTGTTATTATCAGGCTTAATCCTTATATCTTGTTTACTTCCTGAAAAGGCGGATTATTTCACCTATCCAAAGGACAAGGGAGGTGGATGCGATTATGATCACCCAATCGATGAACTTAAGGGGTTCGACGCTGAAGAATTCGCCGCCGATAGTTACGATTACAATCTGGCCGATGAGGATGAACAGTGCAATGAGACCGAAGCCACTGCAACCTTTGAAGTTGAAGGCCGAATGGCCTGTGGCAAATGCGCGGGCGTTGAACATGTTCCAGAACTGAAGGAATACGAAGATGGTGAAGAACAGCGAAAGTTCGTATCCCGTCAGACCGGTGTTCTCACCCATCGGCATGCCCATCTGAGTGAGGCTCGTGATGTCGGTGTGCTCAAAGTAGTAGAGCAAGCCGAGGAGCAGGAGGAAGAAGATGCCGCCTACACCAACGATTGATTTCCACATCGCGCTGTTGATGATAAATGCCTGGCGCGAGCGGGGTGCTTCTTTCATTACCGACGACGATGGGGGCAGAGAGGCCAGTGCCATGGCGGCGAAGGTGTCCATGATGAGGTTGACCCATAGCATCTGTGTCACGGTGAGGGGCGACTGCATGCCCATGAATGCGCCGAAGAGCACGATGAAGCAGGCGGCCACGTTGACGGTCATCTGGAAGAGGATGAAGCGCTGGATGTTCTGGTAGAGCGAGCGTCCCCACATCACGGCGCGACCAATAGAGGAGAATGAATTGTCGACGATGGTTATGTCGGAAGCCTCCTTGGCCACGGAAGTACCGTCGCCCATCGAAAGACCCACGTGGGCGGTTTTGAGTGCGGGAGCATCGTTGGTGCCGTCGCCTGTCACGGCCACGACTTCGTTGTTGCCCTGGAGAGTCTCCACGAGGCGCTTCTTGTCGAGCGGACGTGCACGGGCGATGATTTTGATTTCGCCTACGCGCTTCTTGAGTTCGGAGTCGGAGAGTTCGGCAAACTCGGGGCCGGTGATAATGTTGCGTTCGGTGTCGACGGCGTCGTTCCAAAGACCAATCTGACGGCCAATCTCCTTGGCTGTGCCAGGGGTATCGCCGGTCACTATCTTCACCTTGATACCAGCATCGGTCACTTCTCGCACAGCATCGGGCACATCGGCACGAACGGGGTCGGATATGGCTACGATACCGAGGAAGGTGAGGTTTTTAGCCTCGACCTTACCATTTTCGATGGTGGAGTCGCCTGGTTCAACTTCCTGATAGGCAAAGCCGAGTGTGCGCATTGCCATATTCTGATACTCGAGTAGCTGAGCATCTATTTCAGCTTTGGTTACGCCGGCTGTATTCTTACACATGCCGAACACGATTTCAGGAGCACCCTTTACATAGAGTATTGTCTTGCCGGTGACAGACTTTACGACCGATGCCATATATTTGCGCTCGGTGGTGAAGGGGAGCTCTTCAACACGGGTTACATTCTCGCGCAGAGTTGCGTAGTTCACGCCTCGCTCGCGGAGCCAGAGCAGAAGTGCGCCTTCGGTGGGATTGCCGAGCACAGAGGGCTTATCGCCGGAGAGGTCGAGCTGGGCGGTGGAGTTAACGGCGATGCCTTCGGAGAGGACTTCATCAGAGGGGTTACCGTAGAAGTTGGTCTTGTAGACCTGCATCTGGTTCTGTGTAAGAGTACCTGTTTTGTCGGTACATATCACAGTAGTGGCACCCATCGTCTCGCAGGCGTGCATCTTGCGCACAAGGTTGTTGGTTTTGAGCATGCGACGCATTGAATAGGCCAGCGAAAGTGTCACAGCCATCGGCAGGCCTTCGGGCACAGCCACAACCACGAGGGTAACGGCAACCATAAGAGTCTGAAGGAGATATGCTATAAACGCCACCCACTCAAAACCGGGAGTGTTGACGAAATACATGATGATACGGCCGACAATGATGGCGGCGGCAAAGCCGTAAGAGATTTTTGTGATAAGGTCACCGAGGCCGTCGAGCTGTTCGTTGAGCGGAGTCTTCACGGAGTCGTCAATCTGAGCTGCTTCGAACACCTTGCCGTTTTCGGTCTTGTCGCCCACGGCAAGAACGCGCATCACGCCGTGGCCTTCCATCACCTTGGTGCCGCGCATGGCGTGGTTGGTGGGGAATGTAGCCTCCTTCTCAAACTGAGCAGGGTCGGTCGACTTATGGCAGATGGGTTCGCCCGTGAGGGTCGACTCGTCGATATTGAGACTAACTGCCTCGAGGAGTTCGCCGTCGGCGGGAACCTCCTCGCCGGTGTTGAGAATCACGATGTCGCCCACCACGATGTCCTTCCTGGGCACCTGAGTCACGTTGCCGTTGCGCACAACCTGCACCGGCTCGTCGTCGTTGACCTGATTGAGGAGTGCAAACTCCTTGTCGGCTTTGAGTTCAAAGATAAATGCAAGACCGGTGGCAAGGAGGATGGCAATAAAGATACCGATAGGTTCGAAGAATACTCCGGCGCCCTCGCCGAGTCCCCAGAACTCGTAGCAGGAAATGCCAATCGACAGCACTCCGGCAATCATGAGGATAATAATAAGCGGGTCGCCAAACTTCTCAAGGAAGCGTTTCCACAGCGGGTCCTTCTCAGGGGGCGTCAGAATATTGACACCATACTTCTTGCGGCTTTCCGATACCTGGGTGTCGGTAAGGCCATTGTAGTGGTTGATTTTGGACATAATATAAGGTTTTTTTGTTGGGCAAAAAGTTGGGGTTGATACTACAAAGTTAATTCATCCTAAGTTATAATTACAAATAATACGAATGTTGCAACTTTATAGGTCACTTTTTATGCCATATCTCTGCAATATTGCAAGCTAAGCTTCCAAAAACCGTCGATACAGCTTTGATTCCAACAAAGGTACGGGCGCCGGTGCATCGAGTTCTTTAACAAACACAAGTTCGGGTTCGATATGTACCGACAGAGCCCCACCCTTATCCTTGGTTATATTATAATCTTCCGGATTATAAAGAGCCGACAGCTGTTTGATCGACCGCTTGAGGCAGCTGATTATAGGACGCCGTATTTCGGGCATGCCAAGGTCGGGTGCTGCTTCATGGTCGCCACCAAACATGCTGTAAAGCGACCTGAATTTAGACTGTACGAGTGTCATTCGTTTAAGATACTTTTTCAGGCTCTCTGCATCTTTGGGAGTACTGAAATTGAGACCCTCGTATCCGCAACAGAGCATCATGGCATACATCACCTTCTCGCGTCGATGCAGGCCGGTGGCTTTGGTATCAATTTCGGGGAAAAATATTTCCTCCTTATACGGATCTATCAGAATTGTGCTTCGTACATTCTTACGTATCAGAAAGATATCCAGCAACTGCTTGTAGAATCCATGAAAATGGAACTGTGAGTCACTCTCCTCCGATGCATTTACTATATAGACATCGGTTGTAAGCAGGTCGCAGAACTTGTCTATAAAATATTGAATAGTTGCAACAATGTCTTCATCCACCTCTATCTTCAGATAGTTGGCGTATTGGGTTTCGCCCACAAAGCTGTTGCCAATCTTGATTAATAGAGACGGATAGGTATTGCGCAATTCCTTCAATCCCAGCTTATTGCATAGCAGATCCTTGCAAAAGCGGCTGGTTGTCATATTCATCAACGAATTGTAAATGCCGTCGATGCCTATTTCGCCCAAATAGGGGGCGAGGAAGGACAGTATGTCGCGAAACAGTGCTTTGTCGGTGATTTGATAGTGCTCTATTATCTTAGGCAGATAAACGAAGTGAAAACCAGCCAGCTGGAGTTCCTTATATATCGTGCGATAATACTTCTCAATAGCATTGTTGGTGGCCGTGTCGTAATCGCTTTCAATATACAGCACTGTCGATAGGTCGATATTAAAGTCGGCTCTGGGTATTGAGATTGTTTCAATCCTGTAATTCTGAGTCGATTCCAACATCAATGTCAATGCAATCATGAGCGAAGCCTCTGTGTGGGCGCAGAAACCGTCGCTCAAAGCCATAGCCCGGCAATCACCCAGAAGATCTTCCTTAAGTCCCTGGATTCCAGATGCACATATAGCCTCAAGCGCCTCGGCCAAGGTGATGTTCAAAGCCTCGACCTCTATATCCTTGTCAATGGCATATTTTTGGCAGATGCTCTTCCAGCACTGCATCTCGCACGAATCTATAATACGGTCGGCCTTTACCAAATCCGAAAATATACGAGCTATTGCAACTTTGTGTCCTCTTAACATACTATTTTAGATTAGATATCACATTATAGCAAAACCAACTATTCAGGTTTTCAAAGAACATTGGCTTATCATTGGCCCCGTCCTTCTGCACGCCCAGGCCATTGGAATATGGGTCAAGAGACAGTATCTTCGAGAAAGGAATCTTAAGCGATTTTTCCGGAGAGTGGAAATATAGGTTCTTGTCGGTGAGGCATACACTACCGGTGCTAACGCGCTGCATATAAGTGGTTTCTACAGGACGTCCCCGGAATCCTCCAGTACGATAGTACACACCGCGACATACACGCACGCTGATGCCGCGAGTCCTGCCCACAATTTCGCGCCGCACTTTTTGAATATGGAATGTAACGTCACGGAACAACCATAGCATATTCTCATTCTTGTTGAGCAGGAACGGAAAATTGCCGGCGACTGTTATACGGGGCGCAGGCACCTGGCCGTTGAGGAGCTCCTGAAGCACCTTGGACTGAACCACCTTTTCGAGCGACTTATTGGCATTGAGAGTTGCCTGCGACAAGCCCGTAAACTGCATGAAGCGAGCCACGCATCGCTCCTCGGACTGATCTATGATACCGTCGTCGAGATACTGCTCAATCGCTGCATCAAAGCTTTGGCAATAGATGCTGCGACACACATCGTCGGGCACGAAAGCCTCGCGGCATATACGCTGTATTTCGTTCTGATGGAGATAGAAATCTTCTTTCTGCTGGAAGCATGTTGTCAAAATATCCCGTATGCGAGCAATGCCACTGAGGTGGCGCTGCTCGCACTCGGCATGCTGGCTACGGAAAAAACCCGCACTTTGACCGCAGTATTTACACGTTCCCATATATGATTAATTTTTAACCAGTTGGACAACGATTAATCTACCTCCGTCTTCAGATGAAAGCAGAATCTTTTTCCCCTCGGTCAGTTCGACGGCCTCTCCTACTTTGACTTGCTTTTTGGGCTGCTCGGATACATCCCACATATCGGGGAGTCGGCGATTGATGAGTATCCACTTGCCGTTGTGGAAATGGAAGTCGCCCACGGGCTTCTTGTCCTCGGGCTTGGTGCGCTCGTTGGGAGTAACGAAGCGGTTGACATGCCACATGTAGAGCGACTGCTTGTCATATACCATCAGACGGTAGTTTTCTGGCAGGAACTTGCCGTGCGACGGCGAATAGTAGAGATTCAGCACCGGCAACTGTCCGTGATACTCCGTGCCGCAGAACGGGCATTTGGGCTTGGTGGAATTGTCGAACACAAACCAGTGAGCCTCACAGTTAGGGTTTTGACACGGCTGTATAAGGTCGGTAGTCTTTACGAGCGCCAATTCCCATTCATCGGCCGTGGGGCGCTTGGAGGGGTCGTGAAGGCCGTCGATGAAGGCACGGTCGAACAGATCCTTAAGATAAGGACCGCACATAGTATACGGGCGCTTGACTACATCGCCCTGGGGCAACTCACTGGGTGCCATATTCTTAACCTTGGGGCGGTTGCTTGCATCCGTGGGATGCTCCACAAACAGAGCCTTGGAGCCCATCGACAATTCCTCGTCCTTGGCCGCATCAAGATCGTTGACCTTGCCGCCACGGAGCGGATGGCGATTTAGCAGGTACATATAAATCAGTACGGCGAGGGCGTGACGGTCGGTCTGAATACTGGGCAGCTTCTTGTTGGGGTCGCCAAGTTTCAGGGCTCTTGTCTGGAGCACTTCGGGGGCGATGAAGTCGGGGGTGCCCACCACGTCGGGCGGATACTTGCCCGGCACGACAAGGCCGTCGCAGTCGATAACAGTGGCACGGCCACTCTCGGGATCGACAAGGACATTTTTGTACGACAGGTCAGAGTGCGCCAGACCGGCGGCGTGCAGTCGGCGCACGGCACGTGCTATTTGGAGGCACATGTGGAAGTGTGTGAGCCATGTACCTTTCTGGGCCGGAGTGAGAAATTTGTTGCGCAACTTGGCCGAGGCAAACCATTTGCCTTCCTTTTCCTTTCCTTTAAAATTTCCGTCCTTGAAGAAAAAGTGTTTTTGATAAGCCGGACACACGATACCCAACTTGCCATTCCACTCCACAAGCTTTGTGGGCCAGCAGAAAAGATTTTCCCAATAATCGCCACCCACCTGTTCAAATATGCGTTTACGGTACACACCGACAATGTTATGCAGACGATCCTTGGCGTTGGCATCCTGAGTCTGTCTGAAAAAACCCACTACATAGCTCTTGTCAGGGCTGAAATACACGTCTTTCATTGCACCGCTACCGATTACTTCGTCGATAAATTCGACTGTTGTGCCATCGGTAGCTGTCAGTTTTATAGTCTGTGCCATTCTTTTTTCTTTTTAGTACAATATGGCGATGGTTCTATCGTCGTGATTGCCGGGGCTCCAGAAGTTGAGCCAACTAAGCAGTTGATCCTTGGCCGATTCGTTATCGTCGGAGAGGTCCACGCCGCTGATATCATCCTCGGGGAAGCCGTTTTTGAGCAGCCTGTAGAACTCCTGCCACTTGGCAAAGTCATTGAGATTCTTATCGGTCTCGAACATCGGGTCCGAAACGCCATCGGTCATAAGGAACAGCGCGGTGAAGTCGGGCACGATCGACATGCGGAGACGCTTCTGATACACATCGGGGTCGCGGAATATATCGGGCATGGTAAGGAAGCGTGTCTGACCGGAGAACTCACCCTCGTCGGGCGAGCCAAGCAACTTGGCCGTACCGGTTGTTTCATCATATAGACAAATTGCTCCGTCGCCTACCCAGAAAGACGCTATAAACCAGCCAAACTCATACTTTTTGCATACAGCAAACATGAGAGTTGTGGCAAAATCCTTGAGCTTGAAGTCCTCGTTGGCATCGGCCACACGTTTAATCGCTTCGTGTGCTTTTGTAGCACCACGATATACAATGTCGATCACGTGGCGGGTCAGAGCCGATCTCTTGGCAGCGCTGTCCTTGTCGGCATAAAACTCAGCTATGGCCGATTCGAGGTCGGGGTTGTTGAGCAGCTTTTCGATGCAGTGCTCAACGGCTGTATTGCAAGCTATTTCCGAGCCCTTTCGGGAGTACTTAGCCGAACCGGCTCCGTCGGCCACAGCGATGATGTACCAATCGGAATCGGGGCAATGATAGAGTGCAAAGTGGTCATCGCGAGCCTTGCCTTCTTGAGCATGACTGCGACCTCTCTGACTGGCGGCCACAATATCCTTCTTGGGGCAACCGTCTGAGTCGGCCTCCACCTTTACATAAGCCGTGTCGGAATCCTCTTTATAATACTGTATGTTGGGATCGGTTGGAATATTCTTCCACAAATCTCTCGGATTGGGATTGAAGGCGATGGGAAAGGCGAGCTCAGACGGTGCCTCACCTTCGATAGTGTTATAACGTAACTTCAGAGTGAAATCGCCGGATTTTACCGGCTTGCCGCTCAGTGTGCAGTCACCGCTCTCGGCTATTGTCAAAACAAGACCCAATTCCTCGGCACCGATTATTTCGGGGTTTGAAATCTTGTCCAGGGGTAGTTTGAAGTGGGCACAATAGTCTTTCTTGACTGTGCCGTTGGAAAACCTTATGCCGAGGCTCTTTATTTCATTATCAATTATAAGTTTCTGATCCATACGCTCTTTCTGATATGTGTCCCACATCGAACTTAAAGCCCACTTCATGAATGGCGCTTTCTGATTGGAGGGAATACCCATTTCTTTTATTACTGTATCAAGGGCGCGTGCACTCTCGTTGAGATGAGTTACGATACCACTATGTCTGCTGTTGTTTCTTTGTTTTCGTTTCATGATTAGCCTATTCCTCGTGAAATATCCATACCGCAAGACTCTCCTTGACTGAGCTGACCTTTCATACCGCACCAAGGACAAGTGACATTGGCCTGCTCGCCAACGCAGAAGATTTTACCGCACTCGCACACCACCACTCCCAATTGGTTGCCGCAGCACGGGCAAGTGGGCACACCGACGAGTTCCATTGTGTTGATTCTGCGCTCGGAGTTAAGCGACAGCGATTTATATGATTCTTTATCTATAGTATATGCACCGACAAGTCTGAAGTCGATTCCGTTTAAGCCCTCCAACCCCTCTATTCCAAGTGTATCGAGGCGCTTGGCATACTTCACAAGATATTCTTGCTTGGTGGTCTGGCAACGGCCGTGGAGCACTACAAAGTTTTCGTCGGCTCTCTGTGCATGGCCTGAATCGACCTTTTCGAGATTAATGTCATGAGTCGACGGCAGTTTGAGTTCATCGGTAGCCTGCTCGCTTACCGACATGCTTGTTGTCTTGATAGATGCTGTGACCCACTTGAAGAACTGCCTAAACGACTCGGCATCGGTGTGCTTGAGCAGGAGTACGTTGTCTGTGAGCTGTGCCAAAGTGCGAGTGTCTGTATCGCTGCCCAATGACACGGCCACCAGGTTGCAACGCCTGCGGTAAGATGCGTTCCATTTATTGACCGCCGCACCATAGCTGTCGGTGGGTACACCGTCGGTGAACAGAAATACGATTGGCTTCCAATCGCCCTTGGTATCCATGGTTGTGGGCTGTATATCCTTGTCGAGGCAAGACATCAGGAGCTCAAGGCCGGCACCGAGCGAAGTGCCGCCTCCTATGGGGAAGATTGGGGGATAGAATTTATAGAGCTCTGTAAGAGGTGACAAGACTGTGGTCTTGCCGGCAAATGCCAGTATCGAAACAAATACCGTCTCAAGAGCATAGGGGTCGACGCGCAAGTCCTGTATGATGGTTCTCATACCGTTTTGCACTTCTTCGATAGGTGTGCCAACCATTGATTCTGACACATCGACAAGAAAATAAATTGGGAGTCTACGCATAAATGATGTCTTTGTTGTTTTTGGGAAGGTATTTATTGTCGCCGGCCAACTGTTGGCGAGGTGATCTGACTACATCTGTGTATATCTCAAAAATGGCATTGAGGTTGTAGCTGCAGTCTTCGACGGACGGCTGCCTGGCCAGCATCTCTGGAATCATGTGTTGATAACGATCGGTTATGTACGAGCCGTTGATCAAATCTATTACCTTTATAAGCTCTTCCATTGCCATGTCGGTTTGTCCGATTGAGAATACTGATTTATAGCTGGTCAGAGTGTGACACAGAAAGTCTTTGATGGATTGGTTGGTTTCGTTAAGTCGCACAAAAGTCATGAAGTCGTCACATCGGGGGTTGACGATGGGCGTCTCGGGATTTATACTTCTCTGTCGCGGTGCAGGATCGCACGTTACGGCGCCATTGGCCAGTCTTATTTGATTGAGGAATACGAATATAGATTCATCCGAAATGATGTCGCTATAAGTTATTTTCTTGGTCAGAAAGAGTCCGTTCAAGGATTTGGCACGACTGAGGGCAACATAAAGCTGTCCGGGGGCAAATATGTGACTGTTGAGATCAAGGATTACTTTGTCGTAGGTCTGGCCCTGTGATTTGTGAATGGTAAACGCATAAGCCAACTTTATGGGATACTGGTCGGTGCGCTGGATAAATGTCGGCTTGTGCGAGAGCTGATGCCTTGCGGAGTCGTACGAAAATTCATAACGGTACTCCCTTGTCTGTGAGGCGCTGTATCTATCCTCCGGGCAAGGACACAGCACGGTGCTACCGTCGTCGAGATCGATGATAAAGGAGCGGCCGTTGAACGATACTATCTTGCCAAAATCTCCGTTTGAATAGTATCTCTCGCCCTGTATCTTGCAGTTCTTGGTGAGCATGACTCTGCATCCGGGCTTGAATGTCAGAATACCTTCATACTGAGAGGGTATGACAATGGGTTCTATATCGCCCCGACCGGATATCTCGCTGTGAGACAGGTCGACATGATTGTCGCTGTCCTTTAATCTCACTCTGTATTGAGCTTCGACCGACTGCAGTATGCCCGGCAGGCTACATAGTTTTTCCGAATTTATAGTACTTACGCCATCGTTGGACGAGGCGACGTAGATAGCGTCGTCGGGCAAGTCGGTTGTGATGCGGCTGTTGAGTGCATTGAGCAATTCGACTTTTTGCTCTGCCGAGAGTGGAACTCTAAATGCATCGAGAAGGGCCACAAATTCGGGATCGTTCTTCTGACGGTAGGATTTTGTGAGCTCAAACAGCTTTATGTCTTTCAGATTATCTCGAACAACATGACTGTCAAAGAAATATATTCCGCCATACTCTTTGATGAGATATTCATGAATAGCTTCGTCGCTCACTACGGGGGGCAGTTGGAACAGGTCGCCTACAACCACGACGGGTATACCGCCAAAAGGCATTGTGTTGCCCCGGGCTTTCTGACATATTTGGCTCATCATCTCAAATGTGTCAGACCTCACCATCGAAATTTCGTCAAAGACGAGCAGACTCACCCTCGACAGTTCATATATCATTTTGCTCGCTCTCGCGGATGTGAGATTGGCAGGATTTTGGAATCCTTCGTCCAAATCGTCAAATCCTTTCCTGAAAAACGAATGAAGTGTCTTGGCATTTTTGTACAGCGACGAAGCGAGATTGGTGGGTGTGAGCACCTGGCACCCGGGGTTGGATGCTTCTATCTGCTTTATCAGAAATGTCTTACCACACCCGGCCTTGCCATGAACAAATGTAATGCCACGGGGATTGCGAGACAGATAATCGAGAACATCCTGCTGTGTAGAGGCAACTGGCGGCACATACGTAGCAACGCCGTTTTCAGGCTTAAGCTCTTGGCAGAGTTCGCTCTCCCCCACCCTCGGCTGGTGCTTCGACTTTTGACCGAATATAGAATCCAATATACCCATCACTATTTTACCGGACGGTCGGGGATAAATTTACCGGGGGAGAGATAGACTGTGCCGGGACCTGTGACACGCATCATGCTGAGACCTTCGCCACCCAGGAGGTTGCCCAACGACCAGTTTGACTGCATCTGATTTTCGCCGATATTCAGAAGAGCGATAATGTGGTCTTCGTCGACTTCGATGGTCTCGCCGTACTGAAGGTTGATTGTTATGGGTGTGCCCTTGGTGTCGAGAAATACTGTTGAGTTGCCTTGAATTTTTTGGAGCAAAAGTCCCATTCCACCCGTTAGACCGGCAAATGACAGCTTTGTTGTGACGTTGACCTTGTTGTTTGAGCCTATGTACACACCTCTGTGGCACACCATCGACTCACCGTTAAGTTTCACCGGAAGGATGCCAAATTCACTGCCAATCACCACTTTGCGCTCGATATTCGTAACATTGTACAGCCGCAGTATAAACAAAGATTCACCCGAAAGTTTGGCGCCAAGTATTCGACCGATCCCCATGCCGTTGAAGCTTAATTCCTTTTCAATGCCGGCTTCCAAGTATATTACCGAGCCTTTTTCGGCATAGAAATCTTCGCCCGGGGAGAGTGTTACTTCCAGATGTTGTACAAATTGTCCTACGAGTTTGCAGTTCATATCTCTTTAATTTTCTTTAAATTATAACATTAACTTCCTGAGGAGGGGGTGGCAGTACGAGGTCTTCTGTGGCTCCGATGCTTCTGTTCCCTACTCCAATCGAATCCGACACCCACTTGAAAAACTTCTTGAAGGCTGTGCTGTCGACCGTATCGAGCGAATATACTTCATTTGTAAGTTCTTTCAAAGGCTCTGTTTTTGCACTCATTCCGGCTGCGCAGGCCACAATACTGGCAAAGTGGCGTTTTTTGACTTCCGGAATCATTTCTTTGTAGAGCAGGCTGTCGGAGGGTTTTCCGTCGGTCATGATAAACAGCAACGGCATCCAGTCGCCTTTTTGCTCGGGTGTGCTCATACGAATCTCTTGGTCGACCTTTTCACACAGGAGCTTAAGAGCCTGGCCGGTATGAGTGGGGCCGCTGTCGGGAGTCGTGATTTCGGGGAGTTGCAACTCGTCGAGCGGAGTGAGTGGGAGTATCTGCTTTACGTCCTTGTCGTATGTAATAATGCTTATGTTGACAGATTCGAGAGCAAAGGGGTCCTGGCGGAGGCTGGAAATCATGGCCTCCAATCCTACTTTGACCGATTCAATGGGTTCTCCGCGCATTGACCCGGATGTATCTATGAGTAAATATACTGGAAGTCGTCGCATGGCTAATTGTCGGGGGGATAAATTCTTGCTTTGGCCTCGTAGTTCTGAGACCAAAGCAAGTGAGGGTAGTTAGAGCGTGTTTAAACAACGATGTTTACTTCGGGGGGCGGAGGTGGCAGTTCGCTGAGTGTTGTGGCTTCGGCTCCGGTCTCTTCAACCTTCATGCTGCCGGTGCTCACAGAGGCCGACACCCACTTGAAGAATGCCTTGATTGTTGCACTGTCGGCAGTGTCGAGCGACACCACGCACTCTGTGATTTTCTTGAGTGTACTGGTGTTGGCTCCGGCACCTGCAGCACATGCCACCACCATGCCCCATTTGCGTTTTTTGAACTCGGCAATGCCTTTGTTCAAATCGTCGGTGGGCTCGCCGTCGGTCATGATAAACACCAGTGGCTTCCAGTCGCCTTTCTGGTCGATGGTGGTTTTGGTCACTTCCTGGTCGGCCTTCTGAGACAGGAGTGTCAGGGCTTCGCCGAGTGCGGTGCAACCATTGGCCTGAATGTTGGGCTGCTGGAACGAAGCCAGCTCGGTGAGGGGAGTTACCTGCTGGGCACTGCTGTCGAATGTGATGATGCTGAGGTAGGCTGTTTCGAGTGCATAGGGGTCCTGACGGAGTGTCGAGATGAGCACCTGGACACCGTTTTTCACTGCCTCGATGGGCTCGCCAAACATCGAGCCCGAGCAGTCAAGAAGAAGATATACGGGGAGTCTTCTCATAATTATTTTGCGTATTTATTTAGCGTAAGTTGTTATTATTCTTCTGATTGTTTCGCAAAGATTATGGTCGGGATAGGCGTCGCCTATGGCCGAGAACTTCCACTCGCCGTTGCGCTTGTAGAGCTTGCCCATGATGAGTGCGGTCATACCCTTGAATTGCGGCTCGGCAGCCACGTCGTACGAAGCAAACACTTCTTTGACGCGATCGGGGGTACCTTCGTACATTCTGATAGATGCATAGGGTATCTGAGAGAAGTCTTCACGGCCGCAGTTGTTGAGGAAGAAGAATATCTGACTTACATTGGGATTGATGCGGGATAAGTCGACTGTGATGATTTCGTTGTCGAGGCCGTCGTCGCCGCCCTGGTCGCCTTTGAGATCGTCGCCGCTGTGATGCAGAGAGCGCTCCATAGAGTCGACCTTACCTGCAGGCATGCCGTAGGATGCCAGGAACTCTTTCTTATACAGGGGCGAGTAGATGTGGTCGACAAGGCGGCCGTTGTCGTCGAACATTATGCAGCTGAGGTCGAGGTCGACATCCTGCACCGATTTTCCGAGGCCAAGGAAACCGCTCTTGGTTACGATGGCTCCCCAGTTGCAACCTACACAGAAGTTGGTGAGCTTTGAACCGTTGCTTTTTTCAAGGTTGATTCGCTGTCCTTTTTCAAGACGTATTGCCATGATATAATAGTATTTGAGGTTAATTAAATCTGTCCAGGTAAGCTCCGAGGCCGGCCTTCTGGCCGGTGCCTATAGCTTCGAATTTCCACTGGCCGTTGCGCTTGTAGAGACGGCCAAACTCGACGGCGGTCTCCACCGAGAAGTCTTCGTCGAGATCGTAACGGAGTATTTCCTCACCGGTAGTGGGATTGTAAACGCGAATGAACGCATTGCGCACCTGGCCGAAGTTCTGCCGGCGTTCGTCGGCTTTATGAATAGTCGTAACAAAAATAATCTCTGTGGCGCGCGCATCGATTTTGGAAAGATCGATTTTGATGCTTTCGTCATCACCGTCGCCCTCGCCGGTGAGATTGTCGCCGGTATGCTCTACAGAACCGTCGGGCGAAGCGAGATTATTGTAGAACACAAAGTACTCGTCGGCAAGTATTTTACCATTCTCGCCAAGAATGAATGCCGATGCATCGAGGTCGAAATCAGTGCCTGTGCTCGACTGGTTTGTATCCCATCCAAGCCCGATGGTAAATTTGGGGAGGTCAACGGATACTCTTTGACCCTTTTCAAGATTGATTGCCATGATATATGGTAATAATTTGTTGAACGATTGTTTATACTCTGCAAATATACGCAGTAATGAGTCGCAACGCTAATTGTTAAAACGTTTCAATATTTTTTTAATTTACAATATACTAAGCGTTGCAATGTTGCAGATTATTATTTAACCCACGTATTTATCGACAAAGAACTGCAGGCCACCCTTATAGCCATTGCCCACTGCCTCAAACTTCCACTCACCGTTGCGCTTGTAAAGGCGGCCAAATTCTACGGCTGTTTCGATAGAAAAATCTTCGTCGAGGTCGTACTTGGCAATTTCTTCGTTGGTAACAGCGTTGTAGATGCGTATGTATGAGTTGTGAACCTGGCCGAAGTTTTGACGACGCTGCTCGGCCTCGTGGATAGTTACGGTAAATACGATTTCTTGGATACGGGGATCAACCTTGGCAAGATCTACGGTAATAGTTTCATCATCGCCGCCGTCGCTGTTGCCACCGGTGAGGTCGTCGCCTGATGATTCAACAGCTTTGTCGGGTGAAATCTGATTGTTGTAGAACACGAAAAACTCGTCGAGAGGGAGTTTCTTGTCGGCACCGAGCATGAAAGCTGATGCGTCAAGGTCGAAGTCGTAGCCGGTGCTTGTGTTGGGATCCCAGCCGAGACCGACACCCACCTTCTGAAGGCCGATCTCTATTCGTTGTCCTTTTTGGAGATTAATTGCCATGATATTGATTTAAAAAAGTTATTGTTTTGTTTTTCTCTAAAGCAAATTTACACAAATGATTTTATAATAGCATTATTTTTGCAACGTTTTATGTTTTTTAACACGCAATTTTCATAAAAAGTTGCAATGTTCTAAAAGCGTATGCAAAGTTACAACGATTTATGGTATATGGCTTCGAAATTTGGGAATACTAACCACATTTTATAATGTCTGCTTTCAGACAGAGTTGTTCACGATGCTTAATATATTGTATTTTAAACAATTGAATAGTGTACAGCCCAAATATATCCAATAACTTATACAAAACATCCATATCTTAAAAAACCAAAAATTCGCATGATGCTGTAAAAAACACACTCTAAAACTTGCACAATTCAAAATAAATGCCTAACTTTGCATCGCAATTAAGGGACACCCCTTAAGAAATGCAAGAGATTCGCTAGCTCAGTTGGTAGAGCACAACACTTTTAATGTTGGGGTCCTGGGTTCGAGCCCCAGGCGGATCACAGAAAGGTCACGATTTTCAAGCGAAATCGCGACCTTTTTTCATGCTCGCAAGCGACTGAGGTTCAGCACTTAGCAATTTCATAACTCTTTGTGTTAGAATGAATTAGCAAAAATATTTTCTCCAGTCATTAGACAAAGATAGCATTTGTTAGTTTCGATTTAGTTCATTATCTTTGGTACTGATTTCGTGGGTGTACCACAAACAAGTACCACAAAATGTACCAAGTATTCGAGCATATAGAAAGCATGTCGCCAACTACCCTAACCACATCGAAATCGGCGGTTGCTGACCTTATGTAACTCTTTGAATATTACTATTTTGTGCTACTTGGAAAACCCGCGCGCGGTTGACCCCCGAAACCAAAGTGCGA
>QLIP01068308.1_pt1 | contig 30724 bp, 27 predicted proteins | sample 1769771 | NCBI WGS metagenome assembly QLIP01 (sample SAMN09428762, study PRJNA476227) | Gut metagenome, whole genome shotgun sequencing project. | isolation source: cecum | host: Rhizomys sinensis | place: China: Jinsha town of Minqing, Fujian Province | collected 2013-09-23 | reverse complement strand
TCGCCTAAAACGTTACGTATTTCTGATGAAAGTTATAGTTTAAAGGATCTTATCATTTCTCTTGAGGAAAATCCGTTCCAGGGGGTGGAACTGAGTCCCGACATCCGGAAGATCAGATTGGCTATTGCGTCAAAAGGTAGAGGAAAGTCCGGAGGAGCGAGAGTCATCACCTATACCGTCATCTCCGCTGAGATGGAGGGTAAGATGTATCTGATGAGTGTCTATGACAAGGCTGACTTTTCCACGGTGGATCTTTCGGTTCTGAAGGAAACAGTAAGGGCCTTGGAGTGACCCTACACTCCAAGCCCTCTACCATATACATGTTGCTACCTTACCAAATACAAACTTAAGTTGATATGCAAACATACAAACATAAAAGATGTGCGCCAAAGAATTTTGGCGCACATCTTTTTTGTTGTTGTAAGGGGTATGGGGATTACTCCTCTTCCTCCTTCATGTTGTGGAATACGTTCTGAACATCGTCGTCGTCCTCGATACGACCAAGAAGCTTCTCGATCTGCTCACGCTGCTCGGGTGTTACCTCCTTATAGTCGGTCGGGATACGCTCGAATTCTGCCGATACAATCTCCATTCCCTTCTCTTCGAGGAATTTCTGAATGTTAGAGAACTGATCGAACGCTCCGTAGATGAGCAATTCCTCCTCCTCTGCCTCCAATTCAGCATCAAAGTCCATCAATTCGAGTTCCAATTCTTCGACCTCCATTCCCTCAAGCGGCTTCACATGGAACACGCTCTTGTGATCGAAAAGGAATGATAGCGAGCCCTGAGTTCCGAGCGAACCACCATGTTTGGTAAAGTAGCTACGTACATTGGCCACTGTACGCTGATTGTTATCGGTTGCTGTCTCAACAACGATTGCAATTCCGAAGGGACCATATCCCTCGTATACGATCTCTTTATAATCTGAAGAATCCTTCTCGGTTGCCTTTTTGATGGCACGCTCAATTGTATCCTTGGGCATGTTGGCAGCCTTGGCGTTATTGATCAACACGCGAAGACGCGGATTCATATCCGGATCCGGACCTCCGGCTTTGGTTGCGATTGTAATCTCTTTGCCGATTCGTGTAAAGGTTCGGCTCATATTGCCCCAACGCTTGAGTTTGCGGGCTTTACGGAATTCAAATGCTCTTCCCATTATATCTGTTTGTTTTTTATCTTAATTCTGCACCCATCTGCTTGAGGGCGGTGATTATTCTGTTCATTGTCTGTTCAATCTGCTTGTCGGCAAGCGTCTTCTCCATATCTTGAAGTTTCATCGATACGGCATACGATTTCTTGCCTTCGGGCAGGTTCTTTCCTTCGTATACATCGAAAAGGCGCACATCCTTGAGCAATTTACGCTCGGCCTTGCGAATCACAGCTTCGATCTCGGCGAATTTTACGCTCTTGTCGACCAACAATGCCAAGTCGCGCTCAACAGCCTGTGTCTTGGCGAGCTCGCTGTATGTTACGCGATTCTTTGCCACGAGCTTGTAGATTGCATCCCACTCGAGCTGCGCATAAACCACGCTCTGCTCAATACCGAAACGCTTCAACACTGCCGCACGAAGTATTCCTATCTCGGCAATAGTCTTGCCAGAACGTGTTGCAATATCAAGCTTTGCAGCGAAAATCTCGTTCGACGACTGTGTCACGGTCAATGCACCTTGCGGAAGACCAAGACGAGCAAAGATATTATCTACAACACCACGAAGGTCGTAAACACTTGCCTCTGCGCTCTTCACATTCCATGATCCGGCTTCGCGCTGGCCTGTCATCCAGATGCCAAGCTGCATCTTCTCTGAGAAGGGAGCCAACGGACGCTCGGCTGTAGCCTCCTTCTCCGGATTGAATGCGTATACATTTCCGAACTCATAAAACTTGAGGTTGGCAGCCTTGCGATTCACGTTATGGGCGATTGATTCCAAACCTCCATAAAGAAGTGTCTGACGCATCACCGACAACTCTCCGCTCAACGGATTCATCAACTTCACTGCATGCGATGCCGGATAGAGTTCCGACTCTTCGTAGTAAGATGCTGCAGTCAGAGAGTTGTTCATTATTTCGTTGAAACCTCCGGCTGTGAGTTGTTCGCTCACAATCTGCTGCAACTCATAGCTAAAGTCTGTATCGCCACGCTGTGAGAGCGAAAGATGCATCTCGTCAGAAATCTCAACGTTGTTGTATCCATAAACGCGAAGAATCTCCTCAACCACGTCGCAGGGGCGTGTAACGTCAACACGATAGGTCGGGATAGAAAGATGCAATGTATCCTCATCAGCACCCTCGGTCACTGTAATTTCGAGCGACTTCAAGATACATACGATAAGTTCCTTCGGAAGCGTCTTACCGATAAGATTGTTGCAATATTTAATCGAGAAGTCAATCTCTTTTCTTTCGATAGGATTAGGATAGATATCAATTACATCACCGCAAATTTCACCACCTGCAAGTTCTACAATCAAGTTTGCAGCCAATTTGGCGGCATATACGGTGATCGATGGGTCGGTGCCGCGCTCATAACGGAACGACGCATCGGTCGAGAGTCCATGACGACGAGCTGTGCGACGAACGCGGGTTGCATTGAAGTATGCGCTCTCAATGAAGACATCTTTTGTGGCTTCTGTTACGCCTGAATCGAGACCGCCAAACACACCGGCGATACACATCGGCTTCTCTGCATCACAAATCATCAAATCAGCTTCGTTCAACTCGCGCTCAACTCCATCGAGTGTCGTAAACTTAGTTCCGCTCGGACATGTGCGAACCACAATCTCTTCGCCTGCAACCTTCGAAAGGTCAAAGCAGTGAAGCGGCTGACCGATGCCGAGAAGCACGAAGTTTGTAATGTCGACAATATTATTAATCGGACGCTGACCAGCTGAGATAAGAAGATTGCGCAACCATTCGGGCGATTCTTTTACTTCAACGCCACGAACTGTTACTCCTGAGTAACGCGGTGCACCCTGCTCATCCTCTACGCGCACCTTAGCGGCGCCATCCTGACGAGCCGGAGCAAAGGCTGAGACATCGGGCAACGACACCTCGGGATATTCAACACCCTGCTTGCCTTGACAAATTTCGCTCCACTGACGCGCTTTCAAATCGCGTGCCACGCCATAGTGGCTTGCGGCATCGACACGGTTAGGTGTCAATTCCACCTCAAGACACCAATCGCTCTCCACATTGAAATACTCAGAGGCGGGTGTACCGGGCTTTACCTCATCGCTAAGCACCATAATGCCTGCGTGATCCTCACCGATGCCAATCTCATCTTCGGCACATATCATACCAAATGACTCCTTGCCACGAATCTTCGACTTCTTGATCTGGAACTCTTTGTCACCGTCGTAAAGGGTTGTACCTACGGTGGCTACAACCACTGTCTGTCCGGCAGCCACGTTGGGAGCACCGCATACAATCTGTACAGGTTCGCCTGTGCCAAGATCTACTGTCGTTACATGAAGGTGATCGGAATCGGGATGATCTTCACAAGTCAATACCTTTCCGATTACTATGCCGCGCAAGCCTCCGCGGATACTCTCCACCTCCTCTACGGAGTCACACTCCAAGCCCAACGACGTCAGCGTTGCCGCCAACTCCTTAGGCTCTTTATCTGTATTGATATAGCGTTTAAGCCATTTATATGATATATCCATAATCTATTTTTTCGATTTAAAGTGCAAATTTACTAAAAATCTTTAAGACTCTTAAATTTAGACCCAACTTTTTCTTATTTAAGACTTCAGTATGCTTTCAATTCGCTTTTGAAATTGTATAAATTTATTTGTCTGAACCTATATTTCATCTTAAACTGGAGGTAACTCTATGCGGAATGTAGTTCCTTTCCCAATTTCGGACTCCTTGACAAATATGCGTCCGCGGTGATAATCCTCTATTATTCGTTTCACCAAAGTCAAGCCGAGACCCCAGCCGCGCTTTTTGGTCGTATAACCGGGATTGAAGACTGTCTTAAAGTTTTTTCGAGCTATACCTTTGCCCGTGTCGCGAATCTCGACCCACACCACATTCTTATCTTTACCGCTCGTGATCCAAATCTCGCCCTCTCCCTGCATGGCATCGACTGCATTCTTGGTGAGATTCTCCATGACCCATTCTATCAATGGGCGCGACAGCATGACGCCATGATCATCGGTCGATAGTCGCATCCCTATCATTACCTTTCCCGACACACGCTTCTTCATATATTCGAGCGAATGCCCGATCACCTCATTCAGATACTCCAACTGCATTTCGGGTTGCGAACCAATCTTCGAGAATCGATCGGCAATCACCGAAAGTCGCTTCACATCCTTATCAATTTCATCGGTAATCTCCGACCCAAGACCCGTCATCTGCAAATATTCGTTCCATGCCATTAACGAGGAGATAGGTGTACCGAGCTGGTGAGCCGTCTCTTTCGACAGTCCGACCCATACTCGGTTCTGTTCGGCCCGCTTCGTATAAACCACAGCAAAATAGATGATAACCGCCAACACGATCATCACCGCCATCTGAATATAGGGATAAACACTGAGACTCTTGAGGAGCTTCGATTCTTCGTAATATATGAATTGGTTCTCTCCCCCAACTAACTCAACCTCTATAAAGTGATCATTACGTTTAGCCATCTCGCTCAATGGTGTATCGCCCCCCAGATGATGCAGACGCTTCTGCAGATATTCCTGGCTTTTAGGAGAGAGCTCTGCAAAGACCGATTTATCCTCATCCTTCTTGACAGGAAGCGAAAAATTTCGAAATTCAGAGATATTAAAATTCTTATCGCATATCAGTACCGGGATTGAATTATTCTGCGATATGATGCCAAGAAGAAATTCAAAATCGGAATCAACGTTGGCTTTCGCCAAACGTTCGGTGGCCTGAGCCCATATACTCATACGGTCTCGTTCCTGTTGCGCCAGCTGTTTTATCAAATTATTGGAGATGAGCAGAAACACCACTATTGCCACCACCGACACAAGAACCACTATCAATTTACTGCCGCGTCTATTCATCGTTGTATTCTGCTCATTGAAGTTGCTTAAAAACTATCGATAAATTTCGCAACCGAGTTCTCTGTATTCGGACCGATTACCACATCGGCCATCTCCTTCACCTCGGGCAACGCATTCTCTACCGCCACAGCCAATGTTGCTGTCTCCATCATCGGCATATCGTTTACGTTATCACCAAACACAACACTCTTTGTTGCGCCGCTTATCTCTTCGAGTCGTTTGATGCCATTTGCCTTAGTTGCTGTATCCGCAAACGCTTCTACTATTCCAATCGTTTCGCCATAGATATCGAAATAATATTGCGGTCGGCACCCCGCCACCTTCAGCGATTCCTCATAAGCATGACGAGAAACGGCAGCTGGTTGCATCCCGTAAAACAGTATTACATTATCGAATCGAGGCGGCAACGTATCGCTACCATCTTCGCTCAGATGAAAATGCTTGAAGGGTGTATGTGCACGCTCCTCAACGAAACGACGCTCGATATCGGTCATTGGTCCTCCGATATGATATATCTCAATCACGCCGGCTTCGATAGTATACAAAAATATGTTACACTGCGTGCGTCGATAAACTTCGACCAACTCACGAGCCGTACGCTCCGACATGAAGCGTGTTTCAAGATATTGCTGCGTTCGGGGATCCCAGATGGCAGCACCCGTCATCACCACAACAGGCATCTGCATCTCAAGGCGTGACAGAATCGGAGCAACAGTAGCCGGCGTGCGGGCCGTTGCGACGCTAAACAATTTTCCTTCGGCTATTGAGCCATTGAGCAGGCGTACGGTCTCGTCCGACAACTGCGCATCGGGCTGAAGCAACGTGCCATCAAGGTCACTGACAAATATTGTATCCTCGCGACTAAGCGCCATCTCCTCGAACAATCTCCTCATTTGCTCTAATCTTTTATCTCCGTAAATTCCACATCGGATATTTGTTCCTCTACACGGACACGCTCTCGGCACGCGCTTGAGTCATTCACTATTGTAGATTCGGAATATTCCTTTATCTCCGTATATTCAACATCTACGGCATAGGTTCGCATTGCTGCCACCTCCTCACCGTTGCTGCGTCGAGGCCTTGACGGCCGACGTCTACGACCAAAGAAGCTACTTTCCCGAGTCGTCTCCTGGGCTTGCTTCTGCTGTTGGCGGCGCATTTTCTCCTCCTGCTTACGCGTAGGCATACCCGCCATTTTGCGTACGGCATCCTCCATGCGTCGAGCCATAAACCGCTGAAACCACGGTTTTATAAATGGCCATAACACAATAAAGAGTATAATAAATAATAAAATTCCCATTGTTGTTTAGGTTCACATCGAACCCATTTTGATTTTGATTAAGTGATGTAGCAAAGCCACTGAATAGAAGTTGTCTGAAACGACTACAGTGTCTGTTTCGTGTCTTTCAAATAGCGAGCCAATAAATGTGAAACAACTGAAAGTCGCTTATTTCGAAGTCAAATGTGCCATAGCACCATATGCAACATAGGCCACAATGAGCCACATCATACCCGGCACGCCAAGCAATACCATCAACAATGGTGCTGTCACGATCAGCAGCCAGCGCCACTGATTACCCTTCCATCCCCAACTCTTGAACTTCAACGAGAATAAAGGCAGTTCTGACACCATCAACCAGCATTCAACGAGAATCACAGGCAGAAATACGTAGGGCTGAGCCAAGAACTCCACACCTTTATAGAGCATTGCAATATATCCAATCCAGAAAATTGCGTTAGCCGGAACTGGCAAACCAATAAACGATGTTGTTTGGCGAGTATCGACATTAAACTTTGCCAATCGAAGCGACGTAAACACCGGTATCAGCACCGCCAGCCATCGCATCCACTCCGGCACGGGCAATTCCGACAATGCAGCATAAAGACACACACCGGGTGCAACACCGAAACTCACATTGTCGCAAAGAGAATCCAACTCTTTACCCATATCTGAATAAGCATGTAGCAAACGTGCGGCAAAACCATCCAGGAAGTCCATGACCGCTGCCACGCCGATAAAGATCCATCCCCACTCATAGCCCTTCAGTCCACACATCGGCTCCGAGCCCTTGATTCCGCACAGAATCGACAACACGCCGGCTGCTACGTTCAGCACCGTTATGGTGTTCGGTATATTTTTCCTTATAACGTTCATCCTCTTTGATTCAGTCTTGACCTACAAACGACTATCTTATTTAAAAAGTGCCACCGGAGTGATACCTCCGCGAGTGATATCGCCAACCTTAACCAGAATTTCAGCGTCAAGCGGCAGATAGATATCCACACGCGAGCCAAATTTGATGAATCCGAGATGCTCATCGATTGAACTTTCTTGACCTCTCTTTGCATAAGTCACGATTCGACGCGCCATCGCACCGGCAATCTGACGCACGGTGATGCGCTCACCCTCCGGACTAACGATACCGATTGTGGAGCGTTCATTCTCTGTACTTGCCTTCGGCAGATAGGCCGAAAGGAAACGACCTCTGTGATGCTTCACGTATTCAACCTTTCCATCAATCGGAAACCAGTTGGCATGCACATTCAAAGGGCTCATAAAGACTGAAACCATAATTGCTTCACCCTTCAAATATTCATCTTCGCGTGTGCGTTCAACGGCAACTACCTTGCCATCGACCGAACTGATTACATGCTTCTTGCGCTCTCCACGATAAAAACGTTGCGGACAACGAAAGAAATTAAACACAAAGAGATAAACCACCGCTGAAATGGTTGAAAAAATCGCTGGAATCACAACTGGCGGCATGAATAACCACACCGGCACTTGCAATACTCCCAATACGATAAACAGCAAAATTAATATGTTGGTTCCTTCTCTATGTATCTTCACGGCTCTATTTTTTAGTATGTAAATGAATTTTTCAATTTTATAACGACGCTTTGCGTCATTTAATTTGCAAATTTACACCTTTTTGATTAATTTTGCAATTACTGATGTGATTTTTTATAATTAGAAGTCATTTAAACTTATTTTTTATCATCACTTCAGTTTAGTTGCTCTCAGAAATTATTGAATGAATAAGTCGATTTTTTATTTTGAGCTAATTTGAGCAAAAAAGAAAGGTGCATACTTCTGTATACAACTAACAACAAAACTCAAAGTGGCCCCATAGAACGATTTTTCAATTCAAAACCCAATGAATTTCATCGATTATTTTTGTTAGCAACCTCAAAACCTATCTTATTTTTAATATAGAGACACACTTCTGAGATTATAACTAATCTCTTGTATTAACTTTTTATTTTTTTGTGATGACAAAAAAACTCTCTACTTCTGTCGGAAAGTTACTTTCCATTGCCAAACCTCTATACTGGATTCTTCTGGTATTGATGTTTTTCCCGTTCAAAGCCCTCTTTGGCGTAGAGGTTGTAACCCCTGCCACTGCCCTCTTCCTGGGTCTGATGTTCGCAATCGTATTCGGAATTCCCTATCCCAAATTCAACAAAAAGCTCTCTAAATATCTTTTGCAGGCTTCGGTTGTTGGACTCGGATTCGGCATGAATCTCCAAAAGAGTCTTCAGTCTGGCGCCGACGGCATGCTCTTCACAATCATCTCGGTTGTGGGCGTTATGATTATCGGTATCTTGTTGGGTCGAGCCATGAAGATCAACGACAAAGCCTCTTACCTCATCTCTGCAGGTACTGCAATCTGTGGCGGTTCGGCTATTGCTGCAGTGGGCGGCGTAATGAAGGCCAACGAAAAGAACATGGCCGTATCGCTCGGCGTAATCTTTATCTTGAATGCCGTGGCGCTCTTCATCTTCCCGCCGCTGGGACACCTATTCAATATGAGCGATGCTCAATTCGGAACCTGGGCCGCCATCGCCATCCATGACACCAGCTCGGTGGTAGGCGCCGGTGCTGCTTATAGTCCCGAAGCTTGCGAACTTGCAACACTAATTAAATGTACGCGTGCATTGTGGATCATCCCCTTGGCATTCTTTACCATCTGGTATTTCCGCAAAGACAAACAGGGCGAGGGCAAAGCCAAGGTCTCAATTCCCTGGTTCATCCTCCTCTTCGTTGTGGCAATGGTTATAAACACCTACACTCCCGCATCGATGACATCGTTCACCACACCGCTTTACAGCGCAATCGTGGCTATCGCCAAACAGTCGCTCGTAGCTGTGCTCTTCGCAATCGGTGCCAGCCTCAGCCTCAAAGTCATCCGCGAAGTCGGAGTCAAACCGTTGCTTCAAGCAATCATCCTTTGGGTCGCAATCGGCGTCTCAAGTCTATTAGTATGTCTATACACCATTAAATAAAATCGCAAAAGCCGAATCGAAATCAAAACCTCCGGTTCGGCTTTTACGCTTTCTCCTTTCACGAAGTTGGATAACTTCTATCGTTGGTGTAATTAAAGTTGGTTAAACAACTCCATTCCATCCAACCACCTCAACAAAATCTAATTCCTTCCACCTTTCTTTCTAAACAATCTCGTGAATACTTATCAAATTATCCGCAAATCGGTCGATGCACCCTCCCTACTATTAGGCGTATCAGGAGTGCTATTCGGACTCGCGGCAGCTTCAGCCGAAGGTCAGATTCATTTTATGCCCGCTATTCTGGCTCTTCTCTTCGTCTTCTTCTGCCAATGCAACACCAACATCGGTCACAGATATCTCGACGACAAATATGACCGCGGTGAAAATCGTGCCGACGGAATGTATGAGGGCGAAAAATCATTACTAACCGTGCGCGAAACGCTCTATGAGGGCGTTAAGATATGTTCTATTCTTGAAGCCACTGTAGGACTCGCAATCCTCGCAACATCAGGATGGTGGACCATAACCTTTGCGATACTCACCTTCGTGGCCATGGTGTTTTCCAATATGGGACCCCGCCCGCTGTTTCGATCTAAAGTGTTCCCCATTCTGACAGGTTTAATGTTCGGACCCGCAATTGTATGCGGAACGGCACTCATGCAGTTCGCCTACGACAAAGGTCTCGATAAAGGAGTCACGACGTCCGCAATTATCTCAATCGTTCTTTTTAGCATACTGGCCGGAATACTGGCTTTTATGTGTCATGTATTTGTCACCATTCGCGAACAACGCAACGACTTCAAAATTGGCAAAGGAAACTTCGCTTCAATATTCAAACGTACGTCGGCATATTTTATGCTATTCACTGTCACAATCATTGCAACGACGCTCTCTGTCCTAATCCCTTTTCTGCTTAAGATGCATCACATCTATGCCGCCATACCGCTACCAATATTAATGATCATCCCTATCGGCATGGTGATGAAAGGGAACAGATACAAAGCTGCCGTACGATGCTCAATCCTCATAATGATGATTTGCGCTTTCTTTTACGCCATAATATATCCCATAGCATTTTTTTATTAACACTCCAAAGATAGAACTCAAAAAAGCTTGATACAGTCCACAAAGACTCAATTAAGCCCACTTGGAATGCAAATCTATGGCTATTTAGGGATATTTTATCGAATTTCGACATAAAAATAAAAAAAACACGAAAAATATTTGGTCGATAAAAAATAAATTCGTAACTTTGCACTCGCAAAACGCAAACGGGGTGTAGCACAGTTGGCTAGCGCGCTACGTTCGGGACGTAGAGGTCGGGTGTTCGAGTCACCTCACCCCGACAAAAAGGCTTGAAGAAATCTTCAAGCCTTTTTGCTTTTTTTGTTCGACATCGCGCTTAAAACTACTAAAATTATATTCTACCACCTGATAAAATTCAGACCAGCGAATTTAGTAATTTCACATTTGATATGACACGTGAAGAACTAGTAGCTAGGCTACATGATATAGAATGGGAAGATTTCGAAGTCAAGAAGGCGAAATCTGAATTGCCGAAGACTATATGGGAAACCGTAAGTTCATTTGCCAATACCTCCGGCGGATGGATTGTGCTCGGCGTTGAGCAGAAAGGCAAGCAGTTTGAAGTTAGCGGTGTGGACAACATCGAGAAGCTCGAACAAGATTTCCACGGAACAGCACGTTCCACCAAGTTCAATCAGATAATTTCCGCCCGGTCTTCGAGATTTGAAATTGACGGAAAGAATATACTGTTGTTTTATATTCCCGAAGTGGAAATGAAGCCGGTATACTTCAACAATCCGTCCAACACCTTCATCCGCATGGGCAGCGGCAATCAGCGAGCCACCGAGGGAGAGATTCGAGCCATGTTCCGCAATCAGTCGTTCGGCAAGAAAACCGAGGAAACAATCCCTGAGACCGATATTAAGATGCTGAATCTCGACACTCTCCACAACTATCGTTTCTATCTCAACGAAACTGGCAACCTCAGTTCGCTACGCGATGTCGATGATACTGAATTCTGCGAGCAGGTCAACATCACCAATCGCGGATTGCTGACCTACGCGGGATTACTAATGTTTGGCAAAGCTCCCTATGTATTGCGCTATGTACCAACATTCTGCGTTGACTACCTTGAAATTCCCGCCACATCCATTCAACTTGCCGAGGTACGTTACACCTATCGTATTCCCGAACAGGAGAATATCTGGGAGTCAGTACAGATTATACTGCGCCGATTCCGTACACTCGTCGATGCACCTATACACATCAAGGATGACGGCTTCGCTACGACAGACCAAAGTCAGTACAATGTTCTTCGCGAGGCATTGGCCAACATGGTGATGCATTGCGACCATTTCGACTCGCTCCGCTCGTGTATTCGCGTGTATACTGACCGAATCGAGTTTATGAACGGTGGTGCTTTCCCATTACCAATCAGCGATATACTGGGCAAAGTATACTCCAAGCTACGCAACCCGACCATTGCAAAACTCTTCCGCTACGTCGGCATCGCCGAGAACGCCGGCTATGGCATGAACAAGCTTGCCAGTTGGAAAACTCTCACCGGCACGCAACCCACAATCGAAAGCGATCGCACCATCGCCTCCATTACCTTTCCTCTCATCTCAGCCATCCAGCGCAAGAGCAATGAAGATTATAACCACTTGAATGATGCTAAAAATGATGCTAAAAATGATGCTAAAAATATCACACAGCGACAAAAAGATATCATAGAGTTAATTCGAAATAATCCAACTATAAGCTTGGATTCCATAGCTAAAAATATAGGTGTTAGCGCTCCTACAATTGATCGGGAAATTGTTAAGTTATCTAATATCATACGCAGAGTTGGACCCAAGAAAGGCGGTAGCTGGATAGTCATTGAATAAGACTCAATTCAAATGAAGTTGGTTAAACTTTTTTTGTAGCTCAGTGAAATTAATGAATAAATACAACGAAGTAATTTGTGAGCTGATTTGAATACGAAAGGAAGGAGCATACCTTTGTATGCAACTGACTAACCAGCCCAAAGCAGCCCCCCCAAAAAAAAAGAACGAGTATTATTATTCAAGACTAATATATTGATAATGTCGTTTAATTTATAAGTAGCTCACAGAAATTAATGAACAAATAAAACGAAGTTATTTTTGTGCTGATTTGGATGGGGAAGGGAGGAGCATACATGTGTATGCTACTGACTGACAAATCCAAAGCAGCCCCAAAAAACAAGTTTTATTGTTCAAGACTCAATTAATCAAAATGTTGATTAATTTTTGTAAGCTACTTATGAGCTACTTATTTCTTTTTACTGATTATTCGATGTGTTTGAACAGGCACCAGCCTGCGGCGCGACGATAGGCGGCGCGAGATTCATCCGGAACACGCAGACGACACTGAGAATATAATGCCGTCTCATCCGGTTCAAAGATATAACTATCACAGTCAAATTTGGGCGGACGCGGGCTCATCACTGTCAACTCTCGCAAGCTTCGACAGCCACTAAATATCAATTCGCCCAATAGTCGATGATTCGACGGCATCACTGCCCTTTCCAACAATACACATTCCGAGAAGGCATACGATTCCAATTCCTGCATATCAGCAGGCAATACAACCTCTCGTAGCGACCGGCATTCCGAAAAGGCATTCGAGCCTATATGTTTCACCCCAGACGGTATGGTGACAGATTGAAGTTTACCACAATATATAAAGGCATGCGATGCTATATCCTCAAGTCCTGACGGCAGTGTTATGCTCTCCAAATCGCCACACCAGGCAAAGAGATAACGAGGAAGTTTCTCAACACCCTGAGGCAACGTGATGCTTCGTACACCCGTTTCCCGAAAGCACCCTTCTCCCAATTCCTTCAACGAATCTGGAAGCACTACCTCTCGCAAATTCGCACATCCCATAAAGGCATACTCACCAATCTTTGATACTCGTGAACCGCGTTCAAATCGAACCTCGCGAATATCCATCCGATCGCAATAGGCATAAGGCGCCACATCTCCATCCAGATATAACACTGAGTCGCGCACCTCAGCACCAAGGACCAAAGTACACGACCAGCATATCAACATAATTATTATTCTATTCGCCATCCTCTACTTCAATCGGGGTTGAAACTCAGGAGGCAATATCTTTGCCGGGTTCACTGTGTCGACTCGGTCAACAACGATGCGACTGTTACCCCGCCATGGCAGAGAGCCATAATATCTCCTGTAAACTACGCGCACCGGCCGATTAGCATACTGATTTCGTCGCAATTCGGTTGCAGCTGTGGAATTAGCCGAAAACACAAAATCCTCGCGATAAACACGCGTCGTATCCATCAATTCTTTATAAGGCAGCAATACGCCCTCATACGTCTTGAAAAGCAGTCCTTCGCGTTCAATCTGTTCCACATATCCATATTGTGTAGCCTCCTCAACATAGGGCGAAAAATATCTGAAATAGAGAAACAGAATCACTGCCAGAACCACACCAGCCAGCACCCCCCACCAGATCCAACGACGTCCCTTTGTGGGTTTCAAATGCTCAAACTCCGATTCAGGTTGCTCCCAATAATCGGGATTATCAGGTTCCAATTGAGGCGCCACGGGTTGCTTAACCTCGTCACGAATCTCATATTCGCCCTCAAAATAATCATCTTTCTCTTCCATCTCTTCCTGCTGAAGTTGTTTAAACTTATTTTGCCTCCCTCTTTGAAATGGCAATATATGCCATGGTATAAATTCCAAGTATTATAAGCATTACAGTCTGACCGGTCCACTGCACCATCGAAAATGCAGTACCATCGGCGTCTGAAACTCCATAGATCGACAATCCGAACATGATTGCAATATTCCAAGGTCCAAGACCGCCGTTCGACGGGATTGCCATTCCTATGGCGCTCAGCACAAACGCTACCAAACAGGGCACCAACCCAAACGCCATTCCTTCTCCATGACACAATGCACGAGTAAAGTCGAATGCAAAGAATGCCACATATAACTGAATAAAGTAACAGCACCAGATAGCAAGCGTGTAGAAAAGAAACAGCCATCGACCCTTCATACGTGTCACTGCCGCAAAGCCATTCCACACCTCGGTCATAAGACTTCTTATCTTAACTATCATTCTAAGACTTGCTCCAAAACGAAACAACGCCCATACAGCGGCAACCAACAGAACGATGGCCACCCAGAACATCGGCGACGTAACCATTGCAATCATACCCTGACCAACGGGGTATTTCGACAGAAAGGCATTCAGTGCCGGAGTTGCCACAACGAAAGCCAAAGCCGTGAGAAGAAGCACAGTCAGCGTGTCCGATAATCGGTCGGCCATAAACGAACCTACAATCGTGCTTAACGGAGCCCGTTCGCGACGTGCAATATAGGTGCATCGCCAAACCTCGCCAACTCGCGGCAAGACCAGGTTCAATGCATAACATCCAAACACCGAACAACATAAAGCCATAAGAGGCGCGTTGATTCCTAAATCACGCAACTGCATACGCCATCGCAATGCACGAATCACATGCGACAATATACTAAGCACCATTGCCAATAGAATCCACCAATAATCAACGCCTTTGTGCACTATATCCAGGACCTCTGAGAAGTTTACCTTCTTGAACAGATAGCCCAACAACAAAATCGTGAATACAAGCGGCAATAGCCACTTCACTACATACCCAAAGATGCGACGCCCTATAGCACCACATTTCGAGCCTTCGCCCTGCGATTCGTTCTCCTCTTTCTCTGTCATTCTTTGAAGTGTTTTATCTGCAAATTTACATCTTTTTTACGGCTCCAACAAAAATTCCACCTCTTTAAACGCATATTTTTTCACCTCGCCCGACGACTCAACCTCTACGGCAAGCAGTCCACAAGGCTCAACATCAACGATGCGGCCATCGAATTTTGTAGCGCCCTCACGCTCACTGAAGGGATACCATGCACCATCGCCGCGCCACAATACACATTTAAACTCCTCATGACACCATTCACGTTGCTCCTCTTCGCCGAGCATCTGCAACATACGTTCAATCTCGGCCACCAGATTCGGCAACTGTTCATGAAGCTCCAACTCCATCGATGTGAGTTGTTGGAATGAAACAGGATTGGGAAGCTCCTCGCTAAATGACTTCTGATTCACATTCAGACCCACACCTATGATGGTATATTCAATCTCTTGACCCATCACACTGTGCTCAATCAAGATACCGCAGATTTTACGATCGCCTACATAAATATCGTTAGGCCACTTCACCGAAGCCTCGACTCCCAGATTGCTCAAGTAATTCACCACAGCCAACGCCACAGCCTCGCTAATCACAAACTGTGAATGCGGAGCTATACCCTCGGGGCGCCACAGTATCGAAAATGTCAGATTCTGACCGGGTTCCGACTCCCAGCTATTGCCGCGCTGACCGCGACCGGCGGTCTGCCCTTTCGTAGCTACAGCCACCACTTCGCGCGCTGCTCGATATGCACCCTGGCAATAGTTTTCGGTAATATATGAATTTGTCGATGTTGTTTCGTCTAACCAGATAATGTTCATAATGTTGAAAGTTCAGTTATTTCAGTTATATTAAAGTTATTACAATTTAATGATGCGGCTACCATCTTCAGCAACAGCAATCTCAACGCGTACTAAATCTTCGGGCAAAAACTGCTCTACATTCTCGGCCCATTCCATTAAGCAAAGAGAACCAGAATCCCAATAATCGTCCAATCCCAAATCCATAGCCTCCTCGGGCGTCTCGACACGATAAAAATCAAAATGATAGATTGGGCGCCCGCCATCGAAGCCCTCTGGGCTTACTTCATACTCATTCACGATACTGAATGTGGGGCTTGAAGCCTCGTCAAGCGCGCCAGCCACACGTACCATCGACGAAATAAAGGTCGTCTTACCCGCACCCATTGGTGCATCGAAAGCGAAATGACGATTGTCGCCTATTGCTGCAAGGAATTCACGCGCTGCCGCGTCTAATTCCGATATATTTTTCACCAAAATCTCCATAATTTCTATTTATTTCCTTCTTATTAACGCAAATTTACTCATTTCTTTCAGAAATCTGCAATTTATATTGTATATTTGCACAAAAAATTTTTTAGACCATAGACAAACACTAATAGACAAACACTAATAGACAAACACTAAGAAATGGGAAAAGTCCTTATTATTGGAGCCGGCGGCGTCGGCACTGTCGTGGCGCATAAGTGCGCGCAGAACCCGGAGGTCTTTACTGAAATAGTTCTGGCTTCTCGTACAAAATCAAAATGCGATGCTATCGCCCAGCAGATTGGCAAAAACATCGTTACTGACCAAGTTGATGCCGACTCGGTTGAGCAGCTCGTTGAGCTCTTCAATCGCCACAAACCTGATATCTGTATAAACGTTGCCCTCCCCTATCAGGACCTTACCATCATGGAGGCTTGTCTGCAGTGTGGCGTTAACTATCTCGACACAGCCAACTACGAGCCCAAAGATGAGGCTCACTTCGAATACTCTTGGCAGTGGGCATATCGCGAGCGTTTCGAAAAGGCTGGCTTGACTGCAATCCTCGGTTGCGGTTTCGACCCGGGCGTTTCTGCCATCTTCGTGGCTTACGCCAACAAGCATCACTTCTCTGAGATGCAGTATCTCGACATCGTGGACTGCAACGCCGGTAACCACGGCAAAGCATTCGCCACCAACTTCAACCCCGAAATCAACATCCGCGAAATCACCCAAAAGGGTAAGTATTGGTTAGACGGCAAATGGGTAGAGACCGAAAACCTCGAGATCCACCGTCCGTTGACATACCCCAACATCGGTGAGCGCGAGTCATACCTCCTCTATCACGAAGAGTTGGAATCATTGGTACAAAACTTCCCCTCAATCCGTCGTGCTCGTTTCTGGATGACCTTCGGTCAGGAATACCTCACTCACCTCCGCGTGATTCAGGATATAGGCATGGCTCGTATCGACCCCGTTATGTACAACGGACAGGAGATCATCCCCATCCAGTTCCTCAAGGCTGTGCTCCCCGATCCGGGTTCGCTTGGAGAGAACTACACCGGCGAAACATCGATCGGATGCCGCATTCAGGGTCTCGACAAAGAGGGTAAAGAGTCTACCTACTACATCTACAACAACTGCTCGCACCAGGCTGCATACCAGGAAACTGGCGCTCAGGCCGTAAGCTATACCACCGGCGTTCCGGCAATGGTTGGTGCTTACATGTTCCTCAAGGGCGAGTGGGTTATGCCGGGTGTACACAACGTAGAGGAATTCAACCCTGATCCGTTCCTCGAGAAGCTCGCTGCTTCAGGTCTGCCCTGGCACGTAATCGCCAACGAAGACATCGAGTTCTCGCCCGAAAACTAATTCGCACATCACTCATTAAAATATACTTGAGGCCCCCGCACGGTTTGTGCGAGGGCCTCAATTCTTTCCTTTAAATAGCTAATTCAACATTAATTCACCCCCTCAACCCCGTATACCTCTCGAAGCAGGGGCGCAAGCATGCATGCATTTGGTGCGATGACTTTTGGGGTCGTCATCAACTTCAGTTCAACAGGGCTCTGACCGGGACCATAGGGCGGTTGCAGATAATAGTAGTCGAAATGCATACCGAAACCCAAACGCTCATAGAAAGCAATGCGGCGTCTTGACATTTCATCTAACGGCGGTTCCACCTCCAGCAATACTCGATCGGATACCGTCGTTATCAAATATTGCATCAATTCTCGACCAATACCCGAACCACGCATCCTACTCTCCACGGCCAGATGTTCTACATAACAATAGTCCGCGAACTGCCAGTAGGTCAGGAAACCAACCACCTCTCCATGCTCTTCGGCAACGAGAATATTAAACTGCACTCTACTCTCATAGAATTCCAGAAACCCGGTCACGCCATCATAGCAACGGCGTTCATCGATGGGAAACGAATCCTCATAGATACGCAAGAATCCCTCTGCATCCTGTTTTTCGAACGAGCGCAATATCATATCAATCCAATTGAATTGAGGAATATCACAACTATCGCCACCGGACATATCCAGCGCAGACAGAACGATATCCACCACAACATACGGAATCGGAACGAGCCCTTATTTGACAGCTCCTCACCTAAATAGCGTTGTTTCACAACCCATCCGACAAATACAGAGCATATCAATCCGCCTATCGGCAAACATACATTCGACGAAGCGTAATCAAACAGCGAGAAGATTGTCATTCCAAAAATCGTAAAGTCGCTCAATACACCGAAGCTTAAGGCGCACAACACGCCGCCACACATAGCTATCGCTGTGTTTAAAATCGTGGCGCGTTTACGACTCATCCCCTTCTCTTCGCAAAAGAACGATATTGAGATTTCGCTCATTGACACTGTCGAAGTCAACGATGCCAAGAACAGAAGCAGAAAAAAGAGCGCCGACCACAAAGAGCCTGCAGGCAACTTGCTGAAGATAAACGGCAACACCTCAAAAACCAACGTCGGTCCGGCCTCGGGCGACAAACCAAACGAGAATACTGCCGGAAAGATAATCACGCCCGCCAAAATGGCAACCATCAAATCGAGCGTTGCAGTTGTCACCGCCGTGCGTGCCAATCGAGTCGAATTGCTAAAATATGATCCGTATGTCATCATACAACCCAAGCCAAGCGACAATGAGAAGAATGCCTGTCCCATCGCACCAAGCAGCACCGAAGGTGTTATCTTGCTAAAATCAGGACTGAACAGAAAGCGTAAACCTTCCGATGCACCACTCATCATCAATGAGTTGACACAGAATATCAACAACAGTAAGAAAAGCATCGGCATCAAAATGTTTGCTGCCCGCTCAATTCCTTTCGTCACGCCTCCAATCACGATAACAAAGTTACTGAGCAAGAAGATTACGGTCCACAACAATGGGCGCCAACCTGTAGTAAGAGCCACGAACTGCGCATGTCCAACCTCCTTGTTCGAAAAATCGAGCGAACCCATCGCCGACGACACGAAGTACTCAACTGTCCAACCTGCCACTACAGAGTAGAAACTCAGAATCAGCAACGAAGCCAGGATACCGATATATCCCGACCATTGCCATCGTCCGCCGGGACAGAGCTTACGATAGGCACCAAAGATATTACTGCGCGTGCCGCGTCCCATCGAAAACTCAGCACACAATAACGGCACTCCTATCAAAAATACAAACAACAGGTAGCAAATCAGAAATGCTCCTCCGCCGTGAATTCCTGCCTCATACGGAAACCGCCATATATTTCCTAATCCAACTGCCGATCCGACAGTGGTGGCAATTGCCCCAAATTTCGTAGCAAATACTGCTCTCTCCTTCATTCTTACGTCTCTCCTTACAAGCTTTTATGTTTTGGTAATTGATTAATTGTCAATGAAATTGTGATTTACAACTTCAATATTATTGTATTTTTATATCAATGTTTTTGCAACGACTCCACAATCAGTTCAGCGGCATAATCGGCCGCCACGGAATTTCCCAACTTTCGTTGCATAGCCTTATATCCAGCCAACTGCCATTCTCTACGCGGCGAGGGTTGCAACAGCGGTGTCAACTCGCGTGTGATCGAATCTACAGTGCAGTTATGCACCAACAATTCCGGCACAATCGCATTCCCTACAATCAAATTGGGCAACGATACATACTTAACCTTCAGCAACTTCTCCATTATCTTATACGACAACTTCAATCCATTAGCACGATACACCACCACCTGAGGCGTACCGATCAATGCCGTCTCTAATGTAGCCGTTCCGGAGGTAACGACCGCGGCTGTCGAATATTTCAGCAACGTATGAGTCGTACCAAACACAACCTTAAGTCCCGGATCCTGAGCAACCTCTCGATAAAAACGTTCTGGCACTGCCGGAGCCGCCGCCACTACATACTGAAAATCCTTGAAGCGCTTTGCCGCTGCAATCATCAACGGCAGATTATTTCGAATTTCACTCCGACGCGATCCCGGCAACAATGCAATTATCGGGCGCGAATCGGTGATGTTCTGTCGCTCCTCGAAATGCTTCTTGGGCGGAATATGACCTATGCTCCAAGCTATCTCCTGGACAGAAGGATTACCCACATAAGTCACCTTATAATTATGTTTGCGATAGAATCCCACTTCAAAAGGGAGAATCGAATAGAGATGATCTACATTTCGTTTAATCGACCTTACTCTATACTCCTTCCATGCCCACACCTTTGGCGATATGAAATAATGCACCGGAATTCCAAGTTTATGTGCAAAACTTGCCAATTTAAGATTAAATCCGGGATAGTCGACCAATATCAATGCGTCGGGTTTAAACTCACGTATCAGCCCTTTGGCCAATTTCATATTGCGCATGATTTGAGGCATCTTACGCAGAACCTCGCTAAATCCCATCACATTCATCTGATCGTAATGCAATTCAGGCTCACGACCAGCCTCCTTTGCCATCAAATCGCCGCCTAAAAAACGAATATCGGCATTCGGGTCGCGTTCACGCAATGACTTTATCAAATGAGAGGCATGCAGATCGCCCGACGCCTCTCCGGCTATCAAGATATATTTCATCTCTTATGAATTTCTATTTTTTGAAGTTGGAATAAAAAGCAGTTCTTTAAACTTCAACAACAAGCTTTGACTTTAGTAGTTGTTCGAATCAACTTCTATTTATTCTGCAAATGAAGTTGTTTAAACAACTTCTATAATAATACGCCCCAAAAGACGTTTTTCGTATATATGAAAAGAGCTTTATTTTTATTTATTATATTTTTTGCAGGATTTTCTATCTTTAATTCATCTTGCATCAACGACGACATCTCGACTTCCGCCACCGATATCCTCTCTTTCTCTTGCGACACGGTGGCCTTTGACACTATTTTTACAGAGGTAGGCACACCCACGGCTCGACTCATCGTGGCCAATCGTGCATCGAAGGGGATTCGCATCTCCTCTATCCGCCTAAAGAATCCTAACTCTGCATTTCAGTTCAACGTCGACGGCATGAGCGGCCGAGAATTCTCTGATATCGAAATCATGGCACACGACTCCATTTTCGTATTCATAGAATGCCAACCGCCCCTCTCAGCCACCGACACACCGAATCTGATTGAAGATGAACTTCAATTTCTCACCAACGGTGTGCCGCAATCTGTGCGTCTTGAAGCTTACGGACAGAACGTTACTCGCCTGCGCGGCGTCACGATTACGTCCGACACCATATTGGATGCAAGCCGTCCGGTTGTAGTGTTCGACTCGCTCGTGGTCGCCCCCGACGCAACCCTTAAACTCGCCCCAGGCACCAACCTCCTCTTTCACGACAAAGCATCCATGACCATCCGCGGACGCCTCGAAGCCGTCGGCACCCAAAAGGCCCCAATCAATATGCGCGGCGATCGACTCGACAACGTCCTGCCCAATGTCAGCTACGACATCCTGGCTTCGCAATGGCAAGGAATACGAATAGCACCCGAGTCGTTCGACAATCGCATGGAGCACGTCAATATGCGCTCAACGCAATGGGGACTCCGCATCGATTCTTGTGCCGACACATCAAAGACTAAACTGACACTGCGCCATTCATGGTTGCACAACTCGGCCGGTGACGTAATCAGCTCGCAATATGGCTCAATCGATGCCCAATTCACCTGCTTCTCGGAGGCGGCAAATGCAGTGTTGCGCCTCAAAGGAGGTTCGCACCGATTCGAATACTGCACATTTGCCAACTTCTACCTCTTTGCTGCCGTATCCTCTCCAATCATTAACCTCGATCATCTGATTCAACCCACCGACCAGCCGACCACGAACCCCATGCCGTTAATGTCGGCAGAATTTATCAGGTGCATCACCTACGGCATAGGCGGAGACATCACACCGGGCAATCTCGACGACTCGAACGTATTTTTCCGCAACTCGGCATTCGGTGTCATCGGAGAAGACGATGACCACTTCATCGAATCGCTTTGGAATTGCGACCCTCTATTCATGACACGTCGAAGTGATTACTACTTCGACTATCGACTTGAGCACACTTCAGAGACCACCGGATACGGAGCATACCCCGACCCAATTCCACCTCGCAAATTGCAATGAATTAGGAGTTGTCAGAAAAAAATGTTAACTTTGCAGAATTCAGAAATTTTAGACAATACAGAATACTTTTTGATATGAAAGAGTTTAAACGCACGCTTATAACCACCGCACTGCCCTATGCCAACGGACCGGTGCATATCGGACACCTCGCCGGCGTATATGTTCCGGCAGACATCTATGCGCGCTATCTCCGACTCAAGGGTCAGGAGGTCCTCCTTATTGGTGGTAGCGACGAGCATGGTGTGCCCATCACAATCAAAGCTAAAAAAGAGGGTGTTACCCCACAAGATATTGTTGACCGTTATCACAACATCATCAAAGATTCGTTCGAGGGTCTCGGCATTTCTTTCGACGTATACGGCCGCACAACATCCGATACTCATCGTCGCACAGCTTCGGAGTTCTTCCGCACGCTCTACGACAAGGGTGAGTTTATCGAAAAGACTTCGATGCAGCTTTACGACGAGCAGGCCGGACAGTTCCTTGCCGACCGTTACGTAACCGGCACCTGCCCTCATTGCGGCAATCAGGGTGCCTATGGCGACCAGTGCGAAGCCTGCGGCACATCGCTCAATGCTACCGACCTCATCGATCCGAAGTCGGCTATCACCGGCAACGCTCCGATTCTTAAAGAGACTTCTCACTGGTATCTTCCGCTCGATAAGTGGCAGAAGAATCTCGAAAAGTGGATCCTCGAAGATCACAAGGAGTGGAAACCGAACGTTTACGGTCAATGCAAATCATGGCTAGAAATGGGTCTGCAACCTCGCGCCGTAAGCCGCGACCTCGATTGGGGTATTCCTGTACCGGTTGAAGGCGCCGACGGCAAAGTGCTCTATGTTTGGTTCGATGCCCCGATCGGCTACATCTCAAACACAATCGACCTCGTGGGCGACGACTACACCAAATGGTGGAAAGATCCCGAAACACGCATGCTCCACTTCATCGGAAAGGACAACATCGTGTTCCACTGCATCGTGTTCCCCTCGATGCTTATGGCCGAAGGTTCATACAACCTCCCCGAAAACGTTCCCGCCAACGAGTTCCTCAACCTTGAAGACGACAAGATCTCGACATCGCGCAACTGGGCTGTTTGGCTTCACGAATATCTGGCCGATTTCCCCGGCAAACAGGATGTGTTGCGTTATGTGCTCACAGCCAATGCACCCGAGACTAAAGACAACAACTTCACCTGGAAGGATTTCCAGACTCGCAATAACTCAGAACTCGTAGCCATTCTTGGTAACTTCATCAACCGCGCAACGGTTCTGAATCAGAAGTATTTCGATTCTGTAACGCCGGAACGCGGCGAGCTTCTCCCCATCGACGAAGAGGCAATCCGCGAAATCCGCGAATCGATCAAGACTCTCAGCGCAAACCTTGACAACTTCAAGTTCCGCGAGGCTCTCAAAGATGCTATGAATATCGCACGCGTCGGTAACAAATACCTCGCCGACACCGAGCCTTGGAAACTTTGGAAAACAGATCCGGAGCGTGTCAAGACTATCTTGAATCTCGCTATCCAGATTTGTGCCAACCTTGCTGTGGCATTCGAGCCCTTTACTCCCTTCATGAGTGCAGAGCTCGCCAAGATGCTCCACATCGAAAACATGAGCTGGGATATGCTCGGCAACTTTGATCTCGTTCCTGCAGGAACTAAACTCGAGACTCCGCACCTCCTCTTCGAAAAGATTGAGGATAACGTAATCGAGGCTCAGGTTCAGAAGTTGCTCGACACTAAAAAGGCTAACGAGGCTGCCGCATGGAAACCCGAACCGTTGAAACCGAATTGCAGCTACGAGGATTTCGAAAAGGTAGACATCCGCGTCGGCAAAGTTTTGGAGTGCAACAAGGTTAAGAAGTCGAAGAAACTTTTGCAGTTCCTTATCGAAGACGGTATGGAGAAGCGCACAATCTTGAGTGGAATCGCAACATCCTACGAAGATCCGTCGGTGCTCGTTGGCAAAGAGATCTGCTTCATTGCAAACTTCGAGCCGCGCAAAATGATGGGTATCGAATCGCAGGGAATGATTCTTTCGGCCGTTAACGCTGATGGCAACCTCGTTGTTGTTGGTCCGACAGGACCCGTGGCACCTGGCGCTTGCGTTGGTTAATCAACTCGCTTTATTATGATTTATGTTCGGGATAAAGGGAGAATGTGTAACAACATTCTCCAATATGCCCACTTATACGCTTGGGGCAAAGAGCATGGAAGGGAAACCCTTTCCATGCGCTTTGCATATAAATACCCCTACTTCAAAATCTCCAATTCGCCCCGTCATAATTTTTTTCGCTATCTAATCGGAAAGTTCGGCGCAAAATGGAAGCTGATGCCGGTTGTGGATTTCGATAACGAAGATTTGTCGCAAGCTGAAGTCGACTCCCGCGTCAACACACTCCTTAACAGCCGCAATGCCGTGGCGCAAGGATGGTGGGTAAGATTTTATCCTGAGTTTCTGAAGCATAAATCGGAAATTATCGACCTATTCAGTTTTAAGCCGGCGATCGAGCAATATGTTGCCAACTATCTCAAGCAACACGGCGCAGAATATCCAGTCAAAATTGGCATGCATATTCGCCGCGGAGACTATGCCCGCTGGCAGGGTGGACGCTACCTCTTCTCCGACAAGCAATATATCGATATAATCAAGCAGATAGCCCATCTGCAATCGCAACCGATGGCAATCTATATTTGCGGCAACGATCCTCAACTCGACAAAGAGGCGTTCCGCAACGCTCTGAAATCAGAAAAGGTAGCAATCTTCTTCCCCGATGGCAATCCGGGACAAGACCTGTGCCTACTGTCGCACTGCGACCTTCTGGTGGGTCCACCGAGCACATTTACGCTCACCGCGGCCCTCTATCACGACACCCCTCTCTATTGGATGAAAGACCCCAATCACAAAATCGCGCCCGAAGATTTCAAACCATTCGACACTCTCTTTAAAGAGATAATTTGACACTCACCTATGAAGCCTGCAATTAAGACATCTGTTATAATAGCTGTATACAACCACTTCAACTGGTTGCGCCTGATTCTCGATGCGCTATCTGCGCAAACGGTAAAAGATTTTGAAATCGTAATTGCCGACGACGGCTCGTCGGACGAGACCGTTGCACAGATACGTCAATACATCACCGCGCATCCGGAGATGAATATCGTTCATTCATGGATTGAGGATAAGGGTTGGCGCAAAAATATCTCATTGAATGAGGCTGTAAGAAAAGCTTCGGGCGATTATCTCATCTTTGTCGACGGCGACTGTATTCCGCATCGTCGATTCGTGGCCGACCATCTGCAGCTTCGCCAACCGGGCGTGGTGTTAGGTGGACGTCGTCTCGATATGCCGCAGTTTGCCAGCGATGTTGTGGCGGAGTGGACCGAACTCCCCAAGAATCCGTTCCGCAAGGTTAGCGGCATGATTCTACGCAACATTTTTCGCCAGAGTCTGACCGAAACCTGCCAACAACTGCGTCGCACTCTCCGCTTCCCCTTCCCGTTTGGCAAAGGTCTACTCACAGCCGACGGCGGTTTCTTCGGTTGCAACTTCTCGATTCACCGAAAAGATCTGGAATCTGTAAACGGTTTTGATGAACGATACCTCGATCCCGGCACGGGCGAAGACACCGACCTCGATGTGCGTTTGCTGAATGCTGGCATCCGCCACATTCGCTTCTCGCACTATGCCCTCATGCTCCATCGCAAGCACAAGCGCCTTGTATTCGACTCTCCCAACAACGACGCCCTGCTGCGCTTGGCCATCGAACAGAAAACAACCTCCGTTCCCACAGGCCTAAAGCAATAACCGCGCAAAAAACACCGGCACACCTGGGCGCAATCATTTCAGTTGGAATTTAATCGATAACCTCCCAGGTGCCGGATTTTAAATCTCCAACACGTTTAATCCTATTCTCCAGCTTCAATACATCAATAATTCTAAAAAGTGTTCGACGTGGTATATTCAAAGTCTTTGAAATTTGAGTAACACTAACACGCTTATTGTGTTTCATCATTCTTACTATGGCTTCCTTCCGCTGAGCATCTTCGTTGATGCTTCTATTGGTGCCAACCTTATTATTATTGGTGCCATTTGCCTTCTCATTGGTGCCACTATTGGTGCCAACTTCATAATTATCGTTGCCATTTTCTATGACATCGGCATTCTTTACTACGACTTTGAAGGTTGTGTAATCACTTAAGAGGAACTCAGCTGGAGTGTTGCCATTCTCTTCTAGGAGAGTTGAAACGGTATTTACACCACTACCGAAACGATTGACATAGCCAAGATTCATCATAATCTCAGCGATGTTTGGATTTCGATAATCAGTCTCATTAGGGAAGTTCTCCAAATTAACCTTACCGTAGAGATTGCCGGGGTTGTCGATTTCAAGACGGTCGCTGTATTCGTAGAATTTTATCGGTGAATTGTTACCGTTATAAGCACGATGCATCACGGCGTTCATGGCCAACTCGCGAATGGCTTCCCATGGGTAGTTGATGCACGGTTCTTCGCGAAGTACACTCACAAACTCAGGTCGCTTGCTCTCAATAGAATACTTGATAAAATATTCCAATTCTTTAAGCATCGTCATGAGATTCCCCTTGAATCGATTCTCTTTCAGAACTTTGGTAGCGCGAGAAGTTCCTGCAAATTTTACATACTGAATATATGCTCCCGGTATAAAATACTGCGGATCATGGCCCAACAGGATAATTCCGGCAAAGGTTGGACAATTGAAACGAGTGTCAAACAACCGCAGTGATGCCATCTGCCGGATTGTTGAACGCTTATCCTTTGCCAATGTTGTGGGAGACACAGCCCTTGGCAGATATTCATTTTTGAACAGGTCTACGTCGATATCATCAATCGTAGCTTCACGACATGGGCGCCCATCGAAAGACAAACTGTGTATCTGACCTTTTTCAGTTAGAATGCGTTCCTCCTCAGTGTTTGCTTCGGCTTTGCGCGCACCAATTCGAATCCAGATAACACCCTTATATCTTACAGGAGTTTCTTCACTTGGCTGAACTTCAATAACGGCTACTTCTCCATCCGGAAAAGTTTCCTTATACGCCATCAATGCTGGAGGCGGAAGAATCGCACCTGTATTCCGAAGCCCAGCATACGAACGGAGTTGCTCATCACTAAATGTCATACCATCAAGATTCCCGTTATCATGTGCACCAATAAGGAAATATCCTGGTTTCTTAGTGTTCCGAATATCATTGGCGAAAGAGCAGATTGCCTCTGACATTTTCTTAGTGTTATCAGTTGATAAAGTGCGCTCTACGCGCTCATTTTCAATGTCGCTCAGTAGCTCACGTATTTCATCTTTAGTCAAAGGCATATTATATTCGTATAGACTATTAAATTAGCATTTTGAGGCGCAAGTCTTCTACTTCATCTGGGCCTCGTAGATCTTCATCAGGTAGTAGTATTGATAGTTGGCATCATGGCGGGCAGACATATACCCGGCAATGCCGTTGCGCCAACCTCCCTTCAGTATATACGACTTGAAGAAGCGCATCTTGGGTCGGAACCATAACGTGAAGAGCGTTATCTTGCGGTTGCTCTTGCGCTGCTGCTCGAAGGTGGTGTATCGATTCATTCGTTCTATGATTTCGGCAGTGGTCGGTGCTTTGTGAAGCATAGCCAGGTCGCTGCGACGACGCGGAATCTGTGCCACCCGACCTTTCACTTCAGGCTTGCTGTGTACATGTGCCGGCCATTCACAGGCACGACGGTCCAAAAGGCGCACCTGGTAGTCGGGATAAGTCGCAGTGTTCCATATATCCAGAAAGTAATTCTTACGCGGAATCATCAGCGCGCGATTCTTGCCCGGCTCTACAATAAATTTGCGAATATACTCCGAGAGTTGATCGGGAATAATCTCGTCGGCATCAACAAATAATACCCAGTCATTCTTGGCTTGGCGCATTGCATAGTCGCGCAACGGATCGGCATACCCGCACGGCTCCACAGGCACAATCCGACAGCCGTTGCGTCGTGCTATATCAAGCGTTGCATCGCTCGACTCCATATCGACTATCATTATCTCATCGAAATCTTTCAATCTGTCAATCACCTCTTGAAGGTATCTTTCAGCATTGCGCGTATGTATTATTGCTGTTACTTCCATCATTATATATTTCCAATATTTTCTTATAAAATTCTTCGTAGCTGAAGCGTTGTGCCGTAACAAATGCTGCATCGCCCAAACGCTGACGCAATCTCTTGTCGGTTAAGATAAGTTCCAATCGCTTAGCCATCTCCGCGGCATCGGTCGGCACCAGCAACCCGTCATGCCCGTCCTCAATAATCTCTCGCTGTGCACCGGTATCGGTCGACACCACCGGAATACCAAACTGCATGAAGTCTATCAGCGCCAACCCAAACGATTCCTCGGCCACCGATGGAAACACACCTACATCTATTCCCTTCAGCATCACGGCCGGATCCGAAACAAAACCGCACCATGAGATGCGATTGCTTATCCCTAAGTTTTCAGCATGACGTTTAAGTTGATTGATATAAGCCTCGGCACCGGTGCCTGCTATATGAAGATACCAATTCGAACATTTAACCTGCGACAAGGCTTCAAAAAGCAGCTCCAATCCCTTCCCCTCAGCTATACGCCCCAAGAATCCCAGTGCCACTTCTCCTTCTTGATGAAGACGTTCGTAAAATGCAGGATTATTCGGTAATTGGCGACGCACGCTATTATGCACCACCCTTAATTTCGACTCATCGATTTGAGGATTCGAATCAAGAAAACGGTCGCGGGCCAGATTCGACACGAAGATTAACTGATCGAGATTATCATATACAAACCGCGACAAGTGGTCATTCTTCCCCGGCTTGACGAGATGACGTGTCATTACAACTCGCACATCCTTTACACCTTGCAATTGTCGCTTGGCTCGCACAGCATGCAACGCAGTCTTGAAATTATGCACATGAATCACCACTTTCGATTCCGTCGAAGCTTCAATCATCCGTTTCAATCCACGTGCCGAACCGAAGTCAAGAAAACTTCCAAGACGCAAAACCTTCGCATCACCAAAGCGCGATTCGACCGCCTCCGATGCGCGACACACCACCAGGACCGGATATCCATCCTGACGCAATCGTTCTGTCAGGTCAAGGACATACTGTTCGCCCCCACCCCACTCTTTATTGCCTACCAAGTGTATTATCTTCATTCGATCCATAAAGCAAAATTAATTAAAATTTCTCCAATATCGACGCTATTACCTTAAAAATTTGTCGCTCTGATACTTTATTTGTAACTTTGCAACAGAAACCTTACTTGATTTAGTTTTATAACCCTTTTTTCAATGGCATTTTGATTCCGGAGGAATTGATTTGCATCACAACTTTTCTACCACAAAATGATATCAATCATTACATGCTCGGTGAGTCCCGAGCGACTACAGGCCCTGAAAGAGAATATTGCTCAAACCATCGGAGCCGAAACTGAATATGAAGTCGTTGCCATCAACAATGCAATGGCATGTCGCTCGATTGCCGCCGTATACAATCATGGCGCATCGATGGCAAAATATCCCTATCTCCTTTTTATTCATGAAGATGCAGGTTTTATCTCCCATCATTGGGGACGTGAAATAGTTGCAAAACTCTCTGAACCCGACTGTGGCGTTATCGGCTTTGCCGGGTCAAAAATCATGTATAATTTCCCCTCAGGTTGGGGACAAGATCCGCAACATGCTGTTTTGAATCTTGTGGAATGCGGCGAACGTATTCAGACGCGTCCCCGTCCAAAGTCCGACTTCTCGGAAGTTATCACCACCGACGGCTTTGCGATGTTCTGCCGTCGTGATGTTTGGCAGGAATTCCCCTTCGATGAAGAAGCACTCACCGGCTTCCATTGCTACGACATCGACTTTACGCTCACCATCTCAGAGAAGTACAAGAATTATGTCTGCAACACAATTATCCCGTTTCATGATTCGCGAGGTAATTTCGACCGCAGTTGGCTTGATGCGACTGTAAAACTTTATAAGGAGAAGTGGGAAAAGATGCTGCCCCGATACACCCCGGAATTGAACATGAGTGCGTCGCGCTATAACTACCTCGAAGAGCGCGCATGCTTCCGTTACATCAAATGGCTCAAGTCAAAACAGCTCCCCACGCGATGCGTGATGCGCAAATTCCTCTCATATCCCCCCACGCCGCGCCATTCCGAACACCTCCTCAAAATCCTGTTTATAATCTGAAATCTCTAATAGAACGAACTCAGAATTAACTAAAAAGCTCAAAATTTGCTCAACAGAAAGTTTTTATGTAATTTTGCAT
>QLIP01012225.1_pt1 | contig 30788 bp, 21 predicted proteins | sample 1769771 | NCBI WGS metagenome assembly QLIP01 (sample SAMN09428762, study PRJNA476227) | Gut metagenome, whole genome shotgun sequencing project. | isolation source: cecum | host: Rhizomys sinensis | place: China: Jinsha town of Minqing, Fujian Province | collected 2013-09-23 | reverse complement strand
ATATCTCGCAAATCTTAATAAAAAATAAGTTTAAACAACTTCTATATTAATTCAAGCCGGCAACACACTCTGTGTTACACCGGTCTGAACGAAAAGGTTATTTATAATCTATAAAGGCATTATAAACCGCCATCGGAAGGTCCTTGTTGCGGTCATTCTTAAGCACGGTCTTAAATCCGATAAGGAATCGGTTAAAGGTCTGCGGGTCCTGACGGGTAGCCTTGCGGAAAGCCTCAATCTCGGTGCGGATATCATCCACCTGCAGATTGCGCTCGCGGATGTTCTGCATATATTCCAACCCAAGGGTAAACCCTACACCTTCGGGGTCCTCATACCCTTCCATGGTGTATACCCTCATCTTGTCGGCCAGCGACATACGAGCTTTCAAATTCTCCGCAGCTATATAATACTTATCCAGCTTCTCACCGGTATATTTTTCATTGACGTATGTTATAGCAACGCCCAAGGTGTCAATCTTGGCACCCTGCAACTTACCCAATGCCCCGTCGTATATAAACCGGGCAACCGAGTCGGGCTCTGCATTGCGCATTATATATGCCACGCGACCGGCATCACCGATGGCGTTAAAGTTTTCGGGATACACCCCGTCGCCGTCACCATTGCCACGCTTGCAACCCACGGCTCCCATCACGATGGGAAGAGAGAGAGAAATCACAGTAAAAAGCTGGAATCTTTTCATATCATTATATGCAAAACGGAAAATTTATGGCAAAATTAATAAAAATTCCCCAAAAGATATTGCCAATTCAAAGAAAAGCATTAACTTCGCGTTGTGAAAGCAAAAAAATATGCTTCCACCCGCGCTGTGTGGCTTTCCACCCGCACTTTGCCAAAACGAGTGGGACCCTTACCCCACCTGGTGTTAGAATCTATCACACACCAGTGGTGTGAGAATCTGATCACACTCCGTAGTGTGAGAACCAAATCACACCGTCAAAACAGATATTGGAGCGATGCTCGAGTGGCTGAAGAGGCACGCCTGGAAAGCGTGTATACGCCAAAAGCGTATCGCGAGTTCGAATCTCGCTCGCTCCGCAAAAATTAACCTCAGAGGAGGGATACCGGTCGGTATCCCTTTTTTGTTATTATTTTATTAGCTTACTCTCTGGTTATGTGTAATTCCGCAGACTGCATACGAATAATATCCGAAAATCTCCCTTACATAGAAAAGGAATTCTGTGTAAAGAAGATGTATCTCTTTGGGTCTACAGCTCGTGAAGACAATCGGGCTGACAGTGATATCGATATTCTTGTCGATATGCCACCAAAAATCTTTTTATTAAGTGCGCTAAAATCTTTTCTTGAAAAAGTTCTGGGGAATCCTGTCGATCTTATTCGAAAACACCCACACATGTCCACAAAATTCCTCAATCAAGTGATAAACGATGGAATCGCTTTACTCTAAATCTTCGATCCAGCAAGCGTTATACACAGTCGATTCCATTTGCGAGGTAATCGAACAAATCGTTGCATGGAATTGCGACATAAGTTCAGTAGATGATTATTATAACTCCCAAACAGGGATGCAGCTACTCACCGCAAACTGTACCCTCATAACAGCTATTGGTGAAGGGGTAAACCGCATAAATCGCATTTTACCAGACTTTTTAACAACACAGTTCCCACAAGTGCCATGGAGACAAATTATCGGTATGCGAAACCATATTGCCCATGGATATTTCGAACTTGATGGAGATCTTATATTTGAGGCGATAAAATCAGATATCCCCCCACTTTTAGAAGAAATGAAAAAGGTGCGGATTGCGCTGACTACCAGTTTTTGTGGGGGTAGATGAAGCGGGCAAGACCGTAGATGTAGCGGCGGAAGCCCGGATGGTAGTGTAGCAAGCGGTCGAACCACGGGGTGTGACCGTTTACTATTTTAACCACTGTCCCCACATAGAACATGGCAAACAGTGTACCTACTCCCACCACATTCCACATCCATCGTCCAAAGTAGCAGAACCCTATCACGGTGGCTATGATCACCAGCATTGTGTCCACTATTATCTTAACCTTAGGGAAGGGTTGACCGGTGACCTTACTGATAGCCACCTGGATACCCTCGCCAGGCATTGTTACCGAACCGCACCGTATCTCAAACGATACTGCACCCCCCAACACCGTACACCCCACAAACTGCGCCAAAACCTGCAACAGGATAGTGTCGTACTGCACAAGATTGGTCAACGCCATATTCAGGTCCAGCAACCAACCGAACACAAACCCCACAATCAGCTGAAACAGCTGAACGGGATGAAACTGCCTGCGCAATATCAATATCTGAAGCATAACAAACAGGGCATTCATCAGGTAGGTATATTGACCGATTGTCAACTCAGGAGCAAGGTGTGCCTCACCGGCAAGTGACATCACCATCGGTATCGACGAAATCACACCGCTACCCAATCCCGAGCGCACACACAGCGCCACTCCGAATGTCATAAAAAACAGCGCCACCAGCAGCAACAGGTGCTGCCACACCAAACCTACAATCTTATGCTTTAAACCTAAATATTTCCTTTCTTTCATCATTAGAAGTTGTGTAAACTTATTTGCGAATCTGTAAATGTTAAGCTATTTTACAACTCCGGCTCCCAATGTTAAACCCAGGAGCCGGAGTAAGACCTCGTCAAATTACTTCACCCACTTGTCGTGCAGTTTGCGGGCAATCGCCACAGCCTCGGCAGCAGGGAGGGGTTGGGTGCGCAGACCCTGGGTGGGGTGCTGGGCATACTCCCATTCAAAATCCTTGATACGTTTATGGTAATCTTCCATATTGAATTTCTTGCCAGACTCGGCTGCTGCAATAACTTCATCGATAAAGCGATTCCAGCGTTCGGCATAGAAGTTCTTCATCAACCCATGCCACGAGCGGTTGGCATAGTCGGCAAGATTCTGATCTCTCTCCCCCCATGTTGTGAGCAGAGTGCAGGCATTTGCCATATAGTAATCCTTCTCTTTCTCATCCTTACCAAAAGCGGCAGCATCTGCCAGCCAGTCACCAAACAGGAATGTGCGGTGTCCGGCAAGCAAGGTATCGAGGTCGGCATACAGCTCCTTCATCTCACCACCTATCTCCTTCAATTTCTTCACATTTCCGGCTTCGTAGGCAGCTTTGAAATACCCCAGTTGTTCGCGGGTGAGGTTACCCAGCACCTGACGCCCAACATTAACCACATCAAACACCTGCGCATCACGGGGATTATCACCAACGGTGGCAAGCATATCACCCCAGTATTTTTGCAGGTCGGCAGGGTTGTAAGGGATATCGGTCTTGATATATTTCGAACCCTTACCCTCGAAGTCGGGGCGCGAATTTACCACCGACCCCTGACGGGTCTTGGAGGGTGAGGTATAGATATTATTCATGATATCGAGCCAAACCTTGCGGTTGTTCTTATCCACGCTACCCATGCGGCGGTCGGCCCATGCCTCAATCCACTCCTGGCGCGACGGGCAGTTATCCCACCCTTTGTCGAAGACATACTCATACATCATCGGGTTGTAGTCAAAACCTTCGAGAGTGGAACCGATACCGCTGAAGTTCTTGCCACCCTTTGCCATTACACGGTTTATCTTATTGTCGACATCCTTCATGTCGCCGACAAGCATGGTGTTCCCACCAAAGTTGCCAAGATAGCACCAGATATATGGCTGACCGTAATAATTCTCGGTCTTGGGATAAATCTCCTTGAACTCGCAGTAGTAGTCCAGCAGAAGTTGACCATCTTCGGGGATTGAGGTGATGTATGCCTTGATACGTTCGGGGGTCCATTTTTTACCCATGTAGTAGAACACCCATGTCATCTGCAACCACACAGCCTTGGGGTCGGCATCGGACAGTGTCTTGTAGATACCGCTACCGGCACGCGCCAGAAACTCAGGCTCCCAGCTCGGTGGCTCAACCTCGTTAAAGGGGTCGATGCCATAGATATGGTCGGTGCCATAGAGTTTGGTCTGCTCCTTTATAAACAGTTTCTGAATCTTGGGGAAGAGAGGGTCCATCGGGTCGAGGAACCAGCTTCTGAACTTGGGGTTGAAGCCACCCCACTCCGACATGGGAGAAATCTTGGCTTCGGGGTAAACGGTCTTCAACGCCTCGGGAACATGACCGCCAAATCCGGGGAGCACGGGGCGCATACCCAGTTCGCGTTCACGATCCACAATCTTTTTCTGCAGTGCAGCCTGATGGTCGAGCCAGCTGTCGGGGAGGTCACCCTGAAATTTGTCCATGTTCAGCATGCGGTGCCAGGGGAGATGAGCCGGACCGGTAAAATACTCACGGATTGTCTTTTCGTCAAGACCAAGCTCCTTCCATACCTTTAGCCATACTGCCTCCTGACCGGTAATGGCAAGAGGAAGGTTGATTCCCTGCAGAGCCATCCAGTCTATAAATCGCTCCCAGTCAGCCCACTGCCACCATGGCATTGTATATCCAAAGGTACAGTAGTTCAAGAAAAAGCGGTTGTCAACCAGAGCCTTGCGCTCCACCTTTGCCGGGACCACAGGCGCCACTGCAGGCAATTCTACCGGGTCATCCTTATACCAGCTCACCGAGCTGTTGCAGAAATAGCGCAGATAATGGTTAAGCCCCATAGCCATGGAGTTGGCATTATTGCCACGCACCACAACGTTCTTACCTTTCTGTTCGAGTTCAAAACGGTCGCCACCACCGGGTAGTCGTTCAAATTTAATGACACCGCTGTACTGCGGAGCTACACGCTTCAACAATGCCTTGGCACTGTCCACCTGCTTGTCGGCCATTGCGGGGAGCGACAGCAGAAGCATTAGTAAACAAAGGATTTTCTTCATATTAGATTAGTATAATTAGATTAGTATAATTTAGTTAGATTAGTATAATTTAGGTTTACAGCAGAGATTCATAATTGAAGAATGGGGATTTTTCTGCCACAAGTAGTATTATGGTTTAATTAATCTGCAAATTTATTAATATTTCTTGATTTTTCAACTGTTATTTTGTCTTTTCCTGCATACCCTCATTGTTATTCATAATGTTATTCATAATGTTATTCCTCCACACCCTCATAATTTGGAGAAGCGTAATTGCCCAATTATATTTTTTTCCTTAACTTTGTAAAGATAACTCCTGCCGGTTTCGGACTCATCACAAACCTGCCAAATCAAAACGCATAAATGAATCTAAAACGATATATTTACATCCTCCTCCCCATCATCATCGCTGTGCTCGCTTTCAGTGTCGACGATGCTGCCTATGCAAAAAAACGACGCAGCAAAGCACGCACATCGCAATCTTCAAAATCTAAGAAAAGCAACCGTACATCGTCCAAGTCCAGCAGCAAAAGCCGCACCTCATGGCGACGCGTCACCCCCAAGCCCGCTCCGCAACCTGTCGAGCCGGTGCTTTCCGACTCGCTGACCATGACTGTCAACGACATCCTCATCTCACACATCCCGACAGCACTCAACCCGGGAGGTCTGCGCATCAACAGCGTTATCCCCGACATGCAGCAGAAGGTGGCTCGTATAGGTCTTAACGAAAACTTTACCTATCTCCCGGTCACCAACGAAATGATCGATACCCTTGCCGCCAAGATACGCACTGCCCTCCCCGACTCGCTGGCCAATTTCAGAATTCTGCTTAACGTCGGGCAGAAACCATTGTCATATTACATTACCAAGGTCGACAAACTTCCCGAAAAATTCAGAAAGAACCCCGACTTTGTTACCGAAGTGAACCCGGTAGGGAACATAGACCGCGGTCTCAAAAACGATATCATAGCCCTTTGGCACTCTCACGGTCGCTATTACAAGCCCGGCAGCGGTGGCTGGCTGTGGCAGCGCCCTCTGCTGTTTGAAACGGTAGAGGATATCTATCCCATGGCATACATCCTACCCTACCTCACCCCGATGCTGGAGAATGCTGGTGCCTACGCATTTCTGCCTCGCGAACGGGACACCAACCGCCACGAGGTGATTATCGACAACGATGTCAACCCCTCGGGGCAGCTGTATTCGCAACCCTACTACAAGGAGATGACCGGCGACACCCAGTGGGAAACCGGTAAGGAGGATGGTTTCATTTATGACCTCCCCGACTTTCGCGACACTGAAAATCCTTTTGAAAACGGCACATACCGCCAAACCGAGGTACGCCGCAACGGGAAGCCATCGGTGGCTGCCTGGTATGCCGATATCCCCGAAAGCGGTGAGTATGCCGTATACATCAGCTATAAATCACTTCCCAATTCTACGGAAGATGCCCGCTATACCGTAAACTACTCTGGCGGATGCAAGGAGTTTAAGGTAAACCAGACCATGGGTGGCTCCACATGGATTTACCTCGGCACATTCCCCTTCGAAAAGGGGTACAGCGATTCCGAACCGATTGTGACCCTCTCAAACATCACCGATTCGGGGGACGGATTGGTGGTGACTGCCGATGCTGTAAAGATAGGTGGCGGAATGGGGAACATTGCCCGCAGCGACCGCCGCTCAGACATATTCTTTGACCCCTCGACACCCGACAACACCCCTCCGGTGGAAGAGGAGCAGGAAGAGACCGACTCTATTACCGACGAACAGCCGGACATCATTGACACCCCTCCCTCCGAAAACAGCCAACAGGAATCAACCGTAACCGAAAAGCCGGAACAGAAAAAGGAGACACCGGCCGAACCTGCGGTAAAAAGGGGTGCTCCCGTGTTCCGCACCTCGGGGCTACCTCGATATCTTGAGGGTGCCCGCTACTGGTTGCACTGGGCTGGTGCCCCCGAAGAGGTTTACTCCCCATACCATGGTGCCGACGACTATAAGGACGATTATACCTCGCGTGCCAACTGGGTTAACTGGTTGGCTGGAGGGTCGCGTGTGCTGCCGCAGGAGGAGGGGCTCGGACTCCCGGTGGACCTCACGTTTGCCCTGCACACCGATGCCGGCAAGCGCAGCGACGACTCTACGGTGGGAACTCTGGGCATCTATTACACTCAGCACGGCGATTCGTATGCCGACGGCACCCCTCGCATCAACTCGCGAATGCTCACCGACATGGTGATGCGCCAGATTGTGAGCGATGTGCGCCGACAGTATGAACCGCGCTGGACACGCCGCTCGATGTGGGACAAGTCTTATGTCGAAGCTCGTGTGCCCGAGGTCCCGACCACTCTGATTGAGCTGCTGAGTCACCAGAACTTCGGTGACATGCAGTATGGTCTTGACCCCAACTTCAGATTTGCTGTGAGCCGCGCCATCTACAAAGGTATCGGGCGCTTCCTTGCCGAACGCAAGGGGCGTGAATTTACCGTGCAACCCCTGCCGGTTCATAATTTTGCCATCGCCAACAACCGCAAGGGGGTGTTCCGTCTAAGCTGGACACCGACTCTCGACTCGATTGAGGAGACTGCCAAGCCAGACAAATACATAATCATGGAGCGCACCGAGGGGGAACTCGGATTCCATAAAATCGGTGAAACTTCGGCTACCCACTTCGACGTGAAGGTACCCGACCAGAAGATACACTCCTTCCGCATCATTGCATTCAACCGTGGTGGTGAGTCTTTCCCGTCCGAAACTCTCGCTCTGCGCAACACTCGCGACAATTCCACTCCGGTCCTTATCATCAACGGGTTTGACCGCATATCGGGACCTGCAAAGTTTGCCGATGAGTCGCGTGCCGGGTTCGATACCGAAAAGGATTTCGGCGTGCCATACCTCCGCGACCTCTCATTCTCGGGTTATCAGACCGAATTCAACCGCGGTGCCGGCGAATCGTTTGGACGCAGCGGCTCCAACTACATCTCGCAGATTGTGGCTGGAAACACTTTTGACTTCCCTGCTGTTCACGGCGATGCCATTGCCTCCGCAGGGTACGGCTTTGTTTCGGCAAGCGCCGGTGCTGTAGAGGCTGGTGAGGTAAACCTGTCGAACTACAAAGTTGTGGACCTGATACTCGGCAAGCAGAAAATGAGCACCGTGGGGAAAGGTTCCTCCGGCATCCGTTACCGCGCATTCCCCCCATCGCTGCAGAAGGAGTTGCGACACTTTGCCGACCGGGGAGGGAATATCCTTGTAAGCGGCGAGTATGTGGTTTCCGACCTGTTCTCACCCATGAGCAGTGCTGCCGACCGCGAATTTGCACAGGTAGTGCTGGGTGTGCAACCTGCCGAAAACGGCGTGCGCCCACGCTCCGGGTCACTTCGTTCCTCATCGGGCGAAACAATACCCTATTCTGCCACTCTCAATGAGCGCAACTACATCGTAGAGAACCCCGACGTGCTGGCACCCGCACCCGGTGTCGAGGCTGAAGAGATAGTCCGGTTCCGCGACACCGACGGCGTGGCAGGGTATTTTGTGGACCGCAACCGTGGCCGCAATGCCATCCTCTCCGTGCCGCTTGAGTCAATCACCGACCTCAACCAGCGACGCAAACTCGTAAAACAGATTCTTAAGAGACTGGATTAAAACCAGTCTTCTGCAACTAAACGCAATAAAAAACCGACCATAATACATCGATATGAACATCATCCGATTCACCAACGTGGCTGACCTCCGCGCCAAGATTCTCGCCACCCCTCCGGAGCAATATATACTTCTGCAGTTTGACGACCGCGAACTGATTCTTGACGAGCACTGCATCCACCGCTACACCCAGGTGGCTGCCGAGGTTGACTCGACTCTGACCTATTCCTATTTCCGCGAAAAGGATCAGGAGGGTAACCTCACTCTGCATCCGGTCAACGACTATCAGCCGGGCTCGGTACGCGACGACTTTGAGTTTGGACCCCTGGTGATGCTCAATACCGCCGACGTGCTGCTTGCCACCGAACATGATTGCACCGAGGAGTCGCAGATGCTCGACGGTGGCTGGTACGCATTGCGTCTGCGCTGTACCGTGGGGCGTGCCATCGTGATGATTCCAGAATACCTGTACACCGCACAGCAGGTTGACTTCCGCAAAAGTGGCGAGAAACAGCACGACTATGTGAATCCGCGCAACCGCGAGTATCAGATTCAGATGGAAAAGGTGCTCACCCAGCACCTATACTATATCGACGCATTAAGCCGCAAGGATAAACTTCCCGTTGATTACTACGCCACCGAGTACACATTCCCACGCGAAGCATCGGTAGTAATCCCTGTCCGCAACCGCGCCAACACCATCCTCGACGCGGTCAATTCGGCATTGAGTCAGCAGGCTGATTTTAATTTCAACGTGATTGTTGTGGACAACGACTCTACCGACGGCACCCGCGAACTGCTTGATGGTATTACCGACCCCAAACTAAGGGTAATCAAGGTGTCGGCATCCGAAAACCTTGGTATCGGGGGGTGCTGGAACCGCGCCATTCTCGACCCGGAGTGCGGACGATTTGCCATTCAGCTCGATTCCGACGATATCTACAAGGGGACAGATGTATTGCAGCAGATTGTTGACAAATTCCGAAGCGGTGAATATGCCATGGTTATCGGCAGCTACGAAATGGTGGATTTTAATGGTAACCCACTCCCCCCGGGGCTAATTGACCATAAGGAATGGACCGACGAAAACGGTGCCAACAACGGTCTCCGCATCCACGGGTTCGGTGCTCCGCGTGCATATTTCACCCCCTTGGCACGCGAAGTCCTATTCCCCAATGTCAGCTATGGCGAGGACTACGCCATGGTGCTACGCCTTTCGCGCGACTATATGATAGGGCGCATATATCACTCCCTTTATTACTGCCGCCGTTGGGAGGGGAATTCGGATGCCGCTCTTTCCATCGAGAAAAGCAATGCCAACCACAGCTATAAGGATTGTCTGCGTTCGTTTGAACTGATGGCGCGAGCCCGCGAAAATATCAAAAACCGCCGTATGCCATTCCCCCTGCCATTTGGCGAAGAGGGCAACGACGTGCCTCCGATTCCCCCATTCACTGACGATGATCCTGAAAAGTGGCTTGACGATCTTACCGACAATGATGACGACGACTTTGATGAGTTTGGCGATTTTGACGACGAGGATCTCCCTTTTTAGATAAGAGATAAGAGATAAGAGATAAGAGATACTGTTCGGATATTTATGCATCTTAGCACTGACACTATAAACACTCTGGTCGAGCATCAGCTTATGAGCTGGCCCGAGGCAAAACAGAATTTTGACGGGTTAATGCAGGTGCGCCGCAAGGAATTGCCATTGGGGGATTTCCCGGCGTCGGCACAACTCAACCCCGCTCGCGTCCGCTCAACAGCTGCCAATGTCGACAAGGAGAGCATCGCCAAGCGACCCTGCTTTCTTTGTGCGGCAAACCGTCCCGAAGCGCAAATGGCGGCGCCATGGCCCGACGAGAACTGGGAACTGCTGGTAAACCCGTTCCCCATCTTCCCTATCCACTTTACAATTGTGGATAAGGAACACGCTCCGCAAAGCAACATCCCCCTTGAAATGGCAATGATGGCGGAGAAGGCTCCTGACTTGGCTATATTCTTTAATGGAGCTCGCGCCGGAGCCTCAGCCCCCGACCATCGCCACTGCCAGGGGGTGCTTAAATCCGAACTTCCACTTATTCGCACCATCGAACGCTTACACCCTATTGAACGCAAGGGGTGGATGTCGTCCGAAGAGTTTGACGCCGACCTACCGTTTCATTTCATGAGCGGTGTTATCGGTGCGGACCTCCAGGGGATGCAGGACTTGGTGACTGCAGCCAGCGCTTTCGGCATAGACCCCCAGACAGGCAAAAAAGATGCCGGCCTGGTAAACGCGTTTTTCTGGATTTCCGACCGGGGATTATTGCGCATTGCCATAATTCCGCGCAAGGCTCACCGCCCCGCATGTTACTTTGCCGAAGGGGAAAACCGCCTGTGCGTCTCCCCAGGAGCAATAGACATGGCAGGGATGCTGATACTCCCTAACCAGGATGATTTTGAACGCATCACCCCAGCCATGGCACGCCAGATATATGCCGACACTGCATTTTCGCAGTCTCTGCCCGCGGCTATCAAACAACATTTCAACGCACATTAATAACACTCAATGAACAGCTCGCAACCACAAGCCACCACCACCGAAGCCTCTGCACCTCGCAAACGGTGGCAAGACCAAGGTCATAGTGCCAACTCCGCATCTCCGTGGCGCTGGATTCCAACCGTATATATAGCCGAGGGGCTCCCCTATTTCGCCGTCAACACACTCACCGTGCTGATGTACACCAACATGGGTATAGGTCTCTCGGACATGGCATTTTTCACAGGATGGCTCTACCTCCCATGGGTGGTAAAACCGTTCTGGTCCCCATTTGTGGACCTGTTCAAGACCAAACGGTGGTGGACAGTTACGATGCAGCTGTTAATGGCCATTACTTTGGCTCTGGTCGGATTCCTGCTTCCCACCTCATTTTTCTTCTCCTCTACTCTGGTGCTGTTCTGGCTAACTGCATTCTTCTCTGCTACGCATGACATTGCCGCCGACGGCTACTATATGCTTGAGCTGACACCCCACCAGCAGGCTTCGTTTGTGGGGGTGCGTTCCACCTTCTACCGCATTGCCTCCGTACTAGGTCAGGGTGGGTTGGTGATGCTCGCCGGATACCTTGAAAAAACCACCGGTGACATCCCGCTGGCATGGAGCTACGTATTTCTGCTGCTCGGTGTGCTCTTCCTTGCCGTGTCGCTCTACGACTCAAAATTCATGCCCCGCACCCCGGCCGACAAACCGGTGCCGGGTGTAACGGCACACACCATAGTACGCGACTTTGCCAATACATTTGCCACCTTCTTCCGTAAAAAGCATATAGTTACTTCCATTCTGTTTATGCTCTTCTATCGCCTCCCCGAGGCCCTATGCCTCAAACTGGTGCAACCCTTTATGGTTGCCGCCAAAGAGGCTGGCGGACTCGGGCTGAGAACTGCCGACGTCGGATTTGCCAACGGCACCGTGGGTGTAATTGCCCTCCTTGCCGGTGGTGTATGCGGCGGACTCGCAATTGCCCGCAACGGTCTTAAACATTGGTTGTGGCCCATGGCGTTTGCCCTTACTCTCCCCTGTGCCATATACTGCTGGCTCGCCTTTACCCAGACCGGCGACATGACCACCATCTGCACCCTCATCGCTTTTGAACAGTTTGGCTACGGATTCGGTTTCACTGCCTTTATGATGTATCTTATCTACTTCTGCCGCGGTGAGAACCAGACCTCGCACTATGCTTTCTGCACAGCATTCATGGCGTTAGGGATGATGCTACCCGGGATGGCTGCAGGTTGGATTCACGACCGCCTGCAACCGCTCTACCTTTTTGCAACATCGGGAAATCAGGGGTATGTCAACTTCTTTATGTTCATCATGCTCTGCTGCATCGCCACATATACAGTCTGCGCCCTTGTCAAAATAGACCCTGAATTCGGCAAGAAGCGGAATTAACAACTACCCCTTTTAACCGTCTCAATTAAAACGCTTTTAATCGGCACTAATATAAACGACCCTATTTTCACTGATTTATGATGAGAAGCAACAGATTATTCTTACTGCATATCATTGCCGCCTCTATCGGCTTGATGCTTGCCTCATGCTCCCCGGTAAAACATGTGCCGCAAGGGTCGTTGCTGCTCGAAGATGTCCGGATATCGCTCAACGACTCCACCCGACTGCTGAATAAAAACCAGCTCTCCACCTACCTGCGCTCTGTCCCCAATTCAAAACTGCTATGGTCCACCAAGTTCCGCCTGGGTCTCTACAACCTTAGCGGCAAGGACTCCACAAAATGGTTTAACCGCACTCTGCGCCGCATGGGTGAACCACCGGCCATCTATGATGCCGAAATTGTGGAGAACGATGCTGAACAGTTGCGCCGCGCAATGGTCAACGCCGGTTTTCTCGATGCCAATGTCGATGTGTCGCGTAATGCCGACTCTAAAAAGCGTAGCATGAAGGTGACCTACAACCTGCACCCCGGAAAGCCCCATGTGGTCAAAAATATCAGATATGTATTCCCCGACGATTCGATTAAGGGTGCCATCCTTGAAGACTCGCTGGCTCTCCCCATCAAGAAGGGGGTACCCCTCGACATATCCATTCTTGAAAAACAGCGCGACAGAATAACCGAGCATCTGCGCCATCGCGGGTATTATGCCGTGGGACGCGACGTTATAACCTTTACCGCCGACACCGTCGAAGGGTCGAAGGATGTGGACCTGACCATGATTATCCACCCTCCACGCTTTGCAATTGATGCAGCAGACTCCGTGGCGCGTCACAAAAAATACATAATACGCAGCGTGCGGTATATTACCAACTACGATCCCGGTGTCTCGGACGATATCTCCCGCTGGACTGCCCGCGATACTGTCGACTACAAGGGGTTGACCATCCTGTACGGCAAACACAAATACCTGCGCCCCGATGTGCTTAAGGAAAACTGTTTCTTAACACCCGGGGAATTCTACAACATCAAGAATGTTAACGACACTTATTCCGCACTTGGGCGCCTCAACATCCTTAAATTCATCAACATCCGTATCCTCCCGGCTGCCAGCTACGGCGACTACGGAACACTCGATGTCTTCATACTGCTCACACCGGCAAAGAGCCAAACCCTTGCCGCCGACCTCGAAGGTACCAACTCCGAAGGGGATTTCGGCATGGCAACAGGTATTACCTACACCCACCGCAACATCGGCAAAGGGTCCGAGACTCTCACCATAAAGGTGCGTACGGCATACGAGGCCCTCAACGGCGACTTTACGAACATTATCCGCAACCGGTACCTCGAAACATCTGGGGAAGCGTCACTGGCATTCCCTAAGTTCAAGGCTCCACTCCTGTCCGAGAACTTCAAGAAGAGAATCAAAGCCACTACCGACATCACGGCATCGATGAACTATCAGGAGCGCCCGGAATATATACGCATCATCTCAACCATCGGTTGCAACTACAAGTGGACCGAGCGCTACAACCACAACCGACATGTCTTCACCCCCATCGATATCAATTACGTGTATCTCCCAGAAAGCACCAACAACTTTCTGGACCAGATAGCACCCGACAACCCGTTGCTGAGATACAGCTACGAGGACCACTTTATTATGCGTATCGGATACAGCTTCTATCACAGCAACAAGCGCCCTGAGACCCCCTGGTACCGCTCGTCGCAGCGTAATATATTCACCATACGCGTCAATGCCGAGGCTGCGGGGAATGCCCTTTACGCCTTCAACTCTATATTCACCTATCGCAGCAACCACGACTCAGACCCATACAAGGTATTCGGCATCCCCTACTCGCAGTACATTAAGGGGGATGGCGACTTCTCGTTCCTCCGAATTCTCGACTCTAAAAACTCACTTGCCTTCCACGTCGGCAGCGGCATCGGGTACCCGTATGGCAACTCAACAATTCTGCCGTTCGAAAAGCGCTTCTTTGGTGGTGGTGCCAACGGTGTGCGCGGCTGGCAGGTTCGCACCCTTGGACCCGGCTCATACCCCGGTTCCAACTCCATGATCGACTTTATAAATCAATGTGGCGATATTCGCCTCGACATGAGCGTCGAATACCGTGCTAAATTGTTTTGGATATTGGAGGGGGCTCTCTTTATCGATGCCGGTAACATCTGGACCATAAAGAATTACCCCAATCAACCCGGTGGTGTCTTCAAGTTCGACTCCTTCTACCGCCAGATAGCAGCGGCATACGGTGGGGGTATCCGTCTTGATTTCAGCTACTTCCTGCTCCGTTTTGACCTGGGGATGAAGGCTCACAACCCGGCACAGGGTGCACTCCGCTGGCCCTTGCTCCACCCCAACTGGGGTCGCGACGCCTCCTTCCACTTCTCAATCGGCTACCCCTTCTAAGATTTTAGATTAAAATTTTAGATTTTAGATTATAGATTTAAGATTGTAGATTTTAGATTTAAGATTTAAGATTGTAGATTTTAGATTTAAGATTTAAGATTTAAAATTTTAGATTGTAGATTTTGCGCCATGAATTGGTCGTCTCTTTTAGTTCTGTGTGAGCCCAAAGGGCGAAAGTCGTTCCGCTCTCCCTTCTCCCACCTCTGGCGCTAACACTAATTACTACCGACTAATGACTCTAAAAAATATGAAAAAGCTTGTTATTTTTGATCTTGACGGCACTCTCCTCAACACCATCGCCGACCTTGGCGATGCCTGCAACTATGCCCTGCGCACCATGGGGTTCCCCGAGCACGCCCGCACCACCTACAACTACATGGTCGGCAACGGTGTCCGCAAACTCATAGAGCGCGCCGAACCCGACGCCGACACGGAAACCGTCGACAAGCTCCTTGCCATCTTCAAGGAATACTACGACGAACACTCCTGCGAACGCACCTACCCCTACGAAGGAATTGAGTACGTACTACGCGAACTCACCGACAAGGAGATTTCCATTGCTGTAGCCTCCAACAAATACCAGTCGGCTACCGAACGCATCGTAAAGCATTACTTCCCCGACATTCCGTTTGTGGCTGTTTACGGTCAGCAGGAGGGGGTACCCGTTAAGCCGGACCCTTCGATTGTATTCTCTATTTTAAACTCCTTCCCTACCCCCAAGAGCGAAGTTCTATACGTCGGAGACTCAGCGGTAGACATGGAGACCGCACGCCGCGCATGCATTGAGTCGGTGGGTGTTGCCTGGGGATTCCGACCCATCTCCGAACTCCGCGGAGCATATGCCGACCACATCATCATGGAGCCCAAAGAGATTCTATCTCTAATCTGACCCATAACGGATACACATATACATAATCGAGTAGGAGGTAAAACCCGTTAGATTATCCCCATGTCGGGCGAACTACATAAAAAGCGGATGCATCGTGAAATAACAATGCACCCGTTTTTTTATTTTATCCTAATGTATGGGGAAGTTGTTTAAGCTTCTCTGTTAGCCCGTGTTCCGATTACTTGGATGGACGCTGATAGTTGTCCTTTACGCAGCGGGCGGTAATGTGGGCAATGCGTGCCTTGGTTTCGGGGTGGGAAGAGAACATCTTGGTGATGTAGGTTGCTCCGGCACCGTTGCCGGCCTGCTCCATCTGGTCAAACTTCTCGAACGCCATCACCATACCCCACGGATTCTTCTGCTTTGCTACAAGGAAATCATATGCACAGTCGTCGGCCTCATTCTCCTGCTTCTGCGAGAATTTTGATGTTACATAAGCCTCACCAAGCTGACCCAGCGCACTGTCGCTGAGTGTGCCGATAAGTCCCCCGGTCGAAGCGATTCCGTCGCGAACAGCACTTGTAAGCAACTGATTGCGGAAGGCGTTCTTTGAGTGACGCTTCACCACGTGTCCGATTTCGTGCCCGATGATACCAAGCAACTCATCGTCGGTCATGATATCCATCAAGCCCGAGTATACACGCACGCTGCCGTCGGGGCAGGCAAATGCATTCACCTCTTTGGTCTGATATACTTTAAAATTCAATGGAATCCCATCGGCACTCTTCAGCCCGCTCACCAGGCGGTTAAGACGAACTGTGTATGGGCTGTTGGCAGGGGCAACATTCCCCTTGGCATCCATATCGAGGACTGACTGCGTTACCACAGCTGCCATCTGCTCATCGGTAATTGATGCAGCCTGGGCGGTTTTGGCTGCTCCCATCGCCACGCGGTCCCATGCTATCTGCTGCATGCTGCAAGCGGTACCCATAAATCCGGATAGTGATAAAACCACGATTCCGGCATATTTAGTTAACTTTTTCATATTCAAAGCATTAAATCTATTGTCAAGAATTCCTCACCCTAATTTTGCAATACAGAGACTGGGTGCGATTATTCTTTGTTAAAAAAATCACTTCAAATTTAACAAATAAAATTTGAAGTGATTCCATTATTCAATAAAAATATTTTATGAAGTTGTCAAAACTTCTACTTCTTTACCATCTCCTTAACTTTGCCATAGTCGGGCTCTTCGGTCAGGATGGGGCATAGGAAGTGACCTTTAACTATACCGTCAGGGCCGATAACGACAACGGCACGGGCCAGAAGACCCTTAAGAGGACCGTCTACCATCTTGATACCGTATTTTTCGCCAAAGTCGCTGCGGAATGCAGAACCGGTATAGACATTCTTGATGTCGTTGGCAGCACAGAAGCGGGCTGCTGCAAAGGGGAGGTCCTCCGATACACAGACTACAACTGTGTTGTCCATCTCCGAAATATCCTTGTTGAAATGACGCACTGAAGCGGCGCATACATCTGTATCAATGCTCGGGAATATATTAAGAACCACATTCTTACCCTTAAACTGTTCAAGAGTGATATCGCTGAGATCCTGACCTGTAAGTACAAACTCGGGAGCTACGGTGCCATCCTTGGGGAGGTCACCGCAGGTGTGGACTGTCATGTCCAAAAATTTTACGCTTTCCATAATATCTCTGTAAAGTATAAGTTATATATCATCATAACAATCAAGACTCCCCTTTTGATTGATACCCCGATAAATCACATGATTGATACCTCGATAAATCACCTCTCACCCCAACCTTGAAACAGAGACATCATGCCTAAAAACAGAACTCCCTCCGCGCCTTGCGACACGGAGGGAGCCTTGAGTTTATGCGATAACTTATGTTGGCTGCTTATTAGATGATGCCCTGAGCCATCATAGCGTCAGCTACCTTGAGGAAGCCTGCTACGTTGGCACCCTTCATGTAGTTGATGTAGCCGTCAGCCTGCTTGCCGTGCTCTACGCAAGATGCGTGGATGTCGCGCATCATTGTGTGAAGCATTTCGTCTACCTTCTCAGCGCTCCACTGGAGGTGCTCAGCATCCTGCGACATTTCGAGACCAGATACACCTACGCCACCAGCGTTAACTGCCTTACCAGGACCGTAGGGGATGCGGTTTTCGAGGAATGTATCGATAGCTTCGGGAGTACAACCCATGTTAGAAACCTCTGCTACGAGGAGTACACCGTTTTCTACGAGCTGCTTAGCATCCTCGCCGTTAACCTCGTTCTGAGTAGCACAGGGAAGAGCGATGTCCACCTTCTGCTCCCAGGGTTTGCGACCTGCAAAGAATTCTGAACCGGGGAACTTCTCAGCATAGGGAGCAACGATATCGTTGCCGCTGGCGCGGAGTTCGAGCATGTATTCAATCTTTTCAGCATCGAGACCTGCGGGGTCGTAGATGTAACCGTCGGGGCCAGAGATTGTAACAACCTTACCGCCGAGTTCTACTGCCTTAGTAGCAGCACCCCAAGCCACGTTACCGAAGCCAGAGATAGCGATAGTCTTACCCTTGATGTCTGTGCCGAGGTCAGCAAGCATGCACTGTGTATAGTAAAGCGCGCCGAAACCAGTTGCTTCGGGACGGATGCGGCTACCACCGAATGAAAGACCCTTGCCGGTGAATGTACCTGTGTTCTCGCGAGCGAGTTTCTTGTACATACCATACATGTAGCCTACTTCGCGGCCACCTACGCCGATGTCTCCTGCCGGTACGTCACGGTCGGGACCGAGGTTGCGCCAAAGTTCGAGAATGAAGGCCTGGCAGAAACGCATGATTTCAGCATCGCTCTTGCCGCGGGGGCTGAAGTCTGAACCACCCTTGCCACCACCCATGGGGAGTGTAGTGAGTGCGTTTTTGAAAGTCTGCTCGAAGCCGAGGAATTTGAGGATTGAAAGGTTTACTGAAGCGTGGAAGCGGATACCTCCCTTGTAGGGACCGATAGCGTTGTTGAACTGTACGCGGTAACCGATGTTGTTCTGTACTTCACCCTTGTCATCAACCCAGGATACGCGGAATGTGAAGATACGGTCGGGCTCTACCATACGCTCGATGATCTTAGCCTTCTCGAATTCGGGATGCTGGTTGTAAACATCCTCTACAGAGATCAACACTTCTTTTACTGCCTGGAGGAATTCCTTCTCTCCGGGGTGTTTGGCCTCAAGATTGGCCATGATTTCATTAATATTCATGATATTATATTTGGTTTTAGATCCTTCTAAAGATAGGTCGTGGATAGCGGGGAGTGGAGCCCCGTTGAGTTAACGGTGCAAACTTACAAACTTTATTTAACTCCACAAAATTTTATCCCTTTTATTTTTTATTTTTTTTGTGAATTTATCTTGTCCGCATCCCGTTCCCTCAAAGGGGTTACATAGCCGTTTTGACACAAAAAAACAGCGAAGATAACTTTTATGCTACCACTCGCCGTTTTCACCCTTTCTAATATGCTTCATTCACCCCAAATCGTTAACGCTGGTGAATGAAGCCTAAGACGATAGCCGCCCCTGGCATTAACATTTTATTGGGGAACGAGGTCTAACTTACCTGTAGATTTTCAATATTTTGTATTTTGGGGGTCGAAGTTGGTCCAACCCTTCAGCCAGTTGTCGGTTGCATCTTTAAACGCTCCGATATATCCACCCTTGCCGTCGCTGAGCATCGTTGCAGGGCAGTAGTTTTGCCCCACCTTCATCGGGTCCTGAAGGTTCAGTTCCGATTCTTTCATCACCTTGTTCGACGAATTTGACAGAAAGAATTCGTGTGAATAAGATTTGCGGGTCTTGTCCTCGGTTCCGGTAGCAAAGTCATAGAAATAATCCTCATAGAGTTTATTCTTGTCAGTCCCGACAACACCCATACCGGCAAAGATAATGTTTTCGAGTTTAAACTCTCCGTTCTTGGCATACTTAACGGTGTTACCCTTCTCGCCGTCAACTATCAAACCGATGGGGTATCCCACGGCAAGCACGTTGGTTGCGTTGAGCTTGCTGCTGCGGCGAATCTGCATGGCAGCCTGGAATTTACCGAGCTTAGACCCGTTATTGGGGAATACCGACCCGGCGGTGATGTAGTCTGATGTATTCTGGAAGTCGCTGTTCTTGGCGGTCATGGGGCCAATGAATGTTACATGGCTGAAACGAGCCGAGGTAAAGGGTGCCGACTCGGCTCCACTGGCGTTATTGTCGCTCTCAAAACCGTTGGACTGCGAGGTATCGGCAATGCGGGGATCACGCACCGAGAGCACCATATCGACCGAACCCGAGAACCCATTGTCGGTGTCAAACTCATCGTCCCAACCGCGATAGGCTACAAGGTTCTTGCAGTTTACGGTACCACCGAACCATTCGAATGAGTCGTCGTTGGAATATGACACCTGCAGATGGTCCACTGTTGTGCCGCGACCAACCGAGCCGAATGTAATACCGTTGATTTCCTTGTCGGTGTCAAACGGGTAACCGGCAAACTCCACACGCACATAGCGGTAGATACCTGAGTTGTCGTCGTCGTTCTGACCGCCGTGAATTGTGGTCGGTCCACCCTCTATCTGCATCGTGCCCTGGTTGTTGCGCGCCTTGCCGCAGATAATCAGACCTCCCCAGTCACCGGGACGGCGATTGCCAGGCTCCTGAGCCGATGTCATTACCACTGGCTCCTGCTCTGTTCCGTTCATCTCGACATACCCTCCGGGTTCTACGATGAGGGTTGCCATTGTCTGCTTGTCACCCTTGATGACAGTACCTGCCGGGATGATAAGGCGGGCCCCGGCGTCAACATATACCCACCCCTTCATGATATACACACCCTTCTTGAGGGTTACATTTCCGGTAAAGTGAAAGTTCTGGGTACCGTTACCCAACTGTGTGCCGTTTTCAAAAAGGATACCGTTGCTGTAAGCCACATTACCCTTATATGTTACTTCGGGGTCCTGAGTTTTCTGCTCTCCCGGATTCTCTTCTTTGCACGAGGTCACCAACCCCATCCCTGCCACTATGGCAGCAGTAAGCATGATTTTGCCGATGCGCGACAGTTTCGCGCCTGTAACTTCTTTTGTTTTCATAAATTTATTGTTCAGAATGTGTTATTTGCTGTCTATAATTCTTGTTTATTTAAACTCGTAGGATACCGACACGCTGATGTTGCGCCCAGGGCGGAAACTGCGTGTTACCTCATCCACATACCCGCCGGAACGGGTCTTGAGTACCTCCTCAATCTGGCGGAACTCTACCTTTTCTGCCAGTATGTCGCGTACCGACCCCTTCAGTGTCCAGTTCCCAAGCTTTTTGGATACCGACAGGTCAAGCGAGTTGCGGGGCATCTCATATGAGTTGGGGATATTCAGTGCCGTACCGTCTGCTGCAGTGCCATATTTGTTCCCCACACCTATGATGCGGCGACCTATGCGATTGTAGAGCACAGCGACATTCCAACCCGACTTGGGGGTGGCATAAAATATCCCGGTATTGATAAGGTAAGGGGATTGCCCTTGCATGGGACGGTCAAGATTGTTCGACCCCTTGTCAAAGCGCACTTCACTCTTTATCAGCGAACCGTTGAACGACACCGACCAGTTGGGGAGTCCGATAAAGTCAAAGCTTTTTCTTACATCAAGTTCCACACCGTAATTATCAGCTCCGTTGGCATTGACAAACGAATAGATAAGGTCGGTGCCACCCGCCACGGTATAGGTCCACTCTATCGGATTTTTAAATCGCTTGTAGAAGAGTGACAGCGATATCTGTTCCCCCTTGGTGGGGTAATATTCGTAGCGCAAGTCAAGGTTGTCGATATAGGCGGCTTTGAGGTCATAGTTACCCATCACGTTGCTACCCAGGTCAAAGTCATAGTACACCGACGGGGACAACTCGCGGAACTCGGGACGATTGACCGAACGGCCATAGGCAAAACGTATCTGGTTGCTGTCAGTGAGTCGATAAACGGCATTTACCGACGGGAACAGATCCGAATAGTCATAGAAGCTGCTCTTGAGGCTCTCCTCAAACTGACGGGTATTCATGTCCAGTACCTTGCGGCAAAATTCGTAACGCAGACCGGCATAGACCGAGAATTTACCCAACGGTATGTTCAGCGACACATACCCTGCCCCCAGCGCCTCGCGACCCTTATAGTTATTGAGGAAGTTTACCTCTTCGTACATATAGAGCTTATCAGCGCCATAGTTGGCAGCGGTCAGCACAGAACCCTGCACATCGGGATTAAACATAAACCCTTTGGGGAGCGAGTTTTCGGGATTCCACCCATACTGAAATGAGCGTGTGTCATATCGGCGGTTGCGGTAATCGCCATAGAGTCCCCCCTTCAGGGTAGGTGCTATTATCCCCCAGTCCATATCTCTGGAATAATTGACCGACGCCGACCCGATATTTTCGTCAAGACGTGTAAACTCACGGCTTATGCGATATATACCCATGGTTTGTTCGGTGCGGTCCGTGCGCTGAATCAACCGGCGGTCCGGCAGGTCCTTGCGGGCAAACGAGTACCCTACGCTCCAGTCAAGCCTACCTGCCGCCAGCGAATGCTTTCCGGTAAACTGGGTGTTGAATGTGGGGCGTTTGGAGTGATAATACTCCATATCATTGATATTGTCGGCCTGCGCATTAAATCCCGTGCGGTCCGAATAGCGGTCCTTTATATCGCAGTTGAAAAGGTTTTTCCAGTCGTAGGTATGGTTTCCGGACGGGGTGGCAAGCATAAGGTTAAGCATCGCTCCGCATCGCGAGTCGTTGGTATACTGATTGTCCACACCCTTGCGCAACGGCACACTTTTCCCGTTCCCCACATCATAAGGTCCGAAGAGTGAATTTTCCATATTCAGCACCGTCTTATACCCTCGTGAGTAGTTGGCCGATGCCAGCAGGTCAAGACGCGTTCCGTTTTCGGTCACCCATTCTGCTGTCCACGATCCATTCAATTTCAAGTCGGCAAGCGGTTTGAAAGTTTTCACCCTCCACTCGTTGTTAAACCCGTTGTTGAGCACATCGACTTTGTCGGTTGTTCCCCCATATGTTTTCAGCGAACCTGGGAAGGGGGAAAATCCGTCGGCTGCTATAAATTCCTTGAAGTGAGTTAGCGTGTTCCACCCTGTTCCTACACCTATGTTAAAGGCATTCTTCCCCGGCTGACGACGAGTATTGACAAGTATGAAACCACCGGCAAAGTCCGACGGATATTCAGGTGCCGGACTCTTGATTACCGTAATGTTGTCGAGCTGCGAACTGGGGATAATGTCAAACGAGAAAGCACGTGAATCGGCCTCCGAGCTGGGGACAGCCCCCCCATTGAGCCACACATTGTTGTATCGCTGAGCCAATCCGCGAACCATCACAAATTTGTCCTCTATGATTGAAATCCCCGGGATGCGGCGAATCACCTCCGATGCATCCTTATCCTGGGTCTTTTCCACCTGCTGAGCAGAGACTCCATTCTGCACCACGGCACTCTGCTTCTGCTCCTGTATCTGGGCGGTCTCCGTATCCTTGCGTACGTTGGCCACCACCACCAGTTCGGCCAGCGAGTCATCGCTGGACATGAGCGATACTTCGCGCTCCACGGTGTCACGGTTCATAACCACTGGCACCTCTCCATCCTTATACCCCACACACTTTACTTTCAAGGTATATTTCCCTTTGGCAAGATTCAACAGGAACCCCCCTTCGGCATCGGTAACAGTACCTTTTTTCTGTCCGGCAACCATCAGAGTGACTCCGATCAGAGGCTCCTTGGTGTCGGCATCAAACACCTTACCTTTAAGCACAGCCCCGGATGCTCCCAGAACCCCCACCGTGGGGAGTGCACAAAACAATATGGGTAATCTTAATCTACTAAAATTCATAACATCTAAAACTTCTGTTTTCTATTTTCTTATTCTTTTCCTAATTCGGAGGCAAAAATAGAAGTTAGATGTTTCATATTTGTTTACATTTAATTACATAAATTTTAAGTCATTACGAATTTTAGCTCTATCACCATTATTTAATTGTTGCTTAACAAAATAGACACAAAAAGTACACACAAAAGCACACAAAAAAGAGTGCCCCGACCAAGTCGGAGCACCCTGATTTATGCTTTTCTATAATCTCGTAGCGGAGGTAATTACTGAGCCTGTGAGAAGATTACGATACGGTTCCAATCGTTGTTGGCCGGATAGGGCTGGCTGTCAGAACCATTGTACTGGATTGACAAACGGTTGGGGTTGATGCCGTAAGTGTTAACGAGTTCGTCAACAACTGCCTGAGCACGCTTCTGTGAAAGCTCCATGTTGTACTCTGCTGTACCGGTATCCTTATCTGCATAACCGCATACAACTACGTTCTGGCTGGGGTTAGCCTTGAGGTATTCAGCCATGTTGTAAACGTTAACCTGCTCTTCGGGAGTAATCTTGGCAGAGTTGATGGTGAAGCGTACAGTAGTCATGAGAGGACCGCTGACAGTAACTGTTTCCTGAACTTCGGGGCAGGGAAGCTGTGCGCTGAGGGCTGCAATCTGTGCACCTGCTGCCAAAAGCTGAGCACGGAGGTCATTAACCTGACCGTTGAGGGCTGCTGCCTTGGTTGCATAGTCACATTCGTTGAACGAATTGAAGTTGCGACCGTTGAGGTTGATGCTCAAACCACCGAGTACGGTAGGATTAACGTCGATTGAGTGACCTGAAGCGTTGTTGTTCCAGTTGTCACCGTAGAATGCTGCGCGAGCTTCTGCAAAGAAGTCAACAGCTTCGCTGAGACGGAAACGGAACTGAAGACCAGCCTGTGCGGGGAGTGTCCACTGTACAGCCTTGAGCTTACCGTTTTTCTTAACGTCATTACCAGCGGCGATAGGACCACCGTTAGCGTTCTTGTAATCCCAGGTAGCATCACCACCAACACCGAAGAACGGGATGATAGAGAATACGCGGTTGTCGTTAACACCACCAAGTGAGTTAAACATATCCCACATGAACTCTACGTTGAGGTTAGCATGTTTTGCACGGGTCCAACCATTCTTGTTATCAAATGTCGGAGTGTCCCAGTGGAGTGAACCGCCAAGTGCATTGAAGCGGAAGCCGATGTAAGGAGATACCCAACGACCTACACCAACGTTGTAGGTAGTAGTGATATTATCCTTGTCAAAGAGCTTGTTGCCACTTGTGCCTCGCTCTACGATAGGCTGATTTACACCTGCGCCTAACTGGATAAACCAATTGTTGCGCCAGTTGCTGAAGTAGTGCGTAGTGTTATCGCACTGAAACTCAGTAACTGTGACAGCATCATCTACAAACACATCCTGTGCGAATGCCGGAGCTGCTACTGCTGATCCGGCGCAAAGCGCAACGGCGTAGTAAAGATTCTTGCTTTTCATAAAATATTAATTTAAGAATATAAAAAATTACCTTATTCGGTCTCTTTACTTGCGGGGCTGCATGCAACCCTACTTATAAATTTGTAATAACACAATTTAATTCAGAAAGAGAATCCTCAATACCACCCTCCCTTGTTTCGCACCCCGGTATCGGTGGTTGTAACAGCGGAATCTGCGAAGGTTTCCGTGCGTATATGTTATTTCACCTTCTAAATTTTACTTGTTTTTGCAAATTTTATATATCTAACATCCGAGAGATTTTTTTGGTTTGATTAAAACGTGCATTTTATCCCCCTGACACATTTTTTTAACCTTTCGTCCACTCTTCGCACTACTCTGTCTACCCGCAGAATACGCTTTTACCCCAGTCTCCACCGTTCATTCGCGCTCTTAACCCTCAACTTTTTTATTATCTCAGTTTTTTTTAGTAATTTCGCGATATTGGAATATAGTGCAACAAAATGAGTGGCTTCCGCATCAAAAAATACCGTATACGGGTAGACGACGATTCTCGGCTTGAAACCAAAGCCGACATATCGCTCACCCCCTGGCAACTCTGGCTGGCTATTGCCGGCACGGCGTTGCTGGCGGTGATTGTTGCCGCCATCATTATTATGGTCACCCCTCTGCGCACCCTCCTCCCCGGTTACATGAAGGAATCGGAGCGCTCTGCCACCGAAGACAACATAATGCGCCTTGACTCCATCCGCAATGCCTACGACATGAATGTGGCTTACCTTGCCAGCATTATGAAGGCTATGGATACCGACCGTCCACCGGTCGATACATTATCGGCTTCGATAACGATGCGCGAACTCTCACCCGACTCGCTGCTCCCCACCTCGGCTGCCGAACAGAATTTCATCAACGCCATGGAAGAGCGCGAAAAGTATAACATCTCGGTGCTGGCTCCGCTTGCTGCCGACGGGATGATGTTTACCCAGGTTGCCGACGGTAGTGTTTTCACTATCGGCACCCGTACCTCGCGCCAGGGTGAAATCATTATCGGCGACGACACACCGGTGCGTGCCGTGGCCGACGGCTCTATCCTGGCTTCCTATTATTCCCCCTCCGACTCCGGATACGTCATCATTATTCAACATAACAAAGGTTTTGTGACGCGACTCGCCCAGTTGGGGGCCCCCATGGTCTCGGCCGGCGATATCGTTACCGCCGGACAGGCCATCGCCACCCCTCCCCCTCCCGACTCGCGCCGTCGACGTCTGGTGACAGCCATGATGTGGCATAACGGTATGCCGGTGATTCCGTTTGAATTTATCGGTGACGCCGGAATTAAGGTGGCTAAGGAACCCGGTTTTGACGCACCAAGAGGGAGATAACCGACAACACAGATTTTATTATGGAACTCGACAATAGAAAAAACATTGCGATTCTGGGCTCTACCGGCAGCATCGGCACCCAGACGCTTGATATTATAGAGGAGAACCCCTCCATGTTCCGGGCTTCGGTACTCACCGCCGCCCGACACTGGGAGTTGCTGGCACAGCAGGCTCGCAAATTCCACCCCGACATGGTGGTTATTGCCGACGAGCAATATCTGCCCCAGTTGCGCGAGGCTCTTGCGGGACTCGACATACGCGTCGAAGCCGGTGCCGAGGCTATTGCACAGGGGGCTGCACTCCCTCAGGTGGATATGGTCATCACTGCAATGGTGGGGTACAGCGGACTCATCCCCACGGTGAGTGCCATCAATGCCGGCAAGGATATCGGACTCGCCAACAAGGAAACCCTCGTGGTGGCTGGTGAGGTAATAACCCAACTTCTTAAAGGTTCTAAGTCTCGACTACTCCCTGTCGACAGCGAGCACTCCGCAATATTCCAGTGCCTGGTAGGGGAAGAAAACAACCCTATCAACAAAATCATACTCACCGCAAGCGGCGGACCTTTCCGCACCCTCCCTGCCCACAAGTTGGCTTCCGTAACGGTTAAGGACGCCCTCAACCACCCCAACTGGAGCATGGGGGCTAAGGTGACCATCGACTCAGCGTCGATGATGAACAAAGGGTTTGAAATGATTGAAGCCCGCTGGCTCTTTGACACACCCCCCGAAAAGATTCAGGTGGCGGTCCACCCCCAGAGCATAGTTCACTCAATGGTTGAATTTGCCGACGGCTCGGTCAAGGCTCAACTCGGGGTCCCCGACATGCACCTCCCCATCGCCTACGCCATGAGCTACCCCAACCGCATCCCCACGCCGCGCCCCATGATGACACTGAGCCAGTACTCCGCGCTCACCTTCGAGGACCCCGACTTTGAACGGTTCCCGCTACTGGGTATCGCGTTCGATGCCATCGGCAAGGGGGGTAACGCACCATGTGTGCTCAACGCCGCCAACGAGGTGGCAGTAGCCGCATTCCTAAAGGGGGAGATAGGGTTCATGCAGATTCCCGAACTGGTAACCAGGGTTATGGAGCGCACTCCATTTATCAAGGATGTAACCCTCTCCGACCTTATTGAAACCAACACCGAGGCTCTAAACATAGCCCACTCAATCCGAGCAAACATAGCCCACTCAATCCGAGCCAATATAACGACTAAAAACTAAAAATCAGCTTTTAGTTATGTGTGAGCCCAGCGGGCGAAACGGGGCAGAGCCCCAGCGGGCGAAACGGGGCAGAGCCCAGCGGGCGAAACAGGGCAGAGCCCAGCGGGCAAAACGGGGCAGAGCCCCAGCGGAAACAGCTACGCGCCGCCGCCGCTCCGGCGCCTCGCGCTCTAACGACTAACGACTAAAGACTAAAGACTAAATATGGACATCTTTCTTATTAAAGCAACCCAACTTATCATTGCCTTTGCGCTCCTGGTCATAATCCACGAGTTTGGGCACTTCCTGTTTGCCCGTGTATTTGGCATCAAGGTTGAGAAATTCTATATCTTCTTCAACCCCTGGACTCAACTCCTTAAATGGAAACCCGGACGCCACATCGGCGCATTCAACAAAACCAAACGATTTGCCGGCGCCGACGCCGAAGATCAAATCGAAAAGACAAAATCACGATTCTGGAAAGACACGGAATATGGCATCGGCTGGATTCCGTTAGGAGGTTACTGCAAAATTGCAGGTATGATCGATGAGTCGATGGACACCGAGCAGCTGAAGCAGCCGGCACAGAGCTGGGAGTTCCGCACAAAACCGGCATGGCAGCGACTGCTGGTCATGATTGCCGGCGTGCTCTTCAACTTCCTCCTTGCCATCGTCATCTATGCAGGACTCGTGTTTGCCTCCGGCGAACGCTACATCCCGATGCAGGATGCAACGATGGGGTACGCATTCTCGGGTGAAGCCCGCAAAATCGGCTTCCACAACGGCGACATCCCCTATGCTGCCGACGGCGAACTGCTCTCCGACCCAGCACAGGCTCGCATGCGTATGCTGCAGGCCAAAAACGTTTCGGTAATCCGCAACGGCTCGGATACCGTAAACATCCCCATTCCCGAAAAATTCATCTTTGCTCTCGAAGATGAACTCAAAAGCGACACTGCCTCTATCTCATTCTTCATACCCCGCATCCCAACCCAGGTTCAGAATGTAGTCCCGGGTGAAGGGGCATCAAAAGCCGGTATCCAGACCGGCGACCGCATCATTGCTGTCAACAACCTCCCCACCGAGTCGCTCGACGAGTTCCTGAGTTCGCTCAAAGGGAACGAATCAAAAACTATACCTGTAACAATTGTCCGCAACGAAAACAAGGATACTCTCACCCTGGCAGTACCCCTAAACAGCGGTGCAAAAATGGGTATCGCACTCGAAATCGACCCCTCGAAATTCTACAACTCAAAAGAGATTAAATACTCACTGCTGCAGTCCATACCCCGCGGTATTGAACTTGGCACCGACAAACTTGTCAGCTATGTCAAGTCGATGAAGATGGTGTTTACCAAAGAGGGTGCCGACAGCATCGGCGGATTCGGCACATTAGGCTCAATCTTCCCCGAAAAATGGGATTGGATCGCATTCTGGAACATCGCAGCATTCCTGTCAGTGGCACTAGCGTTTATGAACATCCTCCCCATCCCCGGACTGGACGGCGGACATGTAATGTTCCTAATATATGAAGTAATATTCCGACGCCCGCCAAGCGAAAAATTCATGGAACGCGCCCAGCTCGTCGGCATGAGCCTGCTCATCCTGCTGCTGGTCTACGCCAACGGCATGGATATCTTCCGCTTCTTCTTCAAATAACCCCCTTCAAATAACCCAGAACATCTCAAATAACCCTAAGTTTGTTATTAATAAACCGGACTCCGGCCTAACTAGCCCCATGTGAGCTCACCGGCCGAAAGGGGCAGAGCCCCAGCGGAAACAGCTCCGCGCCACCGCCCCCCGGCGCCTCGCGCTCTAATGACTAACGACTAAAGACTAAAGACTAAAGACTAAAAAACGTCAGCTTTTAGTCCAGTGTGAGCCCACAGGGCGAAAAGCCGCGCTTCGCGTTCTAATGACTAATAACTAAAGACTAACGACTTAGAAAAGACTAATGACTAATGACTAAGAATATAATAAAGCTAAAACCCGGCAAGGAGGATTCGCTCCTCCGCCACCACCCGTGGGTATTCTCCGGTGCCATTGCATCGCTCCCCGACAACCTTGAAGAAGGTGACCTCGTAACCGTTCTTGCCGCCGACGGCACAGTGCTCGGCACCGGACACTTCCAGATAGGAAGCATCGCAGTCCGTATCCTCGAATTTGGTGTCGACGAACTCCCCGAAGAATTCTGGCTCAAGCGACTCACCTCGGCATTCGAACTGCGCAAGGCGCTAAACCTAATCCGCACCGACAACACCTGCTTCCGTCTGGTGCACGGCGAAGGGGACTTCCTCCCCGGACTTGTCATTGACATCTATGGCGACACAGCCGTGATGCAGGCCCACTCCGCCGGTATGCACTTTGCCCGCCACACCATCGCCGAAGCACTGACAATGATCCCCGAAGGGCGCATCAAAAACGTATACTACAAGAGCGAGACAACACTCCCCTACAAGGCACACCTCGACCCGGACAACGAATACCTAATCGGCAACTACGACGGCAACATAGCACTCGAAAACGGGCTGCAGTTCAACATCGACTGGCTCAAGGGGCAGAAAACCGGCTTCTTTGTGGACCAGCGTGAAAACCGCGCACTCCTGCAGAGCTATGCCAAAGGGCGAAAGGTGCTCAACATGTTCTGCTACACCGGCGGATTCTCGGTATACGCCATGCGCGGCGAAGCCGAAACCGTTGACTCTGTCGACTCATCGTCCAAAGCCATTGCACTCACCGACGCCAACATCGCCCTCAACTTCCCCGGCGACCCGCGTCACACATCGCACGACAAAGACGGCTTCAAGTTCCTCAACGAGATGGAAGACGACAAATATGACCTTATCATCCTCGACCCACCCGCATTTGCCAAGCGTCGCAGTGCAATCAAAAACGGACTGATCGGCTACCGCAAGCTGAATGCCAGCGCATTCCGCAAGATTAAATCCGGAGGGATACTCTTCACCTTCTCCTGTTCGCAAGCCATAACCAAGGATATGTTCCGCATGGCAGTCTTCACCGCCGCCGCCCAGAGCGGTCGCAAAGTGCGCATCCTCCACCAGCTCACCCAGCCCGCCGACCACCCGGTAGACATCTCTCACCCCGAAGGGGAATACCTCAAAGGGCTCGTCCTCTACGTGGAATAACCCCCCGCCACCGCTCG
>QLIP01009173.1_pt1 | contig 31125 bp, 30 predicted proteins | sample 1769771 | NCBI WGS metagenome assembly QLIP01 (sample SAMN09428762, study PRJNA476227) | Gut metagenome, whole genome shotgun sequencing project. | isolation source: cecum | host: Rhizomys sinensis | place: China: Jinsha town of Minqing, Fujian Province | collected 2013-09-23 | reverse complement strand
ATAACAAGCATATTAAAAGTTAATAAAGCAAGACACCAAAATCGGACGAATTTTGTTAGAAAAAAGTCTTATCATCCCCTCGTGTAGCACTACAGCAGTTCCAAAAACGATGCAACACAGCGAATAGACATCATAAAAGTAGGGAGAAAATATCACAAAGTGGGGAAAAAATAGTCCATTTTCATGAAATAAACAACAAAAAATAGGGACAAAATTCCGCAAAGTAGGGAGAAAATTACTATCTTTGCACAAAAATCAGGAAATGAAAAGCCAATTAGAGAAATTAGTAGGGAGATACCGCGCCCTTGGTATAGACAAGCAGCTGGACTACGACAAGTTCTATCTCTACTCCATCATCACCCATTCTACGGCCATTGAGGGGTCCACCATCACCGAACTCGAAAATCAAATTATGTTCGACCACGGCATTGCTCTCAAAGGAAAAAGTTTGATGGAGCAGCACATGAATCTTGACCTGAAAGCGGCCTACGAACAAGCGTTGGTGTTTGCAAAAAATCACACAGACGTGTCGGTGGAACGTCTGCGCGCCTTGTCGGCTTTGACAATGAAAAACACGGGTACGATTTATCACACCATGATGGGTGATTTTTCTTCTGCACAAGGCGATTTACGTTTGCTGAATGTGTCGGCCGGCGCGGGTGGAAAGTCTTATATGAGTTTTAATAAGGTGCCGGCTCGCTTGGAGGCATTTTGCCAAGAACTGAACAAGAAAAGAGCGCAATCAAAAAAGATGAGTATGCAAGAACTCTACGAGATGAGTTTTGACGCGCACTACGACCTCGTTACCATTCATCCGTGGGTGGACGGCAACGGGCGAATGGCACGCCTGCTGATGAATTGGCTTCAATTTGAATACCATCTTATCCCATCGCGCATCTTTTCCCAAGACAAAGAAGAATACATCAAGGCTTTGGTTGAAACACGCGAAAACGCAGACCTCTCCATCTTTCGGCAATTTATGACCGAGACCATGATACGCCACCTGAGCAGCGATATGGCGGCCTTTGAGCAATCGACCGCAACAACCTTTCAAGAAGCCGCAGTCGCATATAGCAGAACAAAGGTCAAGACCTCAGATAAAATCATAACCCTTCTAAGAGAAAATCCCACGCATACCACCAAAACGCTGGCCGAGACCATCGGCATCACCACCAAAGGCGTGGAAAAACAATTAGCCAAACTTAAATCACAGGGATTGATTCGCCGCATCGGCCCGGACAAAGGCGGCCGGTGGGAAGTGTAGGTCAACAACCTGTTTATAACTTCATCCCCCATCTTGGTTGAAAACCTATCTAAAATGCTTATTTTTGTAGCAAATGGGCAAGCGGTCTGTTTGGTCGGTGGAGAGCCGGCCGCAAAATCGTTGTTGTCTGTGTAAATCATTGACAAACATTGTTATGCCAAAGTTGGCATGAGCTAAGATTATGCCCTCACCGCTCGTAAACCATTCCTCGCCAAACACTATTCTGCCGGTCATGGTTACCCCCACTACTGCCGAAACACCCCAAGCCGCGTCTGCATCTGCCGCAACAGCCCCCCGTTGGTTTGTGTTGCGTGCCTACAAGAACGAGAAGAAGGCCGAAGAAGTGCTGAGCGGCGACAATGGTCTGCCGTACTTTATCCCCAAGCAGTATGCCGTGAGGACGTATCACGGCAAAAAGACCAAGTGCTTGGTGCCGGTTATTCCGGGCTTGGTGTTTGTGCACGCCTCTCACGCCGATATCTGCGAGTTCAAGAAGCAGCACAACTTTTTGCAATTTGTGATGAAAACACGCAGGACTGCAACTCAACGCCGCACCGTAACCCCAATGAGCCGCACAACAGCAACCGTAAATCGCGCCACCACAGCCACCGCTCCAACGCACACAGCCGCGTCCACCGACCAAGACTACCTCATCGTACCCGACAAGCAGATGGCCGACTTTATACAAGTGGCAGGCCAACACGAAGCCGCCATAGATTTCTACGCCCCCGACGAACTCCACCTCGAGAAAGGCACCCCCGTGCGTATTCTCGGCGGCCCGTTCGACGGCGTGGAAGGCACCTTCCTCAAAGTGCAAGGAGCGCGAGCCCGCCGGCTCGTGGTGCAAATTCCCAACACCCTCGCCGCCGTGGTCTCAGTGGAGCCCGACTTGGTGGAAGTGATTAAGACATAACCTACCCATGCCCCCATCCATTTCCAACAGCGTTGTATGGAGTGCCATTGAGCGTTTTTCCACTCAAGGCGTTACTTTTCTGTTCAGCATTGTTATTGCCCGTCTCGTTATGCCGAGCGAGTACGGTCTTATTGCCATGTTAGCCATTTTTATGTCCATCGCACAGGCGTTTATCGATAGTGGGTTCGGCAGCGCGTTGATTCAGAAAAAAGACCGCAACGAGGCCGATTATTCTACGGTTTTCTTTTTCAACATTGCGATAGCGATTATTCTTTACGGCATTCTTTACCTCTGCGCCCCGCTCATAGCCAACTTCTATGAGCAGCCGGCCTTAACCGAGATTACCCGATGGATAGGCCTCAATCTCATCATCTCAAGTCTGTCAATGGTGCAGGGGGTTCGGCTCCAAATAGCCCTCAACTTCAAGTTGCAAGCCAAGTTGTCGCTCACCGCGGCGGTTCTGAGCGGCACAATAGGCGTAACGCTGGCATGGCACGGCTATGGCGTGTGGGCACTCGTGGCGCAAACCCTATCCAATAACATAATAGGGGCAGTCTTGCTATGGCTTACCGCCAAATGGCACCCTGTGGCCACTTTCTCCATAGCCTCTTTCAAACGGCTGTTTTCGTTCGGCTCAAAACTACTTGCTTCCGGCTTGCTTCACACCATCTATCTCAACTTATACTCTCTTGTGATAGGCAAATTTTACAAGCCTGCCGATGTAGGGTTTTACAACCGGGCATACTCCGTTTCGCAGTTTCCGTCGTCCAACATCGTAAGCGTTATCATGCGTGCCGCCTACCCTATGCAGTGCGAGAAGCAGAACGATGACGAATGGCTCGTTGATAATTTTCATCGGTTGCTGCGTATGGCCTCTTTCATCGTATTTCCCTTGATGGTGTTGCTGGCGGTTATCGCCAAGCCGCTGGTACTGATAGTGCTGACGGCAAAATGGCTGCCCGCCGCCATTTTGATATCGATACTTGCCATCGCTTATATGTGGTATCCCGTTATGGTGGTCAACAACCAAATGCTTAATGTGAAAGGCCGATCCGATCTTTTTCTCAGGGCAGAAATCATCAAAAAAATCGTGGCCGTAGCCATTCTCTGTGCCACGCTCCCATTTGGTGTAATATGGCTTTGCCTCGGCGTGCTTTTCTATAGTCTGTTTGATATGGCGTTGATAGTATTTTACGTAAAAAAAGTTATATCCACGGGTTATAGAATACAAATTCGTGCACTCTTGCCGATTTTCCTTGCCTCTGCGTTGGCCGGCGTGGCGGCGTTTGTTCTTGTAAACCTGTTTGAATCGCAATGGCTCAACCTGCTTGCTGCCACCGCAACCTACGTTCTGAGTTTCCTGCTCTTCGTCAAGATATTTGCCATTGACGAATCCCGGTATTTATTGGATTTAATGCGCAAACACGTCAAACCGGTCAAACCCGATAATACAAGTATAACCACATTTTGAGCATGAAACCACTCATCACGATAAGCATTCCCATCTATAACGTGGAAAAATATGTGGAGCGTTCACTCCTTTCTGCGCTTAACCAAACTTACGACCATCTTGAGATATTGATTGTGGATGACAAGGGAACCGATGGCAGTATGGACGTTGTACTCCGCGTGGCAGCCGAACATCCGCGCGGCAATCAGGTGCGCATTATCGATCACGGCGTGAATCAAGGCCTCAGTGCTACACGCAACTCCGCTATAGAGCATGCCACCGGCGCATATATATATTGGCTTGACAGCGACGACTATATCACCGACAACTGCATTGAACTTCTCTACAATAAGGCCGTAGAAACAAATGCCGATTTAACCATTGGAAGTTTTAGAGAAATTTATGTGAATGGTGCCCTTCGTAACGTTCATCAACTTCCATCAGCTACTTATGAGGGCAACGATGCATACGGACAATTTTATAAGTCCGGGAAGTTTTATGTAATGACGTGGAACAAACTTTATAAAACAGAGGTTCTGCGAAATTATAACGTGCGATGCATAAACGAGATGAATGAAGATGAATATTTTTCTTTTCAACTTTTTCCTGTCGTAAAAAAGCTCGCCACCATCTCGGATATAACATATTCTTATGTCAGAGGTGATGTTAATGCCATTACTTACGATATGCTTCATGGTAAGATAGACAGCCGTAGAGCATCCCATCACGCCAAAAGACTTCAACGCATGTACGACTGTTTTAAGGCACTCCCCACAGTCGCTCAGCAACCGGCCATGATGGAGAATCTGCTATCTCATAAAATCTGTCTGTTGCGCGAAATAGCCATCGCAAAGAACTTGAATACGAAAGAGAAACGCCAACTCCTTTCAACGGTGCCTGCTTTTCCGAATATAGAACAATACGCCGGACAAGTCGCTTTCCGTTGTAAATACTACCTCGCAAATCCGTTGAGAACCGCCCGCATAGAACGTTTAATAACTCCGATTTGGCCGCTAATCCGTCCTTTTTGGTTGCTCATAAAACACTTTCGCCGCCGTGGCGAGCGTGGAACCCGACCCAATTAAAACAAACAACGATATGAATATCATCAGATATTGCTCGCGCATAAAACATCTCTTAACACATGCACCTGCGGTGTATAGAACTATTGATACGCTTGCTTTCACCATTCGGAAGAATTGGTTGGAGTCTCAAATCTTGAATTGTACAGAATCCGGCATAACATCAACCAAATATTGCGACCATGATATTATTGTTTCATTGACAACGTATGGTGCCCGTCTCGGAGATGTTTGCTATACCATCGAATCGCTGATGCAGCAAACCATGAAGGCAAATAAAATTGTTCTTTGGCTTTATAAAGAGATGATGAATAAACCTCTGCCGATGGCGCTGATTCGTCAAAAAGAAAGAGGTTTAACCATCAACATTATTGACAAAGACCTGCGCTCGTACAAAAAGTTGATTCCGACCCTTGATTTATATCCCAATGATGCCATTATCACTGTGGACGATGACCTTGTTTACGATTTTGACATATTGGAACGTATGATTTACGCTTATCGGCAACACCCTCAATGCATACACGCCTGTCGCATCCACACTATGACATTTAACAAAAAAGGTGAATTACGTCCGTATCGGAAGTGGGATTTTTGCAAGGTCACATCAACCCCCACCCGTAATTTCTTTACGGGTGGGGGGGGTACGTTGTACCCCCCACACGCTCTCCATTCGGAGGTGATGAATCAAGAGGTTTTTATGAAAATCTGCCCCACCGGAGACGATATTTGGTTCAATGCCATGGCGCGACTAAACGGCACAGTTATCCGAAAAGTTGCCACGCGAAGCAAAATGGGCCAAGATTATATCGACAATCCGAATTTTACAGACATGGGGCTGTGTAACATCAATGTGTTTGGCGAGCAGCGCAACGACATTCAGATAAAAGCTGTATTTGAAAAATACAACATCTATTCTACCTTAAACGAGTCATGCCCTCTATAAAGTCTGAACTGACCAAAGGAGTCTTTTGGATAGCCATAGCCAAGTATTCCGGCATCGTCATATCGCTTGCCATTACGGCTGTTTTGGCACGTAATGTATCGCCGCAGGCATTCGGCACCATGGCGGTGGCATTGGTAATAATGGCATTTCTTGACATCTTTACCGAGCTGGGCATTGGCCCGGCCATTGTTCAGTACAAAGATTTGACATCCGAACAAATCAATACGCTTTTTATGTTGGGCTGTGGTATCGGTTTGTTTTTCGCCTCTTTGCTCTTTTCTTGCGCTTCCGTCATAGGCCGTTATTATAACGATCCTGTGTTGGTCGATATTGTAAGGTGGCTCTGTATATGCCTTGTGTTTAACGCCCTTAATATCGTTCCAAACGCCCTGATGCTCAAAAACAAACGATTTAAGACCATAGCGTACAGAACACTGACGTTTCAAATTTTGAGCGGCACCATCGCCATTATGGCCGCCATCAACGGCATGGGCATTTATGCTTTAATCATCACCCCCATTGTTTCGTCCATCGGCGTTTTCGCCGTTAACTACTATAACTACCCTCAACGATTCACATTTCGTATCGACATGGAGGCCATCCGGCGTGTGTGGAGTTTTTCGTCCTTTCAGTTCTTGTTTAATGTGGTCAATTACTTTTCGCGCAACTTAGACAAGCTCATCATCGGAAAACACTTCTCCATGACACAACTCGGCTATTACGACAAATCGTACCGACTTATGCAACTGCCACTGCAAAACATCACATTTGTCATCACGCCGGTGTTGCACCCCATACTATCGTCGTTGCAGTCAAATCCGCAGGAACTCAGCCGTAAGAACGACCGCTTGGTCGAAAGTTTGGCTTGTATCAGTTTTCCGCTTGGCATACTTCTGTATTTCTGCGCCGAAGAAATAATCACCATTTTGTTTGGTCCGGGTTGGTTGCCGGCCGTTCCGATATTTAGAATATTGGCCCTATCTGTTCCGCTTCAAATGATACTCTCTACATCAGGTTCCATCTTTCAAGCTGCCGGTGACACACGCAGACAGTTTTTGGTGGGTCTTACTAACACTACAGTTACCGTAATAGGTTTTATTCTCAGCGCCATCTGTTTCAAATCCATCGAGAGTATGGCATGGGCATGGACGGCAACCCTGATGATAAATTTCTGCACATCTTATGTGGTGATGTATCGCTTTACATTCCGTAGCGGCCTGCTTGGTATGTGGAAAGCCATCAAACCGTCCATCATCAATGCCTCCGTTACGGTTTTAATGGCATTGGCTTTTCTTATCCTCTGTCCGAAAATGGGGATGATATGCTCGCTCATCTGTAAGACTATGATAATAGCCGCAACAACCATTTTTGCAGCCTATCTTCTGAACCAATACAACATTGTTCAGATTGCAAAACAGGCGCTGAACAGAAGAGAAATAGCTTGATATGATACCACTTATCCGTCAAGCGATGAATCTTTTGGCAACTCAAATAAAGGGACAATATGAAAAAATCTAATGTAGCGGCTGTGGTGGTTACCCACAATCGTTTGGATATGCTCAAAGATGCGATAGAGGCACTCAAAGCACAAACATATAATACCGACATCGTCATAATCAATAATGGTTCTACCGACGGCACTTTTGAGTATCTCAATGCAGAAAAAGATATAATGGTCATCCATCAGGATAATGTTGGGGCAACAGGCGGTTTCTTTGCGGGTATCAAGTATGCGACGGAACAGGGCTATGAGTATTCGTGGGTGATGGACGATGATGTGATCCCCGATAAAGAGGCACTGCACCGACTGCTACAAGATTACGATTTTCTTTCTACTTCCGAAGAGGTTGGGTTTATCTGCGGTCGCGTATTTTCAACCGAACACGAATTTGCCAATGTGCCCTCTATTGACCACTCGCCAAACGGAACCGGATATCCCGACTGGGGTAAATATCTCAACAGAGGTATTATTCCGGTGTCAAGCGCAACATTCGTATCGGTACTGATTCCCACCAAAATAGTCAAAGAAGTTGGTCTTCCGTTAAGAGAATATTTTATATGGGGAGATGATACCGAATACACCCTGCGGATAAGTTCAAAATACAAGTGCTTCTTTTCGGCCAACAGCAACATTATTCACCGTCGCGTAGGTGGAATTTTAGATATTACCAAAATCGATGACAAGAATAGGGTTAGAATGTACCGATATTTCGTGCGTAATAACACAAGGAATCGATATATATATATAGCAAATCGCTAAAATCCTTGATGATGTGGTACGTTAGATGGATAGGGCTATCCATATCTTTGTTTGTTAAAGGGCAATTTCTCAAATCAAGAGTTATCCTGTCCGGACTATGGCAATCCTTCTTTTTTCGTCCCACTATAGAGTATCCCTCTGTAAAATAATCATACCATGCCACCCAACGATTCAACACCATCGAATGTTGCTGCCACAGACTCAGAAAAGAAGACAACCGCCAAAACAGAACTCGAAAAACTCGAATCTTGTTGGAACGATTCCGCAGAAGAACACTTTGTGATGTTTGCCGATATTATGGGATTTCGCCAACGCCTCATTGATTCCAAATCACATAAGGATTTCGTCAAACGGTTCAAAATTTTTGACGACACGCTAAAGAAACAGTCAAAACCGCTGATGCTTGGCGGTGGATTGAAAATGACTACATTTTCTGATTCCATCATTCTTGTTACATCATGTTGCGACAAAGATGCCCTTAATCGCATTGCAAAAGCCGCAATCCGCCTCGTGCAAATAGGTATGAAGCATGGGTTCCCTATATCAGCTGCCATTGCTCGCGGATTCTTTACCCACGAAGAGGAAAATAACTTTTCTGTTGGTCAGGCACTTGTGGATGCTTATGAACTTCAGAGCCAACTTTTCTTCTATGGTATTGCACTCCATCATTCAATGACACAGGATATTGAGGAATATGGATCATCAAATCCATTCCACAAAGTTCCAATCCCTCTTAAGTCAGGAGTTGCAAATCATTGTATTCTTTCGTGGCATCGTTTGAAAACTACCCTTAGTTCGGGCGACATAACGAAAGATGCATTCCAGTGGCTTGACAAGATCGAAGAGCCTGTGTCCGGCCGCCCACGCGTATATGTTCAAAACACCCGAGATGTCATTGAACGTGTCAATGAGTTATATCCATATCCACCGCAAAAACACTTATAGGGTATAACTGATAAACCGATAGGTAAACCACACCTCATACATAAAGATGTTTAACCTAAGTTCATTCTTAATTAGTTGGATTGTTTACAGCATTCTGCTGATATATTCATTGGGCGTGTTGTGCAACTATATATCGGATGGACGAAAGTTGAAATTTTACTACAATGGTTTGTTCTTTGTCAGTTTTCTGTTTAGTTTGTTTGCAATCATTTCTTCCGATTATTATAGTTATTATGATTTTATTGAAAAGATTCAAAGGTTAAGAATGCCGGAAGATGTAGAAATGGTATATTGCTTACTGTTGCCTTTTATTGATTACGACTACTTCTTCTTTCGACTAATAATGGTTGTGCCTATATTCATTCTTTTGTATTACATTTTCAAGAACTATGCATTTGATAATCAAACAACGCTTTGTATATTTGTTATATTCTGCCTGCTTTCATTTTCAACAGCTATAAGGTCATCTATTTCTGATGTCTTATTCTATATAGGTGCTTTCTCTCTTTTTCGTAAAAAATCGCTTATTAGATTTGTGCTATTGGTTGTTTGTGCAATAGGAGCATGTTTTTTACACAAGTCCGGGTTTATGCTCTGTGTACCATTGATTATTTCACTTGCTCCACTAAATAAACGATGGGTTATTATCGCTACGGGATTATTACCTGTGGTATTGTTTGCGACAAAAGTTATAATAGAGATTATCTTCGACAACTATTTCCGGAACTCGCCTTATGCAGACTATCAAGCCATCCAATCCGGGTCTGTTATGTTAGTCTATTATCTCTCAAATTTTCTTTTTTTCATTATGATAGGATACACATTATGGGAAAGCAGATACCTGCTCGAAACGAAAGGCTTCATGAAATCCTTATATAAATTTATGTTTGCTGCATACTATATATGGATTGTATTATTAGCACAAGATGTTTCTCGGTATGTGCCGGCACGATTCTTAGTGCATATGATGATACCTTTTTCTCTATTGGTCGGATTTACATACACCAAATCCAAAACAGCATATAGAAATGTTGTAATTGTAGTAAGCATACTGATGATTCTAACAACCGAATTTTCAGTATTTACTAAACTTAGAGAATATTTAGGATAACTATGAAAACGCCTATTGTATATATTGTTGTAAGCGATGAAACCGACTTGTACTTACAGCAAGCCATTCTCTCAATGCACTCTGTTCGGATATATAATCCGACCGCAGAAATCATATTGGTAACGGATGATGAAACCCATAAAACACTCGTAGACTCCCGTGCGACCATTTTAGATTATATTTCTAGAATGGTTAAAGTGTCGCGCTCACCGGAATACAACAAAATAGATAGTTCCAGATATCTAAAGACGACTTTGCGAAGTTTGCTTGATGGTCCGTTTCTATTTATTGATACAGATACGATTATTACTGATGATTTGTCTTCAGTTGACAATATAGGTATGCCTATTGCTGCGACCATAGACAAACACGTCAATCTCAATATTCATCCATCCATTCGCACGGTGAAATTATGGGCGAAGTCTGCCGGATGGAATATTGATATCCATTCAGAAAAATATTATAACAGTGGTGTGATGTATGTGTCAGACACACCTCAAACCCGTGAATTCTACGAAAACTGGCATAAGGAATGGTTTAACAGTCGGAATAACGACCTTAATCAAGATCAGCCGGCATTAGGGAAAACGAATAAGTCGTTCAATCTAATAGAAGAACTTGGTGGAATATGGAACTGTCAGATAATGGATAATGGCTTACCTTATTTACACAAAGCTAAGATTATTCACTATTTTGCCTCTATGCAGACTTGGGACACGCCATCTGAAATTCCGTTCTATTTTCGGTCAACCATTCCATTAGAGGAACTCCGAAATAATGACAATGTCGTTTCAGCGGAACTTCATCAGAAAATACAGGATGTAAAAAGTCTGTTCAAATCTCGTATTGCGATTGTTGCCGGGCGAAATATTGATTTTATGGATACCTATCTGCTGAAGGCATTAAAACACATATATTTTCGTCATTACAAAATCTATTCTATGATGGAATGGACTATCAGTCTAATCCGAAAAATGCTATATCGCAGATGAAAATTCTATATATCATATCAACGGCCACTGTCAATAAAAACAACGGCATAAAGAAACAAGCCGAGATATGGGCTGATGGATTATCAGAACTCGGACACTCCGTCGTTCTTTTTAATCCGTGGCAACAGCCTTCGTGGAAAGATTTTGATTTGATTCATATTTTTGGCAATGGATTATGGCTATTAGAAACCATCCGTAGTGTATCTGTCTATAATATCCCCATTTTCGTGTCGCCTATTATCGACTCTTTTAAGTCAATATGGATGTATAGGTTTGCCTCGTATGTCGGCATCCCTTTCCTAAGGCTATACAGCACCAATTTTGTATTAAGATTTCTTAAAAATAGGATTAGTTGTATTCTTGTTCGCAGTAATCACGAATACGGATACATCAAAAATGCCTATCGCTATTCTGAAGATAAGATTGCACTGTTAAGACTGCCGTGCAGAATATCACCCGCATCTTATCAGTCTGTCGTGCCAAAAGAGGATTTCTGTTTTCATTTGAGTGCTTTCACACAAAAGCGAAAAAACGTAATGAGACTTATGGAAGCAGCTGCAAAGTATGGTTTTCGACTGGTGATAGCCGGTGCAAAAGGAACAGATGAAGAAAGCGCACCATTTTTTGAATTCGCCAAGCAACATCCGAATATCGAGATTATAGGAGAAGTTTCTGAGGCAGAACTTGTTTCTCTGTATAGTCGTGCCAAAGTGTTCGCCCTGCCAAGTATTGATGAGGGTGTTGGTTTTGTCGCATTAGAGGCTGCCACATTCGGTTGCAATATTGTGATTACAGATATAGGAGGTCCAAAGGAATATTATAATGATATGGCAACAACCGTTAATCCATTTGATATAGATGACATCGGTATTTCTATTGTTAAGGCATTAGCATCCGCCCCAAATGAAAATCTTCGCTCTTGGATGATCTCCAACTATGAAATACAGCAAAATTGTAGGATATTGACAGAAATCTACAAAACCCATAAATAATATGACCTACGACATTGTATTCTTAACTACATGGCCATCGTTCTATAAGATAAATCTTTATAACGAAATCGCCAAACATCGAAAGATATTTGTGATTTTTGTGATACCTTACACTGCAAATAGGAAGGATGACTTCTTTGTTGGAAAGAAGGATTTTGATTATAAAACAATAGATAAGGGCAACCGATTTAAGAAAACGATAGCCGCCATTAGGCTTATCAAACAAACAGATTACAAAAGTCTTGTTATCTCAGGTTGGGAATCACTATCATGTTTGGTTGCCGCGTTCATTTCACCAAAATCAAAAAATGCCGTAGTGGTCGAATCCAGCATTTATGAGTCTAAAACCACCGGACTAAAATCGTTTATAAAACGGATATTTCTGAGCAGGATAAGCATTGGGCTTCCAACGGGAACGTCCAACGAAGTCCTGCTTCGCGCCTTGGGTTTTAAGCGGCGTATGTTGCAAACGCATGGCGTTGGAATCTATAACAGAGTGCCTAAACCTGAGTTGCGATTGCTTGAACGCAATGCAATAAACTTTTTATACGTTGGCCGATTAAACCCGGAAAAGAATCTGAAACGGCTCATCAAAGTTTTTAACGATATGCCGGAGTTTAAGTTGTCGATTGTTGGTTGGGGACCTCAAGAAGAAGAATTGCGTTCATTGACCATGCCAAATATTTCGTTTCTCGGCCCCATGCCAAATAAAGAACTGCCGGCTGTATATCAACGGCACGATGTGTTTATTCTTTCATCCTATTCCGAACCTTGGGGGCTGGTGGTCGAAGAAGCATTAAACAACGGGATTCCGGTTGCCCTTAGCACAAGAGTTGGTGCGTCTGATGATTTTGTAAAAGAACGTGGTTTGGGGGTGTTGTTTGACCCCTACGACCTTAATTCAATGAAAGATGCCATTCTTAAAATCTCGGACAAACAAACCAATAACCGGATAAGACGAAAGATAGCCGAAGTGGATTTTCAAGAGATAGAAAACAGGCAAATAGATACATACCTGCACTTAGCATGAAAATCGCATATTGTTTGGCGGGAACGTATAATCCCGGTGGAATGGAACGGATAGTGGTAGGCAAGGCGAACTGGCTTGCCGCTCATGGTTACGAGGTTGCCATCGTAACCACCGAACAAGCCGGACGGCCGGATTTCTTCCCATTGAACGAAAACATCTCGCGAGTGGATCTTGATATTATGTATTCTGAAACACTCCAACTGTCGCCCATACCAAAGTTCTTTGACAGAACGCGCCGAATGAAGTGGCACCGCAAAAAGTTGACCACGTTTCTTTTTGATTTTCGTCCGGATATAACAATTTCCACATTTGGTAATGAGGTAACGTTTCTTCCAAAAATCAAAGATGGTAGTAAAAAAATAGCAGAAATCCATTTTTCGCGATGGTTTAGATTGCAAGCCAACCGCAGAGGCGTGTGGAAGTGGATAGATAAAGTGCTTACATGGCAAGATAAAAAAGCTCTCTCTCGTTACGATAAGTTTGTTGGTCTTACGCACGAAGACTTGAAGAATTGGAATAATGTTCCGAATGTCGAAGTTATACCGAACTTTGTTACCATTAAGCCGCCTAAACATCCGGCTACTCTTTCTCAGAAATCCATGATAGCGGTTGGCCGTTTGGCTTATCAAAAAGGATACGAACGACTGATAGCCGCATGGGCCATCGTTTATATACGCTTTCCCGATTGGAAACTCAACATCTATGGCGGAGGCGAATTGCAATCCGTATTGCAACACGATATAGATACAAGACATTTGGAATCGGTCATCACAATTCATAAACCGGTATCCGATATTACCTCGCGATACCTTGAAAGTTCAGCATTCGTTTTGTCTTCACGTTTCGAAGGCTTTGGGTTGGTTTTAACCGAAGCTATGGCATGCGGCTTGCCACTCATTTCATACACTTGCCCTTGCGGTCCGCGCGACATCATTCAAGACGGCTATAACGGATTGCTCGTTCCCGAGGGCGATGTGGAGGCGTTGGCCAACGCCATTATAAAGGTTATAGAAGATAGGGAACTCCGCCTCGAAATGGGACGCAACGCCCTCGAAGAAAGTAAAAAATATCTTCAAGATGATATTATGCCACGTTGGGTAGATTTATTTCAGAGAGTTTCAAGCTTATAGAATATGAAAATTCTTATTAACTGTTCAAATTTGAAGGTCGGTGGCGGATTGCAGGTCGCGGATTCTGTCTGCCGGCAATTAAATAGATATCCGCAACACAAATTCATCGTTGTACTTTCGACTTATCTTGATAAACTTGCTGTTGATCTAAAAAATGATGAAAATGTAGAGGTTTTAAGTTATACTTTGGAACGATCTGTTTATACCTTTCTTACCAAGAGAGATAAATATCTTGACGAGATAGTGGCTCGGCATAAAGTGGAGTGTGTTTTGACTATATTTGGTCCGTCAAGATGGACCCCGCGTGTGCCTCATATATCCGGATTCGCGAGGCTACATATAGTTCCAGGTATATCGCCATTTTTCAATACATTACAACTAAAAGACAGAATAAAGTCATTTGTCCTGTATAGACTTGTTGAAAGAGAATTTAGAAGAAACGCAAATTATTTCTATACGGAAAACCCCTATATTTCAGACCAACTCAAAAAAAAGTGGCCGGACAAACACATAGAAACCATCACCAACTACTACCACCAAGTTTTTGACGAAAGTAGTAAGTGGAAAGATATAAACATTCCTGATTTTAACGGTGCTTCTCTATTGACTGTTTCTGCCAATTATCCCCATAAAAATCTTAAGATAGCAATAGAAATAGCCCGGATATTGAAGAAAAAACACAAGACTTTTTCGTTTAGGTTTATCTATACTGTTTCATCAACAGATTTATACGTTCCATCGTATTTGAAAGAACATTTTCTTTTTGTGGGGAAAGTTGATATAGCACAATGTCCCAAGTTGTATCAAATGGCGGATATATCGTTTCAACCGTCACTGTTGGAATGTTTTACGGCAACCTATCCCGAATCAATGATAATGGGCGTTCCCATTATCACCACAAACCTCGAATTTGCAGAAGGACTATGCGGTGACGCTGCGCTATATTACCCCCCTCTTGATGCAGAATGTGCAGCAGAACAAATATACAGACTTGCTACAGATGTTGAACTGAGAAATAGAATCATCTTAAATGGGAAAGAACGGTTGAAATGTTTTGACAACTATGAACAACGAGCCGATAAATTGATTTCGTTTTGCGAGAGGGTAACAAAACATAAAAAATAGAACACATAACATATAACCAATCATGTCAATATTCAAAGACAAGGTGCTACTTATTACAGGCGGCACCGGTTCGTTTGGCAATGCCGTATTGAGACGTTTTCTTGATAGCGATATAAAGGAAATACGCATCTTTTCACGCGATGAAAAGAAGCAGGACGATATGCGTCACAAATTACAAAATCCAAAGGTAAAGTACTACATTGGCAACGTGCGCGACAAACGCTCGGTGGATATTGCCATGCGAGGCGTGGATTATGTATTCTCGGCGGCAGCCCTCAAACAAGTGCCCAGCTGCGAGTTCTTTCCCATGGAGGCCACCCGTACCAATGTGGAGGGCACCGAAAACGTTCTGCTCAGTGCCATTGAGCACGGGGTGAAGAATGTGGTGGTACTTTCGACCGACAAGGCGGCTTATCCCATCAATGCGATGGGCATTTCCAAGGCACTTATGGAGAAAGTGGCTATTGCCAAAGGTCGCGAACTTGGAGAAGGGGCATCCACCACCATTTGCTGCACCCGCTACGGTAACGTGATGGCAAGCCGGGGTTCGGTTATTCCGCTATGGGTAGACCAGCTGACAAGCGGGCAGCCTATCACCATCACCGACCCTCAAATGACGCGCTTTATGATGACCCTCGACGATGCGGTGGACTTGGTTATGTATGCGTTTGAACACGGCCACAACGGAGACCTTTTTGTGCAAAAAGCCCCGGCAGCCACTTTATCTGTGTTGGCACAAGCCCTAAAAGAACTCTACGCGAAAATCAACCCCCAATACGGCCAAGCAGAGGTAAAAGTAATCGGTACCCGCCACGGCGAAAAACTCTACGAAACGCTGGTTACCCGCGAAGAGATGGCCAAAGCCGTCGATATGGGTAACTACTTCCGTATTCCGTGCGATACCCGCGATCTGAACTACGACAAGTTTTTTACGCAGGGCAACAAAGAGATGTCGGTCATTGAAGACTATCACAGCCACAATACCACACAACTTGACGTGGATGGCATGAAAGCACAACTGCTTCGCTTGCGTTTTGTTCGCGAAGATCTCGGCATGGAAGAAAAGGCTCGTTCTAAGGAAATACGTTCGGAATGAAAATACTGGTAACCGGTGCCAAGGGGTTTGTGGGACGAAACCTTTGCGCACAACTTCACAACATAAAAGACGGCAACGCGCGTACTTATCCGTTGGTGGTGGGCGAGGTTTTTGAGTACGACCTTGATACCGACCCCGCTGTTTTGGACGACTATTGCCGTGAGGCAGATTTTGTATTCAACTTGGCCGGTGTAAACCGACCGGAGAATATAGAAGATTTTAAGAACGGCAATTTCGGATTTGCTTCCACTTTGCTGGATACGCTCAAAAAACATGGAAACACATGCCCCGTCATGTTGTCGAGTTCCATTCAAGCCGCCTTGGTGGGGCGATTTGCGGGGCATCCGTATGGTGAAAGCAAGCGAGACGGCGAGGCGTTATTCTTTTCATACGCCAAAGAAACCGGCGCCAAGGTGCTCGTTTATCGCTTTCCCAATATCTTTGGTAAATGGTGTCGTCCCAATTACAATTCGGCTGTGGCCACCTTTTGCAACAATATAGCCAACGACCTGCCCATACAAGTCAACGACGCTTCGGTGGAATTGGAACTGCTCTATATCGACGATTTGATGGAAGAAATGATGGCGGCCTTGCAAAACAAGGAACATCACTGCGAGTTTAACGGACTTGAACCCGTTTTCAAAGAAGACGGGCGTTACTGCGCCGTTCCCTGCACACATAAGGCTACACTCGGCCAAATTGTCGAAATGCTTAACCGTTTTAAGCAAATGCCCCAAACACTGCAAGTGCCGAACTTGCAGCCCGACGGCTTGGAGAAAAAACTCTATTCGACCTATCTCAGTTATCTGCCCAAAGAAAAAATGATGTATACTTTGAAGATGAACTGCGACGACAGGGGCTCGTTTACTGAAATAGTACGCACGATGAATGCCGGACAATTTTCGGTCAATATCTCCAAGCCGGGCATCACCAAAGGAGAACATTGGCACCATACCAAAAACGAAAAGTTTGTGGTGGTAAAAGGCCACGGTCTTATTCAACTTCGCAAAGAAGGAACAGACGAGATACTCGATTTTGAGGTTACGGGCGATAAAATTCAGGTGGTGGAGATGATACCCGGATATACCCACAATATCATCAACCTGAGCGATAAGGAAGATTTGGTAACCTTTATGTGGTGTAACGAACTTTTTGACCCTAATCATCCCGATACCTATTTTGATCCGGTAAAGAAATGAAAACAAACTACAAAGACATTCAATTTGCCGATAATGGCAAACTGAAACTGCTCATCATCGTTGGCACAAGGCCGGAGATTATCCGTTTGGCCGCCACCATCAACAAATGCCGAAAGTACTTTGATGTTCTTTTGGCGCACACGGGGCAGAACTACGACTACAACCTTAACGGGGTATTCTTTAAGGATCTTAAACTATCCGCCCCGGAGGTCTATATGGATGCCGTTGGCGATGACCTTGGTTCAACCATAGGCAACATCATCCATTGTTCCTATAAACTGATGGCCGCTATTGAACCCGATGCGTTGCTTATTCTCGGCGACACCAACTCCTGCCTGTCGGCCATATCGGCCAAACGGTTGCACATTCCGATATTCCACATGGAGGCCGGTAATCGTTGCAAAGACGAGTGTCTGCCCGAAGAAACCAACCGCCGAATCGTCGATATTATATCGGATGTCAATCTCTGCTATTCGGAGCACGCCCGGCGTTATTTGGCCGATTGCGGATTGCCGAAAGAACGCACCTATGTTACCGGTTCCCCCATGGCCGAAGTGCTTCATCAAAATTTTTCGGCCATTCAAGCCTGCGATATTCACAAGCGGCTCGGACTTGAAAAAGGCAAGTATATTCTGCTGTCGGCACATCGGGAAGAGAATATAGACACAGAAAAGAATTTTCTTTCTCTGTTTAATGCCATCAACGCCATTGCCCGAAAGTATGATATGCCCATTCTGTACAGTTGTCATCCGCGAAGTCGCAAACGTTTGGAACAATCGGGCTTTGAACTCGACAAGCGCGTGACTTGCCACGAGCCGCTCGGCTTTCACGACTACAACTGTTTGCAGATGAATGCGGCGGCCGTTATATCGGATTCGGGAACATTGCCGGAAGAATCCTCATTTTTTACCTCGGTCGGACATCCGTTTCCTGCTGTTTGCATACGCACTTCGACAGAGCGTCCGGAAGCGTTGGACAACGCCGGTTTTATTCTTGCCGGAATTGACGAAAAATCGTTGTTACAAGCAGTAGAAACGGCCATATCCATGAATAACAACAAAGACTACGGCACACCGGTGGATGTGTACGTTGGCGAGAATGTCAGCAATATCGTGGTTAAGATCATTCAGTCTTACGTAACGGTGGTCAACAAAATGGTTTGGCGAAAAGAGTAAAATAATATGAAACCGGTAAACTCAAAAAGAGTTTTAATCGTAACATCTTACTTCTATCCGGAAAACTTCAAGTGCAACGATATTGCATTTGAGCTTCAACGCAGGGGATACTCGGTTGATGTTATGACAGCCATCCCCAATTATCCGCACGGAAAATTTTATCAAGGATATGGCATTTTCAAAAAAAGAAAAGAGAGGCTCAATGGCGTAACTATTTACCGATCTTTTATTATTCCCCGTGGTAAAGGGTCTGCGCTTATGCTGGCTCTTAATTATATTTCTTACACTTTTTTCGCATCCTTAAAAGCGTTGTGGTTAGGGGTGTCGAAAAAATACGACACCATTATTGTTCACGAAGTTTCTCCGGTATTAGTTGGCATTCCGGCTGTAATTGTAAAGAAAATACAAAAAATACCGATTCGTTTTTGGGTTTTGGATTTGTGGCCGGAAAGTTTGTCGGCTGCAGGAGGGATAAATAACAGATACATTCTTGTAGTTTTTGACAGACTGACCCGTTGGATTTATCGAAATTCAGACAGCATATTGATTGGTTCGAAAGGTTATAGAAAATCCATTCAATCCAAAGGTGATTTTGGTTCCAAAATAGAATATTTCCCCAATTGGGTGGAGACTTGTCTGACAGAAACCTCAAACGTATCTGTTTCCACGCTTCCTATTGGTTTCAACATCATGATGGCCGGCAATATGGGAGAAGCGCAAGATATGCCCAATGTGATGAAAGCCGCAAAATCGTTAAAAGGCCAAAACATAAATTTTGTATTTGTCGGGGACGGAAGAAAACACCAATATGTGGAAGATTTTGCCAAACAAGAGGGTATAAGCAATCAAATTCATTGCTTGGGAAAATTTCCTATTGACGCTATGCCGGCACTTTTCAAGCAGGCGGATGTTTTATTTTTGGCACTAAAAGACGAGCCTATCTTTGCATTGACAGCCCCTTCCAGACTACAAGCTTATATGGCGGCAGGCAAACCTATTGTGGCGATGATTAACGGCGATGGGGCGGATTTGATCAAAGATGCCGATTGTGGTTGGTCTGTTCCGGCCGAAGATTCGGAAACGTTAGCTTCACTTTTTCTTCAGTTGTCGAAAATAGATAAAAAGATATTGAACGAAAAAGGAGGAAATGGTAGAGTGTATAGTCAAGATTTTTTCGATTTCAACAAATGTATGAATCATCTTGAAGAAATCATAGGTCGTCATAGTAGTAGTAACTAACAGGAATATTTTTGATAGATGAAGATTCTGATTACCGGCATACATGGTTTTGTCGGTTCAAATTTGGTAGCGAGCCTCAAAGATGATTGTGAGATTTATGGGATGGATATCGTGGCACCGGCCAAAGAAGGGGTGATTCAAACTTATTCGTGGGATAAACTTGACTCAAATAAACTTCCATCGGTTGATGCCATTATTCACCTTGCTGGAAAGGCGCATGATACCAAAAACAAGTCGGCCGCCGATTCTTATTTCAAGATCAACACAGACCTGACGAAGAAGATATTTGACTATTTTACCGACCATACCGAAATCAAAAAGTTTATTTTCTTTAGCTCGGTAAAAGCGGCGGTGGATAAGGTGCCTGGCAAAATTCTAACGGAAGACATCAAGCCTTGTCCGGTTGGCCCTTACGGAGAGAGTAAGATTCTTGCCGAAAACTATATATTAAACCGGTTGGCCGACACACCTGCGTCTTATCATGAACGTGAAGCCATTATCTTGCGACCGTGCATGATTCACGGTCCCGGCAACAAAGGGAACCTTAATTTATTGTATGGTTTTGTTAAAAAAGGCCTTCCTTGGCCGCTCGGTGCTTTTGAGAACAGACGCACTTTTACATCTATTGACAATTTGTTGTTTGTCATAAAGGGTATTTTGACAAAAAAACTTGAGAGTGGCATTTACAATATGGCGGACGATGAGGCGCTTTCGACCAACGAACTCATTGGTGTGATGTGTCGCACCATGGGTAAGAAAGCGCATATTTGTCGAGTAAATAAGAGGTTTATCTTGTTTTGCGCCCGTGTCGGAGACCTGTTGCACTTGCCGCTCAATTCATTCCGTTTGAACAAACTGACCGAGGATTATGTCGTGTCGAATATCAAAATAAAAAGAGCCCTTGACATTGAACGGATGCCGATTCGGGCGGCGGACGGATTGACAAGCACCATTCGCAGTTTTCAAAACCAATAATTCAAAATGATATACGCGATTGTTTTAGTATTGCTGATTCTTTTGGAGTTAGTCTATTTTCGTATAGCCGACCGATATAACATCATCGACAAACCCAATATGCGGTCGAGCCACACAGCGGTAACATTGCGCGGTGGGGGCATCATTTTTTTGTTTTCGGCTTGGATTTATGCGGTTTGTTTCGGGCTGAATTATCTGTGGTTTTTGGCAGGCCTTTCGTTGGTGGGGTTGGTCAGTTTTGCAGACGACATTCATTCTTTGTCGGACCGTGTGCGGCTGGTGGCACAGTTTGCGGCCATGTTTATGATGTTCTATCAGTTTGACATACTGCATTTTCACGATTGGTGGATTGTGGTGGCAGCTCTGATTGTCTGCGTTGGTATCATCAACGCTTATAACTTTATGGATGGCATCAACGGTATTACAGGAGGGTATTCTATTGCGGTTCTGTTGCCATTGATATACCTGAATTATCAATACGATTTTATAGACATGGCGTTTCTATACGTTACGGGGCTTGGTTTGTTGGTGTTTTGCTTCTTTAATTTTCGCAAGAAAGCCAAATGCTTTGCCGGCGATGTAGGGTCTGTTTCCATGGCCTTTATGTTGCTGTTTGCACTCGGATTGCTCATGCTTAAAACAAATAACGCGGCCTACATCGTATTTCTTGCCGTATATGGTGTAGACTCGGTACTCACAATATGTCATCGTATAAAACTACGTGAAAATCTTGGCGAAGCACACCGCAAGCATGCCTATCAACTCTTGGCAAATGAACTGCATATACCTCACATCAAAGTCTCTCTCTTCTACATAATATTACAACTTGCCATCTCGTTCGGCATGATATTCGTCCCGATTAACCACTACTTGTATCTTGTTATCGTCATTGTATTGCTTGTCACTGCATACATACTATTCATGAAGAAAAACTATCACCTTCATGAAGAATACCTAAAATCCAAATTATGATTATTAACGACGAATTATTAGACAAAATAAGCGTGCAAGCCGAAGCCTCGTTCCGGTTGCGTATGAACTACAACCTGCATGAGAGCCTCGATGCCAAGGCGCAACGTCTTATCAACGTGCTTTTGCCCGGCACCATCATACCCATTCATCGCCACCGGCACACCGCAGAAACATACGTGCTCTTGCGTGGCAAAATGTCCGTTATTTTCTACAACGACCTTGGCGAACAGACCGAGGGCCATCTCCTTGACCCGACCACAGGTCACTACGGCATCCACATACCAAAAGCCCAATGGCATTCGGTGGATGTTCTTACACCTTCTGCCATCCTCGAAGTAAAAGACGGCCCATATACCCCGATTTCGCCGGAAGATATGATGGGGGAATAGGTATTTTGTTGGTACAAGTCAAACGCGGCGATAATGTGTGTAATTTTGAGGAAAAATCTCAAAATTACACACATTATCGTTTTTTTTCGTATCTTTGCGGTGGTATAGGTTGTGCCACCGATACAATAAGAACCCTTACTACAAAACTTAAATAAGTCTTACAGACCATGTTGCTTGACTTTACGGTAGGAAGTTACCGGTCTTTTTACGAAAAGAGAACATTGACTTTGCAAGCGCAAAAGTTGAGTGAAGCCGCCACCGACAATGTGGCAACCGTATCATCTCACAATGTTTTGAAAACATTGGCTGTTTACGGTGCCAATTCGAGTGGAAAAACCAACTTGATAACCGCCATAAATTCTATGGCTTATTGCGTGTTGTCTTCCGTAAAACTGAATAGTCAAAATACACTGCCCTACGATCCGTTTTTACTCCTAAAAGATGTGCAAGAACCCACTCTGTTTGAGGTGTCCTTTTTGAAAGGCGGTGCGTGCTATCGTTACGGCTTTTCTTATTCTCAAACAAAAATCAAGGAAGAATGGCTCTTTTGCCGTACTACGCCTCGTTCCAAAGAGCAGACGCTTTTTATTCGGAGCAATGGAAAGATTGCCTTTAACGAAAAAAAGTTTTCCGAAGGCATAGGGTTGGAACATAAAGTAAACGACAATCGTTTGTTTCTTTCGTTGTGCGACCAATTGGGCGGGACGATTTCCAACAAAATCGTTTCTTGGTTTCAAACAGATTTAGTCGTAATATTTGGTCTTAATAACGAAAGATACAGAATATCCTCACAAATGGCATTTCATAAAAAAAATGTTGCGAGTAGGGAAGCATTAAAATTCTTTCAACTACTTCAACTTGGTTTTGATGATATTGTAACACGGAGAGATGAATCAAAGAGCGTTGAAGGTATATCTGATGAAAATGTCTCATACTTAGTATTACTTGACAACAATCAGCAATTAACAACAAATTCGATTCATAAACTATACAAAAAAAGCGGAGAAGTCTGTGGTCAAACGGCTTTTTCGTTCGACGATAAGGAATCGTCCGGTACCCGAAAGTTATTTGATTTATCTGTTCCTGTATTTGATGCGTTGCGCAAGGGTTCTGTATTAGTAATAGACGAATTGGATGCCAAAATGCATCCCCTGATATCGCAACAGATTATCAGGTTGTTTAATAGTAAAAAAACGAACCCGTGTAACGCTCAACTGATTTTTACGACACACGACACCCACCTGTTGTCCACTAAAATGCTGCGTCGAGATCAGATTTGGTTTACGGAGAAAAACGAGCAGGAACAAACCGATTTGTATTGTCTGACCGATATTGTGTTGCCGGATGGAACAAAGCCTCGCAACGACGCCAATTACGAGAAGAATTACATTGCCGGCCGATATGGTGCCATTCCCTATATTGTTAATGATTAAAGATGAATCGTTATGGCACTGCAAATAACAAAATTAAGCCCTAAACTTGAACGTCGATATGCCAAAGCAACACCTAAGCGTACACCACGTTCGGTTGTATATAAAGTTTTGATTGTATGCGAAGGCACCCAAACCGAACCTTTGTATTTTGAGTCATTCAGAAACTATAACAAAGGTACAAGGGTTTATGACATTGAGGTAAAAGGTTTGGGGCAAAACACCATAAGTGTAGTCAATAAAGCCATTGAACTGAAAGAACAAGGAGAATACGACCGTGTTTGGGCGGTCTTTGACAGAGATTCTTTCCCTGAAAACAACTTCAATGGTGCCATCAAAAAAGCCAAAGATAATGGCATTGATTGTGCTTGGAGCAATGAGGCGTTTGAGTTATGGTATCTGTATCATTTTGTCAACAGAACCACTTCCATGAAGCGCGCCGAATATAAAAAAGCCATCTCGGCAGAGGTGAATAAATCGCCCAAGTTTAAACAGAAAAAGAAATACGTGTATATCAAAAACAGCAAAGATACATACGAAATTCTAAACCTATACGGCTCAATGGAGAATGCCATAAAATACGCAGAAGCCAAAAGTAAAGAATATACCGACCAACGTTACGCCACGCACAATCCATGTACTATGGTTTATAAATTAGTCCGTCAACTGATAGGGAAAGATGAGGCTTTTAACCGCGAATTGGCGAAAAAAATATAAATTTTCCGGTTACGTAGTGGTCACCGGGTAGACACAGGCCGCAGGCGCGGCAGGGATTTTTCCACAAAGTTGCATTTTTTGTGGCAAAACATAGTTTATATCCCGTCCTTTCTCTGAAAACGGTGCAAGCGTTCCTGATAAGATTGTTTGTAGATGCGCTTCACTTTGTCTTCCAAAAAAGAATCGTCAATCAGTTCGTACACCTTGCGTTGTTCGGTGGCAAACAAATCTATCACGGCGGCTATCTTCTTGGGTAGTACCCCTATGCGCGTACCAAAGGTGATAAAATCGTCTTGACAGGGGTGGCCGGTTTTTGAATATACTTCAGAATAGGCAGACTTGGGCATGAGGCCGTCTTGCAAGGCAAAGTCGCCATCGTTTACGTGTATGGCGGTATTCATCAAATCGTAAGCAGGGGTGAGCACATAATCGCCGCCGGTGGTTTCTTGCAGAGAAAAGTTCTTCAAGTGCGCGTCGCCGTTGCTGAATAGGTAATTAAACACCACTAAGGTGAAATACTTTGCCATCTCCACCTGCCACGCGGCCACGTTCTGCTGCAACAACTGCGCCACATCTTCGTAACTTCCCGTATATTTGAAATCTTTTCCGCTGTTTATTTCCGTTTTGCCGGCAATGGAGGCAAAATCGTCTTGCTTTATCTTGGTACCGTCGGTATCATAATCAAAACGCTTGGTAATGTAGGCCGGTTGCCCGTCTGCGAAAAAGGCCATGGCGTTTTCGGCCGTCTTGATTTTATACACCTGCGCGGCAATTTGCATGGTCAGATGTTCGTTGGCCGGCAGGTTGTTTCGGTAGCGCAGATGCTTGTGGTCGGGGCTTGGCTTGATGATATAATGCCCTGATTCGCCATCAGGGGTTAGCATAATTCGGCCTTTCCTGACCACCGCCGATAGTTTTCTCTGCACGCCGGAAATGGAAATTCTATTGATGGCGTTAATCCACGCATCATCGCCATCTTCTAACGAAAAATCTATAACAGGATTCACTTTCCTGCCGTCAAACACCTTGCGCAGACATAGCGGAGAGTAGGTGTTAAATCCTGTGGTCAGCGTGCCGGGACAAACTTTTATTGTTTTCATAAGGCTTGTATGGTGATGGCCCCGATGGTGTCGTGTCGGGCGGTGGCCAATAGCAGCCCGAATGCGTCGGCTTCGTCTATTTTCAAGGTGTGGCATTGAAGGGCTTTGTTGGCACCTTCCGAGAGCATATTGAAGAAGAACGGAAATAAATGCTCTGAAATATACGCCTCTTTTCGTTTAGGGAAAGAGAGCGAGATGGCACGATAGTCCGCGCAGAGCAGATAGTCTTCGTCGTATTGAAAAACGTAGCGTTGGTCATCGGTTTCGGTCAATGTGCCGACGAGTATCTTATTTGAAAAAATCAAAGCCTGTCTCATTCGTTCATTCATTTACGATCTTAACTTTCAACACCAATTCCAATCCCAAAGTTTCGGCAATTTTTTCCAACGTACTTAACGACGGGTTCCCTTTTTCCGCCTCAATACTCTTGATGATACGCACACTCAACCCTGTGTAGTCCGACAACTCTTGCTGTGTTAATCCCAATACAAGCCGACGTTGCTTGATTAAATCGCCATATAGCATAGTGCAGTATATTTCACTTTTCTGTGCAAAAATACAAAAAGTTTTTGGATTATACAAATAAATGTGCAATATAGTGCACTTGTTTAGTTTGTATAATTCGGCTGATTTTGGTGGCTTGCTTTATTATCTTCTAATATACTTATCATCAGATAATTATGATAAATTGTATCGATTTACTAATATGCAACTAACAGATGATTAACAGGTAATGAATAGATTATTAACCAAGCGGACGGCTATCAATCGGACAAGGTTTATAAACGACCTCAGAAGTATCTGTGGGGTGGATATGGAACTTTTTTCAACAAAATAGGTCTGTTTTTGAACTAAAATCTTACTAACTTTTAGTATCTTTGTTATCAAATAATTATGTTATAGAGTACAGGATTATTAACAAACTATTAACAAGCAATTAACATCTAACTTATAAAATTATTAACCAAATCTTAAAAAGTATGAAGGCGAAAGATTCTTTCGGTAATGCGGCGGCGAGTCGCAACCATTTGGTGCAAGCGACCCGGAAAATTGAAAATGTCATATTTCAAGCGGCACCTGTTTCAATTCTTTTGGCGGAAGCAGATGTTAATTGGGGCAGACTGTTGCAAGATTACCTGAATAAACAAGGTTTTTCGGTCGGTCTGTTTATGGACGGACAAGAAGCATGGCGGCAATTTAACTCGGAACAATACAATTTTTGTATCATCAATCCGGTGCTGCCTACTATGAACGGTTTGAACTTGGCTCAAATGGTTCGTCATAAAACCGCGCATATCCCCATTGTGTTTATGAGTGCTTTGCAAGACGACACGAAGAGTATTCGGGCGCACTGTTTTGAAGCGGGCGGTGATGATTTTATTTTGCAATCGCAATGTTTGCAAGATTTGGCGTTACGGATTAGAGCGATACAGAAACGTTTTTGTTTTTATTCGCTCGAAAAACGCCGAAGAGTTTTCGATTTGGGTGTATGGCGATTTGACTACGACAATCAATGGTTGTTTTACAAACAAAAGTACGTCCGTCTTACATATAAAGAGGCGGTCTTGCTGTATGTTTTATGTTTGAATCGCGGCAAGGTATTAACGCACGAGCAAGCGTTGGCGGCAGTTTGGAACAGCACACTGAGACACAATTTAGATAGTTTGACGGTGTATATATCAAGATTGAGAAATTTGTTGAACGACACTCATTCGGTGATTATCAATGAACATGGAGAGGGTTTCAAATTGGTGACGTATCGCAGGATAGACCTAAAACGTCAAGACGATAAAGTGTCGCGCTTCGGAAAATCGCCGAAATAGGCCGAGGCGTAGTTTGACCACAGGCGCGTCTTGTTGCTTAGCGTGAGTTTCGTACACCGCGCGGCTTACTTTACTTGCTCTACGAAGAGGGTGGGGATGGATAGGTATGCCTACACGACATCAAAAGTCCGCGAAATTTATTAACTTTGCCACTAAGAAACCTGACCATAACCAAAGTCGCATGAAAATCATAACCATTGTTGGCGCAAGGCCGCAGTTTGTCAAGGCCGCCGTGGTTAGTCGGGCCATGAAAGCCCATACCGGGATGGAAGAAAAAATTATCCATACGGGACAGCATTTCGATGCCGAGATGTCGGATGTATTTTTTGAGGAGATGGATATTCCCCATCCGGCCTATCATTTGGATATTCACAGCCTGAGCCACGGGGCGATGACGGGACGTATGACCGAGCAGATTGAGGCCGTGCTGATGAGAGAAAAGCCCGATGCGGTGTTGGTCTACGGCGATACCGATTCTACCTTGGCCGGGGCTTTGGCGGCGGCCAAACTTCATATTCCGATTGCGCACGTGGAGGCCGGCCTTAGGTCGTTTGACCGCCGGATGCCCGAAGAAATCAACCGGGTGCTGACCGACCACCTGAGCCGTTGGCTGTTTTGCCCCACCGATACGGCGGTGGAAAACCTAAAACGGGAAGGGATTGTGGACGGAAAGAATGTAAGCGTGTGCCGTTGCGGTGATGTGATGCAAGACGCGGCCTTGTTTTATGCGGCCAAAGCGCGGCCTTTGCAAATAGAACTGCCCGACGAATTTGTGCTGTGTACGTTGCACCGTCCTGCCAATACCGACGAGGCGGCACGGTTGCTTTCGGCTTTGCGTGCCTTGGAAGCCATTAGTCAAAAACTGCCGGTGGTCTTTCCGCTGCATCCGCGCACCCGCCAAAAAATGCAGGATTTCGGCTACGACCGGGCGGGGTCGAACATCCGTTTCATAGAGCCGGTGGGCTACTTGGAAATGGTGTATCTGCTAAGCCGTTGCCGCCTTGTGATGACCGACAGCGGTGGCGTGCAAAAAGAGGCGTACTTCTTTGGCAAATACGGCCTCACCTTGCGCGAAAACACCGAATGGACGGAGTTGGTGGAAAGGGGCTGCAACATTTTATGCGACACCTATTTTGACCGTATCGTGGCCGGGTTTGACACCCTTATGCAACGACCGCCGCTCGACAAGAGTTTGGCACTTTACGGAAACGGCCATGCCGGAGAAGAAATAGTGTCGTGGTTGGAAAAAAATCACTAATTTTACGTCAAATTTTTGATTATGCTTTCATCGCTTGCCTTTATTCGCTGGAATGTAAATCCGACGGCGTTTAGTCTGTTCGGGCTTGAAATTCGTTGGTATGGAGTGCTGTTCAGTATGGCACTCTTGGCGAGTTATCTGATTTTGGATTGGATGTTCAAAAAAGAGAAACAACGCACGGGATTGGTAGATAGTTTGCTGTGGTATATGGTCATTGCGGTGGTGTTGGGCGCAAGGTTGGGGCACTGCCTGTTTTATGAAGGTTCTTATTATTTGACGAGCGAGCATTGGAGCGAAATTATTCTTGGATTTAGAGATGGGGGCTTGGCCAGTCACGGCGCGGCCATTGCGCTTTTGATTGCCATTGGGTTGGCGGCGAAGAGAAACAAACTTTCGTATTGGTATTTGATGGATCGCATGGTGGTAGTGGTGGCCATAAGCGGTTTTCTGATTCGCACCGGCAACCTGATGAATTCTGAGATTTACGGCCATGCCACTTCTCTGCCTTGGGGCTTTTTGTTTGTGCGCAACGGGGAGTTGATTGCCAAGCACCCCACGCAAATTTACGAAGCCCTCTCCTATTTGCTGTTGTTTTTCGCGCTGCTCTGGTATTATCTTCGCAAGAAAGGCCAACCCAAGGTTGGTATTTTGAGTTCGTGTTTTTTGATTGTGTGTTTCGGGATGCGCTTTCTGATAGAGTTTGTTAAAGAAGTGCAAGAATCTTGGGAGAACGACTTTGTGCTGAACATGGGGCAGATGTTGAGTTTACCGTTTGTGATGGCCGGGGTGGTACTGCTTTGGCTGTCGCTCAAAGGACGGCTGCCCTACTCGGATTCGACCAACTCTGCGCCCAAAGATTCTAAGGCCGACCAATAGCCGTCGAACGATTTTACTACGACTTCCGGATTTTCTATCTCTACGGGGTGAAGCATACCCCATAAGGAGAAAGCCATGGCCATGCGGTGATCGCCGTAGGTGTGAATTTTTGTGGACGGCGCGGCGGTGGCGGAAACTTCGGAATTGGACGGCGCAACTTCGCGATTGGCGGCCGGAATATAGAGCATATCTGTTACGGTGGAATTTTCGGCGGCGTGGCGGGCCTCGGCCTTAACGTTTAGGCGGCTGAGTTCCGCTACCAATGCCGCGAGACGGTCGGTTTCTTTGTGGTGCAGATGTTGCAATCCGGTGAGCCGTGTCTCCACGCCGCAAGCAGCCCCTACCACCGCCATGGTGGGAGCGAGGTCGGGATAGGCGATCAGATCAAGTTCGAGCACAGAGGGGCGACAGTCTTCTTTTTTTATCAGGCGCAGACCCTCAGTTTCAAAGCGGCTTTCAATGCCGAAAACCTTAAACCATTCGGCCACTTTTTGATCGCCCTGACAACTCTCTTTTTGAAAGCCCGGCAAAAAGATTTCGCCGCCCTTGCTTAGGGCCAAGAGGCCGTAGAAATAAGAGGCCGAACTCCAATCGGGCTCCACGCGGCCCGACTGCAGTTTTTTTATCGGGCCGCGAATCCAAAAATCAATGCTTTTGAAATCGCCGTCCCATGTTTGATAGACCTCTACGCCACAAGTGCGCATAAGGTCGGCCGTCATGTGTATATAGGGTTGCGAAACGACTTTTTCGGCCGAGAGATGTACGCGAATGCCTTCTTTGACACGGCAACCGGCCATCATCAGGGCCGACACGTATTGGCTGCTCGTATCGGCCTCTACGTTCCACACGTCGGTGGTTACGCTATCGGGCTCCATGCCCTTAATGAGCAAGGGCGGATAACCCTCCCTGCCCTCATATTCTATGTTCGCGCCTATTTTTCGTAAACTATCCACCAACGGGCCGATGGGACGTTCCCTCATACGCTCGTTGCCGTCTATGCGCCACAGGCCCGGTTCCAACGCCAAAAGGGCGGTTAAGAAACGCAGCACCGTGCCGGCATTGCCGCAGTCCAAGAGCACGCGGTCTTGCGCTGCGCAAGCCGCCTTAACCTTACGTGCATCGCTCGCCGTTTTACGCGCGGCATCGGTCTCTCGCGCGGCCACCGCAGCGGCTATCTTATCCAACAACTGCCGCATGCGCACGGTATCTTCGGCGGAGGCATAGCGTGAAGTATCTTGCAAGGCCGCCTCGCCTACCGCACTCGCCGCGTCGTTTTGCAACGAGGCAATATAGGCCAGCACCAAAAGGCGGTTGCTGATACTTTTGGAGGCCGGTATCTCGATCCGGCCTTTCAAGGGTTGCGGCTTAAAACGAATAGATAGCGTCTTCATTTTGCAGCAGTGCTTCCGCTTCGTGCAGCGGGATTGAAATTTGATAATTCCCCTCGCCCGGTGCCGCCGGCAGCACGACCCCTACTTCACCGGCACGATTTTTCTTGTCGTGCTGAAAATAGGCCGCGCAAGCCGGCCTATCGGCCGCGCCGTGGGTCGGTTTGCCGTAGTGGTGGGTGAGCATATCGCGAATTTTTCGGAACAAAGCCTCGTCGAAGCCGAGTTTCCTCACCGACAAATAAAGT
>QLIP01028518.1_pt1 | contig 31181 bp, 30 predicted proteins | sample 1769771 | NCBI WGS metagenome assembly QLIP01 (sample SAMN09428762, study PRJNA476227) | Gut metagenome, whole genome shotgun sequencing project. | isolation source: cecum | host: Rhizomys sinensis | place: China: Jinsha town of Minqing, Fujian Province | collected 2013-09-23 | reverse complement strand
TATTCGAGCAAGCTCGATATAGGCAAATGCAGCATACCACTTTGATAGTCTGCCTTACTGAGTATAAATTGCAATATGCTTCCTGTCATTATAAAGCTGCAGGATGTTTTGTATTTTTTCTGTCGGCGTGAGCACGTTGACCATGGAAACGTCATGGTTCATGAAATCAATGATGGACGCCATAAATTTGCTCATGTCAGCTTCAAGGAAATACGGCCTTGTTCTCAATTCCGGCTGCAGATAACTAAGGTTTGTCGTAATGACCCTGTCGAAATAGCATTTTTCATAAGCGCGGTCAAAGGCGGCCAGCCCGTTTGTAAAAAGGCCGAATGTGCAGCAGATGAATACACGCTTAGCGTTCATTTCCTTTAATTTGCGGGAAGTATCCAGTATGCTTTCGCCGGAGGAAATCATATCGTCTACGATGATCACATCTTTTCCGTCGATGTTGTCCCCTAAAAACTCGTGGGCGGCAATCGGATTTTTGCCATGGACGATTGTCGAATAGTCGCGGCGTTTATAAAACATGCCCGTATCAACGCCCATAACGCCCGCAAAATATACGGCGCGGTCTAGGGCGCCTTCGTCAGGGCTGATAACAATCGTGTTCGCTTTGTCGATGATCAAGTCTTTTTCGTTGTCAAGGAGCGTGCGCAAAAATTGATAGTGCGGGGAAAAATTATCGAAGCCGCATAACGGCGCGGCGCTTTGCACGCGTGGGTCGTGCGCATCAAACGTAATGAAGTTGGAAACGCCCATGGAGCTAAGCTCCTTTAAAGCGAGGGCACAGTCAAGTGATTCGCGGCCGCTTCGCTTGTGCTGCCTGCTTTCGTACAAAAAGGGCATGATGACACTGATGCGGTGCGCTTTTCCCGCCGTTGTGGCAATGACGCGTTTTAAGTCCTGATAGTGATCATCGGGCGACATGCGGTTGGCATAACCGTTTAAGGAATAAGTAATCTCGTGGTTGCATACGTCTAACAGGATAAACAGGTCGCTGCCGCGGACGCTTTCATGCAGGATGCCTTTGGCTTCACCGGTGCCAAAACGCGGGCACTCTACATTGACAAGGTAGGTATCCTGCACATACCCGTCAAATAAAGCAGTGTTTTTGCGGATCTGCGCTGTTTCGCGGCGGAAGTTCACAAGATAGTCATTCACACGCTTCCCAATGGCGGCGGCTGAATCTAGCACAGCCAGTTTTAGCGGCGCAACAGGAGAGGCGTTTTCCAGCATTTGTACGTTTGGCATGGCAATCCTCGTTTCTGCACTCATAAAGACCGATGCATTTGTATTCTATTCTTTTTATATCATCATGCTAGTGACACGTCAAGAAAATTCTAGTAGAATAAAGTGAGAGGAGGAGTTTTTAATGGGAAAAAAAGGACATGCCATACTGGCGGTAGAGCCGGGCAGCATTGCGCAGGAGATGGACATACAGCCCGGGGATGAACTTTTAGCGGTCAACGGGAAAACGGTTGCGGATATTTTCGACTACCAGTTTTTCCTGCAGGATGAGTATATCGAGATGCTCATTAAAAAGGCGGGCGGCGGGGAATGGCTGCTTGAGATAGAGAAGGATTATGGGGAAGATGTCGGCATAAAATTTGAAAACGGGCTGATGGATGCGTACCGTGCATGCCATAACCAATGCATTTTCTGTTTTATCGACCAGATGCCAAAAGGGATGCGCGATACGCTGTATTTTAAAGACGACGATTCCCGCCTTTCTTTCCTGCAGGGAAATTACGTGACGTTAACAAATATGGGGCAAAAGGATGTGGAGCGGATCATCCGCTACCGCCTTGCGCCAATCAACATTTCTTTCCATACAACAAACAAAGATTTGCGCTGTAAGATGCTAAACAACCGTTTTGCGGGCAGGGCGCTTGCAATCGTGGATAAGTTTTTTGAGGCAGAACTTCCCATGCATGGGCAGATCGTGCTCTGCAAAGGGATAAACGACGGGGCAGAATTAGAAAGGACGATTGCCGATCTGATGCGCTACCTGCCTTTTTTGGAGAGCGTATCGGTAGTGCCCGCCGGGCTGACGAAATACCGTAAGGGGCTGTATCCGTTAGAGCCTTTTACAAAAGAGGATGCCGCCGCCTTGTTAGAAACAGTCCATGCATGGCAAAAAAAGGCGTATGCGCAGCACGGGGTGCATTTTATCCACGCCAGCGACGAATGGTACATTCTTGCGCAAAGCCCCTTGCCAGAGGCCGGTTTTTATGACGGCTTCCAGCAGTTAGAAAACGGCGTTGGAATGCTGCGCCTGCTCTTAGATGAGTTTACAAAAGAGATGGCGGCAAGGAGGAAGAGGGGGGCGGGCAGGGCGTATGCGCGGGAAGTATCGCTTGCAACAGGCGTTCTTGCCTACCCGTATATCCGTCAGATGGCCAAGGAACTGTGCGATTTTTACCCGCTGCTTACCGTGCATGCCTATCCGGTAAGAAATGAATTTTTTGGAGAGCAGATTACGGTGTCTGGACTGCTGACGGGGCAGGATATTGCCGCACAGCTAAAAGGGAAGGAACTTGGGGAAACGCTGTTTTTGCCATGCAATGTGCTTCGAAGCGGGGAAGAAGTCTTTTTGGACGATATGACGCTTAAGGAGCTTGCGGGGGCTTTACAAGTGAAAATAGATATTGTAAAATCAAGCGGACAGGATTTTGTCAGCCAGATTAGCGGAAGGAAATAATAGATATGGGAAAAAAACATACAAAGCCGGTGGTAGCGGTAGTAGGGCGGCCAAATGTCGGGAAATCCACACTGTTTAACGTGCTTGCGGGAGAGCGCATTTCCATTGTGCAGGATACGCCGGGCATTACAAGGGATCGGATCTACGCCGACGTTACATGGCTTGACCAGAATTTTACTTTGATTGATACGGGAGGGATTGAGCCGGACAGCAGCGACGTCATCTTATCCAAGATGCGCGCACAGGCAGAGATTGCAATGCACACAGCGGATGTGGTCATCTTTCTTGTGGACGTAAAGCAGGGGCTTGTGGACGCTGATTTTAAAGTGGCAGATATGCTGCGCCGTTCGAAAAAGCCGGTCGTGCTCGTTGTCAATAAGACGGACAGCTTTGAAAAATATATGGCGGACGTATACGAATTTTATAATCTTGGCATCGGTGACCCGGTGCCGGTTTCTGCGGCCAACCGCATCGGCATCGGTGATATGCTGGATGTCGTTGTGTCCCATTTTAAGAAGCAGGGAACAGAGGACGAAGAGGACGATCGGCCAAAGATCGCGATTGTAGGCAAGCCAAACGTTGGAAAATCGTCGATCATCAATAGACTCGCCGGGGAGGAGCGCCTAATCGTATCGGATATTGCGGGGACGACAAGGGATGCGGTAGATACCGGGGTATCCTATAATGGCAGGGAATATGTTTTCATTGATACGGCGGGGCTTCGCAGGAAAAATAAAATAAAAGAAGACCTTGAGCGTTATATGATCGTGCGGGCGGTAGCGGCCGTTGAGAGGGCGGATGTTGTCGTTGTTGTCATTGACGCGGCAGAAGGCGTGACGGAGCAGGACGCTAAAATTGCGGGGATAGCGCATGAGCGCGGGAAGGGCGTTATCATTGCGGTAAACAAATGGGACGTGGTAGAAAAAGATAATAAGACGATCTATAAGTATACGAACGACATCCGCAATGTCCTTTCTTATATGCCGTATGCCGAGCTTTTGTTCATTTCTGCAAAGACGGGGCAGAGGCTTTCGAAACTTTTTGACCTCGTGGACATTGTTGTGCAAAATCATGCCATGCGCATTTCGACTGGCGTGTTAAACGAAATACTCTCCGAGGCAGTGGCATTGCAGCAGCCGCCGTCCGATAAAGGGAAACGCCTGCGCATTTATTATATGACGCAAGTATCTGTAAAGCCGCCTACATTTGTCGTTTTCGTAAATAATAAGAGCCTGATGCATTTCTCTTATGCGAGGTATGTGGAAAATAAAATAAGGGAAGCGTTCGGATTTCGCGGGACGCCCTTAAGATTTATTATCAGGGAGCGAAAGGAGCCGTAATGTATGGAGCGGATATTATGTCTGGCAATAGGATATGCCTTTGGGCTTTTCCAGACGGCATACCTTTATGGAAAGTGCAAAGGTATTGATATCAGGCAGTATGGGAGCGGCAATGCCGGAACGACAAATACGCTGCGCGTGCTTGGCGTAAAAGCGGGCATCATCGTGCTGTTTGGCGATATTATGAAATGCATCTTAACGATCGTGATTGTTGGAGCGCTGTTTGGGGAAAGCTGTGCCGATCGGATTTATCTCTTAAAGCTCTATGGCGCCACAGGCGCGATCCTAGGGCACAATTTCCCGTTTTACCTTGGTTTTAAAGGCGGGAAGGGCATTGCGGCGACTGCGGGGCTTGTGCTGGCGTTTCATCCGGCGTTTATACCGATGGGCGTGCTCGTGTTTTTTACTGTTTTTTTTACAACGCATTACGTATCGCTTGGCTCTTTGCTAGTCTATGCGGGATTTTTGATTGAAATTGTGGCATTGGGGCAGTGGGGGGCATTCCACATGGCCGCGCCGCATTTGTATGAAATGTACGCGCTTGCTGTATTTTTGACGGTTATGGCATATGCTAAGCACAGGGAGAATATTAAGCGTCTGCTAAAAGGGGAAGAGCGCAAAACTTATTTAAAAAAATCCGGCCAAAAAGCGCAGCCATAGGGTATGCCCTATTGGCGGGAAAAAGGAGGAACGCATGGCAAAAATCGGCATGATCGGCGCGGGAAGCTGGGGAATAGCTTTGTCCGTGCTGCTGCACAAAAACGGCAATAAAGTCACGGTATGGTCCGTTTTGGAAGATGAAATCGCAATGTTAAAAGAAAAGCGGGAGCATGTGGATAAGCTGCCGGGTGTGAAGCTGCCGGAAGATATGACATTCACGTCAGATTTAAAAGAGGCGGCAGAGGGCAAGGACATGCTCGTGCTGGCGGTGCCGTCCGTCTATGTCAGGAGCACGGCGCATGGCATGAAAGAATGGATAAAAAGCGGGCAGATCATCGTCAATGTGGCAAAAGGCATTGAAGAGGACACGCTGATGACGCTCTCTGAAGTCATAGAGGAAGAAATACCGCAGGCAGATGTCGCTGTTTTGTCAGGGCCTTCGCATGCGGAAGAAGTCGGCCGGGGTATCCCAACGACGATCGTTGTCGGGGCAAAGGCGCAAAAGACGGCAGAATATGTGCAGAATTTATTTATGAGCCCGGTGTTTCGCGTCTATATCAGCCCGGACATAGCGGGCATTGAGCTTGGCGCGGCATTAAAAAACGTAGTGGCGCTTGCTGCGGGCATAGCCGATGGATTAGGATATGGGGACAATACGAAAGCGGCCCTGATCACGCGTGGGATTGCGGAGATTGCAAGGCTTGGCATGGCAATGGGAGGCCGTTTTGAAACATTTTGCGGGCTTTCCGGCATCGGAGACCTGATCGTAACGTGTGCGAGCATGCATTCGCGCAACAGGCGGGCTGGCATGCTCATTGGGCAGGGGCATACGATGCAGGAGGCGATGGCAGAAGTCAAAATGGCAGTAGAGGGGGTATATTCCGCCAAGGCGGCAGCCAAACTTGCCAGGCAGCATGCGATTGAGATTCCAATTATCGAGCAGGTCAATGCGGTGCTGTTTGAAGGAAAGCGGGCGGATGAGGCAGTAAAGGAGCTGATGCTGCGGGATAAGAAAATTGAAAATGCGCTGCTGCCATGGGATTAAGCTAAGGCAGCAACGATTGCAGCGGCTGTTTTTGGGCGGTTCATCGTATAGAGGTGGATGCCGTCTGCACCGTGCGCTTTTAAGTCTTTAATCTGGCGGATGGCGTAATCAATGCCGGCTTTTCGCATATCTTCCGGGCAGCTGCCATACGTAGCGATCAAGTCCGCAAGTTCTTTTGGAATGCAGGAGCCGGATAAGGATACGGTAGTGCCTAGCTGTTTGGATGAGGTGATCGGCATAATACCGGCGCAGACTGGCGCGTGGATACCGGCAGCACGGGCTTTTTCCAAAAAATGGTAAAAATAGGCGTTGTCAAAAAAGAGCTGCGTGATGAGAAAGTCCGCACCAGCGTCGGTTTTTTCTTTTAAATAGGCAAGATCGGACGCAAAATCTGCGGCTTCAAAATGTTTTTCCGGGTAACAGGCGCCTGCGGCCTCAAAATCTGTGCATTCTTTTAAGAAACGTATCAGATCGGAAGCGTGCGCAAATTCACGCGAAGCAAACTGCGCATCGTCCATCCATGACGGCCTGTCGCCGCGCAGGGCAAGCACATGATAGATCCCTTCTTTTTTCAGGGCCTGGCACAGAGAAAGGATATCGGCTTTTGTAGAGCCGACACAGGTAATGTGCGCAAGCGCACTGATATGCAATGTATTCTGGATATAGGAGGCAATCTCTATCGTTTTCCTGGATTTGCTCCCGCCCGCGCCATACGTTACGCTGATAAAGTCCGGCCGGTGCGCGGCAAGCGAGTCTAACGTCTGGCGGACTGCTGGAAAGTCATCGTCTTTTTTGGGCGGGAACACTTCAAAAGATAAGAGCTGTTTTTGTTTGGAAAATAAATGTTTTATCATTATCATCCTGCTTTCTGTCATATAATTTGCTTGCTTTTATGGCAGGAATATCGTAACATGAAACTAACGGATATGCAAGAAAAACCGGAACGCCGGGAAAGAAATGAGGGTTGCTATGAATCAGGAAAATAACTATGCCATAAACACAGGCAGCACAGACTTTGCGGGCACAAAAGACTATGTGGCGTCCCCGCAGTTAATGGCGGGCGTCAATGTGGCGATCGCTTTGCAAAAGCCGCTGCTAATTAAAGGAGAGCCGGGCACAGGCAAGACGATGCTCGCGGAAGCGGTTGCAAGGTCGCTTGGAAAGAAGCTCATCATATGGAATATTAAATCGACAACGAAAGCGCAGGAGGGCCTGTACGTATACGATACGATCCAAAGGCTCTATGACGGACAGTTTGGCGAGGAAGGCGTGGATGATATCGCAAAATATATTAAACTTGGCAGGCTGGGGGAAGCGTTTGAGAGCGACGAACAGGTTGTGCTTTTAATTGATGAGATTGACAAGGCCGACCTGGAATTTCCAAACGACCTGCTTTGGGAGCTAGACCAGATGGAATTTTATATCCACGAAACGAAACGGACAGTGAAGGCAAAGCACAGGCCGATCGTCGTCATTACTTCCAACGCCGAGAAGGAGCTGCCGGATGCCTTTCTTAGAAGGTGCATCTTCCACTATATTGATTTTCCAGACGCGGCACTTATGGAAGAAATTGTAAGGACCCATTACCCGGATGTGGAGGCAAACCTGCTAAAGAGCGCGATGGAAGTATTTTATGATATCCGCTCCTTCCGGGACATCAGGAAAAAGCCAAGCACGTCGGAGCTGATCGACTGGATCAACGCCTTGCAGATTGGCGGCATCCCTGCGGATACGATACGCGCAAGCCTGCCGTTTATCGGCGTTGTCGTAAAAAAAGATGAGGATCTGGAAACTGTGCGGCGCAAAGTATGACAGGAGAAGAATATGTTTGGCAGTTTTTTTTATACATTAAAGGCCAAAGGGCTGCAGATTACGCTTAGCGAGTGGCTCACGCTCCAGGAAGCGTTAAGCAAAGACTTATGCAGCAGCAGCCTGACGGATTTTTATTATATGGCGAGGATGATACTCGTAAAGAGCGAAACGGATTTTGATAAGTTCGACATGGCGTTTGCGGAGCATTTTAAAGGCGTGCGCTCAGAGGACGCGCTGACAAAGAAAATGCTGGAATGGCTGGACAAGCCGGAGATGAGCGATCTGATGGATGAAATGGAAAACCAATGGTTAAACCAGATGGAAGACATACAGATTGACAGGGATGACGTCGATAAGCGTTTTAAAGAGCGGCTAAAAGAGCAGGATAGCGAGCATAACGGCGGAAGTTACTGGATCGGGACGATGGGCAAGACGTCTTTTGGCAATACCGGCGGCAATATCGGGGGCATCCGGGTCGGCGGCAGGACTGGGCACCAGTCGGCATTCCAGGTAGTCGGTGAAAGAAAATACAGGGATTTTAGGGACGACCGGATGCTTGACAACAGGCAGTTTCAGCTCGCATTCCGCAAACTGCGCCAGTTTTCCACAAGGCTTGATATTCCAAAGACGGAGCTGGATTTAGACGCGACCGTGGATAAGACGTGCAGCAACGGCGGCTGTCTGCAGATTGTCATGGAAAGGCCACGGAAAAATGCGGTAAAACTGCTGCTGCTTATGGATTCCGGCGGTACGATGATGCCTTTTAGCAAGCTGCTAAATGACCTGTTTCAGGCAGTGCACAAATCCAACCACTACAAAGATGTCAAGACCTATTATTTCCATAACTGCATCTACAGCAAGCTCTATAAAACGCCGGAATGCGAAAACGGCGACTGGATCGATACAGAATGGATGTTTCGGAATTTAGACAGCGACTATAAAGTCATCATTGTAGGCGACGCGGCAATGGCGCCAGAAGAACTCTACTCCCCGGATGGCAATTACAGAGGGCCAAACGGCGGCCTTTCTGGGATGGAATGGCTGCAGCTGATGAAAAAAAATTATAAGAAAATCGTATGGCTAAACCCAAAGATGGCACCGGGCGACGCGCCGTGGCGGGAAGCGGAAACGGCGATCAAGCAGGAATTTCCGATGTACCATCTGACGGTAGACGGGCTGCATCAGGCGATGCAGAAACTCATGATAAAAAAATGACAAAAGAGAAGGGAAGCAAATATGTGCCTGCGGCCTGTATGGCACAGACACGGAAAGGGTATGGTGAATGCAATGTTAAGAAACCGAATCAAACAGGAATGTCCAAACAAGGAAGAGCTTAAGAGGCGGACAGAGGCGGCAAAGGCGAAGCTGTTTGCGCAGCAGATGCAGATCAAAGAGCATAAACTGCCAGTGCTCGTATTGATGGAAGGCTGGGGGACTGCAGGAAAAGGCAGCGTGCTCGGGCAGATTATAAGCAATATCGACCCGCGCTTTTTTAAGGCGGCAACGATGGATATCCCAACGCCAGAAGAGCGCAGGAAGCCGTTTTTGTACCGCCACTTTGCAAAAATACCGGAAGCGGGGAAATTTATGTTTTTGGATTCTGGCTGGATGGATGAGATCACAAAGGCGCGTTTGCACAAAAAACTGAATGAAAAGGAATATGCGCAAAAAATTGAAAGCATCAAGCGGTATGAACGCCAGCTGGCAGATAACGGCTACCTTGTCCTGAAACTTTTTTTCCATATCAGCCAGAAGGAACAGCGTAAGCGGATGGATGCGCTCTTACAGGACAAAAATACGAAATGGCGGGTCAGCGAGGATGATAAGTGGCAGAATGCCCATTACGGCCAGTGCTGCGAAGTGTTTGAACGCTATTTAAAAGATACGAATGCTTCCAATGCCCCCTGGTATGTCATCGACGCAAAATCCCAGAAATGGGCTAAGCTGCAGGCACTTGAGATTTTAACGAATGCCATTGAAGTCGCGCTGCAAAACAGTGCGCTGGCGGTGCCGTTATTACAGAATGTCTTTCCAATGGAAAAGGCAATCAAACTTTCCGAAGCGGACATGTCAAAAACAGTGGAAGAAAAGCAGTACAAGGAAGAACTTGCCGCGCTGCAAAAGCGGCTTAGGAGCCTTCATAACGAGCTGTACCGTAAAAAAGTGCCGGTCATCATAGCGTACGAAGGCCAGGATGCGGCCGGAAAGGGCGGCAACATCAAACGGCTGACAGGCGCACTAGATCCAAGGGGCTATGAAGTGCATCCGATTGCAAGCCCAGAGCCGCACGAAAAGGCAAGGCATTATTTGTGGCGTTTCTGGACGAGGCTGCCAAAGACAGGCCATATTGCCATCTTTGACAGGACGTGGTATGGCAGGGTCATGGTGGAGCGGCTGGAAGGCTTTTGCAGTGAAAACGACTGGCGCCGTGCCTATAATGAAATTAACGAATTTGAAAAAGAGCTTTCCAACTGGGGCGCGGTCATTATCAAATTCTGGGTGCAGATTGATAAAGATACCCAGCTTGCGCGTTTTAACGACAGGATGAACACGCCGGAGAAACGCTGGAAGATTACGGAAGAAGACTGGCGCAACCGGGAAAAATGGGACGCTTATGAGGAAGCGGTAGACGAGATGATGCAAAAGACGAGCACCGTCTATGCGCCGTGGCATATACTGGAATCCAACGATAAAAAATACGCGAGGCTGAAAGCGTTACGTATCGTCATTGACAGCATTGAGAAGGCTTTGCAATAATAACGGGCGCATTTAGGTCATAATCTGAAATACCTCCCCATATATTAGTATAAATATATGCGGAGGTATTTGTATGGACAGCAATCAGGAGTTTCATTTATACAAAGATATACAAAGCCGCACAAGCGGGGAGATTTATGTTGGGGTCGTTGGGCCGGTGCGCACGGGGAAGTCCACTTTTATCAAACGCTTTATGGATCTTATGGTACTTCCCTTTATGGAAGAAGAACACGAAAAAGTACGCGCACAGGATGAACTGCCGCAAAGTTCCGGCGGCAGGACGATAACAACGACCGAGCCGAAATTCATTCCAAAGGAGTCCGCAAAGCTGACGCTTGCGGGCGATATCAGCGTAAAGGTAAGGCTGATCGACTGCGTGGGCTATATGGTGGAAGGCGCAAGCGGGCATATGGAAGATGAAATGGAACGGATGGTAAAGACGCCTTGGTTTGAGCATGAGATACCATTTACACAGGCGGCAGAAATTGGGACGAAAAAGGTGATAAACGACCATTCCACAATCGGGATTGTCGTGACAACAGATGCAAGTTTTGGGGATCTGCCAAGGGAAAACTATATTCCGGCAGAAGAAAAAACGATCTTAGAATTGAAACGTTTACATAAACCGTTTATCGTCCTTGTCAACACCGATAGGCCGTTTGCGCCGGAAGCAAAAAAAATAGCGGAGGAAATTGCGGACAGATACGATGTGACGGCGGTGCCGGTCAACTGCGAGCAGCTGCGCAAAGAAGATATTCATATGATCATGGAGCAGATACTCTATGAATTTCCACTGTCCATGATTGAATTTTATATGCCAAAATGGGTGGAGATGCTGCCTCTTCACCATCCAATGAAAGCGGAGATCGTCGCTAAAATAAAAGAGTTGCTTTATGGCGTGTCGGTCATCCGTGATATCATCAGGCAGCCGATCATGCTGGAAAGCCAGTATTTGAAACGCTGCAAGGCAGAAAACATCAATATGGCGGATGGCAGCGTGCGCGTTGTGCTTGATGTGGATGATGCTTACTATTATGAGATGTTAAGCGATTTAGTCGGGGAGAATATTACGGGCGAATACCATCTGATCACGATTATGCGGGAACTTGCCCGGATGAAAAAGGAATATACGAAAGTGCTGCACGCGGTAGAAGCAGTCCGGGTGAAGGGGTATGGCGTAGTGACGCCGGAACGCGGCGAGATTGTGTTGGATAAGCCGGAAGTCATTAAGCATGGCAATAAGTATGGCGTAAAGATTAAGGCGGAAAGCCCATCCATACATATGATACGCGCAAACATTGAAACGGAGATCGCGCCGATTGTCGGCACGCAGGAGCAGGCAGAGGATCTGATCGCCTATATTTCCAATGCGGATACGAACGCGGACGGCATCTGGGAAACGAATATTTTTGGAAAAACGGTGGAGCAGCTTGTCAATGACGGCATAACCGGCAAAATTGCGATGATTGGGGAAGAAAGCCAGGTAAAATTGCAGGAAACGATGCAAAAAATCGTCAACGACAGCAGCGGCGGCATGGTCTGCATCATTATTTGACCGTCATTTGCATAAGAGCAAAATACAGGGCAGGGACGCGCTTTAGAAGGGATTGCAAGAGGCAGTCCCTTTTTACGCGCAATGCACGTTTGCCGTGTGGGCGATACGGCAGGAGAGAAGAAAATGATTGCTATTTTTGGCATAAAAGAATAAAATAAAAAGGGGAGCGGATGTACTGCTAGCTGGCAGGGAGGATTGTAAATGACGATTGATGAAATTTTGGCAAATGAAGAGCGGCTGCAGCTGACCTATGACAAAGGGGAGCGTTATTTTGAAGATAAGCTGGCTGTGGATGCCACGATAGATGATTTGGATATGGAATTGGTAAAAGAATATGTAAAGAGGATTAAATATACAAAGACGCCGCTGGAATTTTTAAAGCAAAATAACGGTTTTGCTGTAGAGCATAACGGGGAATTGCAGGTAAGCACAGCTGCCATTCTTTTATTTGGAAAAGATCCGCAGAAATTTCTGCCGCGTGCTAGAGTGCGCTTCATCAGATACGAGGGCACAAAAGAGAAATTTGGCACGGAAATGAATGTTATAAAAGATGTGATATTCAAAGGCACTATTTTAAAAATGATAAGGGACTCGATCGCGTATCTTGATACGCAGATCAAAGAAAAAACATACCTTGGCGCAATGGGTACTTTTGTCACAGAAGAAGAATACCCTAAATTTGTGCGCCAGGAAATTATTGTGAATGCAGTGACCCATCGGGCATACAGTATTACCGGGACCGATATTCAAATTAAAATGTTTGATAACCGGATTGTCGTGGAAAGCCCGGGGAAGCTGCCAGGAATGGTCAGGGCGGAAAATATTCGTTTTACCCACTTTTCGAGAAATCCTAAAATTGCTGAATTTTTGAAAGCATACGATTTTGTAAAAGAATACGGGGAAGGCGTAGACCGCATGTGCAGGGAACTAGAAGCGGCAGGACAGAAAAAACCAGAATATTACAGTAATGCCTTTATGCTGCAGACCGTTATATACAACAATGAAAATCCGGCTATTTGGGATGAAAATCCGGCTATTCGGGATGAAAATCCGGCTATTCGGGATGAAAATCCGGCTATTCAAGGTGAAAATCCGGCTATTCGGGATGAAAATCCGGCTATTCAAGGTGAAAATCCGGCTATTCGGGATGAAAATCCGGCTATTCAAGGTGAAAATCCGGCTATTCGGGATGAAAATCCGGCTATTCAAGGTGAAAATCCGGCTATTGAAAAAGAAAAGCTGGAAACGGAGAAATTTTATGAAGCCATTGCAAAAGAAAAATATTTTGCCCAGACGAAAGAAAATCTACTGAAAATTTATCATTCCATTGAAGGCAATAAAATATTCGGTGCACCGGAAATAAAAGAAATACTTGGATGTACGCATACAGCATCAAAGGATATGATGAAAAAATTAAGGGCTATGGGCGTTGTGGAGAAAGTAACGGGAAAAGGAAAAGGGAAATACCGGTTTGTCTGCTAAGGCGGGCATGACGCAAAGGAGGAAACAGCGTATGGAAAAAACTTATGGGAAACTTATGGCATGTGTGGATTACATCAGGACAAGGACGGATTTTGTGCCGGAAATAGCGATTGTCCTTGGATCCGGCCTTGGCAATTATGCAAAAGAAATTAAGGTCATGGCGCAGATCCCTTATGCGGATATTCCTGGTTTTCCCGTTTCTACCGTGGCGGGACATGCGGGGGAGTTTTTGTTTGGCTATATTGGAAAAACGCCGGCCGTCTGCATGAAAGGGCGGGTACATTATTATGAAGGGTACAGCATGCAGGATGTGGCGCTGCCAATCAGGGTCATGAAGCTGCTAGGGGCAGATATCTTGTTTTTGACAAATGCGTCGGGCGGAATCCGGGAAGATTTTAGGGCAGGAGATTTGATGCTGATTACGGATCATATTTCCTGTTTTGTGCCAAACCCGTTGATTGGCGGCAATGTGAAAGAGCTTGGCACGCGTTTCCCGGATATGACGGGGGTATATGACGCGCAGCTTTGCGGCAAGATAAAAGAAGCGGCAAAAGAGAACGGGATTGCCTTGCAGGAAGGCGTTTACGCGCAGCTGACAGGCCCGTCTTATGAATCTCCTGCGGAAATTTGCATGCTTCGCATGATGGGTGCCGATGCCGTTGGCATGAGCACGGCCGTAGAGGCGATCGTGGCTAGGCATATGGGGGTACGGGTATGCGGCATATCCTGCGTATGCAACCTGGCGGCGGGCATGGCAAAGCAGCCGCTTTCGCATGCCGAAGTGCAGGAAGCAGCGGATAAGGCAGCCCCTCTTTTTGAGAAACTAGTGACAGAGTCCATCCAAAAAATTTCAGGCGCAGGAAAAGGGGAATAGGCGATGGAGAAGGATAAAGATAAAGAACGTTTGATCGATGCGGCATGCTGCGCAAGAAAAGCGGCGTACGCCCCGTATTCCGGCTATTTTGTCGGAGCGGCGTTATTGGCCAAAGATGGCAGGATCTATACGGGCTGCAATGTGGAAAACGCTTCTTACGGCGTGTCAAACTGTGCGGAGCGGACAGCCTTTTTTAAAGCAGTCAGTGAAGGAGCGCGGGAGTTTACGGCAATCGCCATTTGCGGCGGCAGACAGGGGGAGGCAGACTATGCTGCGCCCTGCGGTGTCTGCAGGCAGGTGATGATGGAATTTTGCGATCCAAAGACGTTTACTGTGTTTGTTGCAAAATCCTGCGGGGATTATAGGAAATATCAGCTGGAAGAACTGCTTCCGGCGGGCTTTGGCCCTGGAAATTTAAAAAAATAGGACGATAGGATGGAAAAATGCGATGAAAATACGATTCTTTAACGCGTTTATTTTAACGATGGAAGAGCGGCGGAACATTTTTAGCGGGGAGATAATAGTAGAAGATGAGCGCATCACTCATGTTTATGAGGCTGGCCAGGCAAGGCCGACAGGGCAGGAGACGGGGTTTGACAAAGAGATTGACTGCCAGTGCAACCTGCTCATGCCGGGCTTTAAAAATGCGCACACGCATTCTGGCATGACGCTGTTTCGCTCTTATGCGGACGATCTGGAGCTTTTTGACTGGCTGCATCTTAAAATCTTTCCGGCAGAAGCCAAAATGACAGGCGAAGACATTTATACATTGACAAAGCTGGCGGTGCTGGAATATCTTTCCGGCGGCATTACGGCAATCGGTGATATGTACTTAACGCCGCATATGGCGGCAAAGGCGTGCCAGGAAATGGGGATGCGCTGTGTTTTGGCCGGGACGCTAAACCAGTATGTGCAGTCGCTAGAACTGCTGGAGGAATGCATTTTAAAATACCGCACGGGGTATCCGCTGCTTAGTTTTTACCCGGGCATCCATGCGGAGTATACGTGCACGAAGGAGATGCTTTGTGCAGTCTCAGATTTGGCGCACCGATACCAGATGCCGGTATTTTTGCATCTTAGCGAAACAAAAAAAGAAGTGCAGGAGTGTCTGGACCGTTACGGCATGACGCCGCTGGCTTTTTTGGACTCGCTTGGCATGTTCGACTATGGCGGGGTATGCCATCACTGTGTCCATGTGACAAAAGAAGACATTGCGCTGATGGCGCAAAAAAAGATCCATGCTGTGACAAACCCGGCATCAAATTTAAAGCTGGCAAGCGGGATCGCGCCGGTTGCGGATTTTTTAAAGGCGGGTGTTCCTATGGCGATTGGCACGGACGGGCCGGCAAGCAACAACTGCCTGGATATGTTCCGCGAGATGTTTCTTGTGGCAGGGCTTGCTAAAGTGCGGGAGGAGGACGCGGCAGCCGTCAGCACAGAGGCAGTGCTAAAGATGGCAACCGTGGGCGGTGCCGCTGCGCTTGGGCTGACGCAGGCCGATGTGCTGGCAGAAGGAAAGCTGGCCGATATCATCATGCTTGACCTGCACCAGCCAAATATGCGGCCGAGGCATCGCATCAAACAGAATATCGTATACAGCGCGGGCAAGCAGAATGTAAAAATGACGATGATACATGGCCGCATCCTGTATGCGGACGGCAAGTTTTTTATTGGGGAAGATCCGGAAGATATTTACAGCAAGACAGAGTATATTCGGAAGCGGCTTTTATGAATGCAGGAGGGGCCTGGCATAAAATGATTGTAAAAATTTTAGCATTTTTTAAGAATTAGATTGACAAAGCCGCCACTTAAGTTGTAATATCAATGCGTAGTTGTTGTTACCGGCGTGCTAAAGGAGGCTTTGTGCACGCCATTCACAATTTATGCGTGCTAAAAAAGGACTTATGGCACGCCACTCACACAATGGGAGGAGATAAGATGTTAGAAAAGTTTTTCAAACTGAATGAAAACAACACAAATACCAGGACGGAAGTGATTGCAGGCGTTACGACCTTTATGACGATGGCCTATATCCTCGCCGTAAATCCAAGCATCCTTTCCGCAACTGGAATGGATGCCAATGCAATCCTGATTGCAACGGCACTGGCATCATTTGTCGGCACACTGCTTATGGCGTTTTTGGCCAACTATCCGTTCGCGCTTGCACCGGGCATGGGCTTAAACGCTTATTTTGCTTATACGGTTGTGCTTGGCATGGGATATTCCTGGCAGCTTGCACTGCTTGCCGTATTTGTGGAAGGCATTGTTTTCATTCTGCTTTCTATCACAAATGTGCGTGAAGCGATCTTTAATGCGATCCCGCTGACATTAAAATCAGCAGTCAGCGTCGGCATCGGCTTATTCATTGCGTTTATCGGCTTACAGAATGCAAAACTGATCGTAAACAGCGATGCGACCCTGTTAACGTATCAGACATTTAAAGGCGAGATGTTCAATTCCATCGGGATTGGCGCAATACTTGCTTTAGTCGGCGTTATGATTACGGCGGTTTTACTTATCAAAAACGTAAAGGGAGGCATCTTGCTTGGCATCATTGCGACATGGGTACTTGGCATTCTTTGTGAAGCAGCAGGCCTTTATGTGCCAAATCCTGACGCGGGCATGTATTCTGTCATTCCTTCAGCGTTTATCAGTTTTGATTTTTCATCGTTTGGCAGTACATTCGGCCAGGTATTTGCGGCAGACTTTGCCAGCGTGCCCATACTGGATTTTATCGTAGTCATGTTCGCTTTCCTCTTTGTAGACTTGTTTGATACATTAGGGACGCTCATTGGCGTTGCTTCAAAAGCCAATATGCTGGATAATGACGGCAAGCTGCCAAGGATCAGGGGCGCCCTGCTTTCTGACGCAATCGCAACGAGCGTCGGCGCGGTATTTGGCACTTCCACGACGACGACGTATGTGGAAAGCGCATCCGGCGTAACGGCTGGCGGCCGGACGGGCCTGACAGGCGTTGTGACAGCAGTGCTGTTCTTATTATCCGTTATCTTTTCCCCATTATTCCTGACAATCCCGTCGTTTGCAACGGCACCGGCATTGATCATCGTAGGGTTTTACATGATGGGTAATGTGGCAAAGCTCAACTTTAATGATATGGCTGAAGCCATTCCGGCATTTTTGTGCATTATCGCGATGCCGCTGGCATACAGCATTTCCGAAGGCATTGCAGTCGGCGTTATTTCCTGGACGCTTGTCAACGTACTTTGCGGAAAGGCACAAGAGAAAAAAATCAGCATTTTGATGTATGTGCTGACAGTTATCTTTATTCTAAAATACGTATTCTTATAATTTTATAAAATGTATTCTTCGCCCTGTCTGCAGATGCATGCCGACAGGGCGATTTAAAAAAGGGTGAGAGGATGGATATGCGCATTACGTATTTATGCCATAGCGGATTTTTCGTGGAACTGCAAAAGCATGTTCTGCTGTTTGATTATTATACTGGGGAAAAGACAGGGAAAACGCAGGAGTGGAAGCTGCCGGCATGGGACGGCAAAAAACAGGCCTGTGTCTTTGTTTCGCATGGGCACCATGACCATTTTGACATGTCAGTCTTTGCATTGGCAAAGGAGTATCCAAACATCCATTATTTTCTTGGCTTTGACATAACGCTTAGCGAACGCTATCTGGAGCGTAGCGGTGCGCCCGCCACGATAAAAGGGAAAATTACGAACATCCCAAAAAATGGCAGCCTCCAGTTTGGGGATGTGGCGATAGAAACGCTTTGCTCCACGGATGAGGGCGCTGCCTTTATTGTAGAAACGGAAGGCGAATGTTTTTACCATGCGGGCGACTTAAACTGGTGGCACTGGGAAGGGGAACCGGCAGCCTACCTGAAAAATATGGAGCGTGATTATAAAAGCGAGATTGACAAAATCGCAGGAAAGCATATGAGCGCGGCTTTCGTGCCGTTAGACCCAAGGCTTGGGGAAGCTTATCGGTACGGCATAGATTATTTTTTGTCCAAGGTATCCGCAGAGTATGTATTTCCAATGCATATGTGGGGGCATTACAGCCTCATTGCACAATATAAAAATTCCCTGCGAAAGGAGAAAGCGCAGGATGCGCGCATAGCGTCCATTATGGAAATGAAACGGCCTGGCGAGTCGTTTGCATTAAAAACGGTTAGTGGAAACTAACACGCCCGTCAGGAGGAAAACATGGAATATGCTATGTTTATGGCGGCCATAGCGGCTGCGCTCATCGGATTGTTCATAAAGGGGCATAGGGACGGGGTACGCCAAAAACGCCAGACGGCAGAAAAGCTTTCTGCCGCTTACGGGAAGCTGCCACAGAAGGAATATCTTCCTGAAATGCTTGCCGCCGCCGCTGCCTATTATAAAAAGCATCCAAAAGAAGGGCAGATTGACGATATTACGTGGAACGGCCTGGACATGGACAGCATTTTCCAAAGGATGGACTATACGCATTCCGGCGCGGGTGCGGAATATTTGTATTATACGCTGCGCACCCCAAAATACCGGGAGGAAGAATTTGCCAAAATGCAAGAATGGACCGTTTATTTCATGGAGCATGAGAAAGAACGGGTTGCCATGCAGGAGCTGTTTATGGAGCTTTCCACGGCGGGCAGGCATTCTTTGTACGATTATCTGGACTATTTAGGCAATGCCGGGCTAAAGAGCCCAAAGCGCCATCTGGCAATGGATTTTTTGCTGGCAGTTTTGGCAGTCTGCAGTTTTGCCAGCCCGGTGCCTGCGTTTTTTGCTTTGGCGGGCGTTGTCATTTGCCAGATTTTTTCTTATTTGCGGGAGAAGGCGAAAGTAGAGCCTTACCTTGTCAGCCTTTCTTATATCATGCGCCTTTTTAGCGTATGCGGCAAGCTGCAAAAAACAGTGCCGGATCTGTTTTTGGAAGAGAAGGAGGAGCTGGCGGCGTGCAGGAGGAAGTTTCGCAGGTTTGCGCGTTTTGCGTTTCTTGTGACGGCAGATACAGGCACGGGCGCGGGGCCGCTTGACGTCATGCTCGTCTACGTGAAAATGATTTTCCACTTGGATCTGATTAAGTTTTATCATATGCTGGCTGATATTAGGAATCATGAAGCGGACATTGACAGGATGGCCACGATTGCCGGTTCTATCGAAACGGCCATTTCCATCGGGGCGTTTCGCGTAAGCGCAGGGTGCTGCTGCATTCCTGTATTTTCAAAAGAGCCGGTGCTAAAAGCACATAAGATGTATCATCCGCTGCTTGCATCTCCGGTAAAAAATGATATTACGGCTATGCGGGGCGTATTGGTGACAGGCTCTAACGCATCGGGAAAGTCTACTTTTCTAAAAACGGCCGCAGTCAATGCCATTCTTGCCCAGACAATCCACTGTGCGTTGGCAGAGCGTTTTTGTACGTCTTTTTTCCGTATTTATTCTTCGATGGCGTTAAAAGACAACTTGGCGGGCGGCGAGAGCTATTACATTGTGGAGGTCAAAGCGATGCAAAGGATTTTGCAGGCGTTTGGCGGCAAGGCATCAGATACCCTGGCGGGCATGCCGGTGCTGTGTTTTGTGGATGAGCCGCTTAGGGGGACGAATACAGTGGAGCGGATTGCGGCATCCACGCAGATTTTAAAAGGACTTTCGCGCAAAGGGGCGCTTTGTTTTGCGGCAACGCACGATGTGGAGCTGACGTACCTGTTAGAAGATACGTTTGACAATTATTATTTTAAAGAAGAAGTGACAGGCAATGACCTCCGCTTTGATTATAAGCTCTTAGCGGGAAGGAGCACGCAAGGGAATGCGATCCGCCTGCTGGCGGTTATGGGGTATGAGGAAGAGATTGTAGCGGCGGCTAAAGACATGGCGGCTTTCCTTGCTAAGGCTAAGGAAAGCAGTGCAGAAATGGAGAAAGCATGAAAGTAGTAATCTATACGGACGGCTCTGCAAGGGGCAACCCGGAAGGCCCGGGCGGCTATGGCACGCTGCTGCAGTATGTCGATGCAAAAGGCGTCCTGCATGAGCGGGAATATGCGGCAGGTTATAAGAAGACGACAAATAACAGGATGGAGCTTATGGCTGCCATTGCCGGGCTGGAAGCATTGACGAAGCCGTGCGAAGTGGAGCTGATTTCGGATTCCAAATATGTAACGGACGCGTTTAACAAAAACTGGATTGACGGCTGGCTAAAAAAGGGCTGGAAAACGAGCGGGAAACAGCCGGTGAAAAATATCGATTTATGGAAGCGCCTTCTTGCCGCGAAAGCGCCACACAGCGTAACATTTGTGTGGGTAAAGGGGCATGCCGGGCATCCGCACAATGAACGGTGCGACCTTTTGGCAACAACGGCAGCGGATGGCGATAACTTACTTGACGATGTGGCAGAAACAATGGTATGATAAGAAAAGCAAGGAAACTGTATGAGAAGGGAAGGGTTGTTGTGGAAAACTTTGTTTTATTTTTCAATTCTTTTTTAAGCTACGCACTGCTTCTTGTCGTGATGGCAGGACTGATGCTTAGCGGCTGTCTGATTGGCATCCGCTGGAGAAAGAGCAAAGACCAAAAGGCTGCGTTAGAACAAAAGTAGAATGAAAAGCGGCAAAATGTATGCGATTGACGCCAAAATGCCTGCCAGGCGGCAGGTGTTTTGGCGTTACGTTGTCATGGAAAAAATGATAAAAATGATACGGGGGTATCAAATGAATAAGTATCATACAATACTATGGGATGTGGACGGGACGCTGTTAGATTTTAAAAAATCGCAGGAGCATGCGCTGCATGCGGCATTTGGGCAGTTTGGCCTGGTGCTGACGCCGCAGATGCTAGTGCGCTATGATGAAATAAACGACGGCTTCTGGAAGCGGCTAGAGCGCGGCGAAGTCGATAAACAGACGCTGTTAACCGGGAGGTTTTTGCAGCTGTTTGCAGAGTTCGCAATACAGGGCGTTGCAGTAAATATGCTGCAGGAAACTTACCAAAAGGAGCTTGGCAGCGTATATTTTTACCTGGATGATTCCTATGCGCTCTGCCAGTCTCTTAGCGGGCGTTTTAGACAGTTTATCGTGACAAACGGCGTTGCCGCAACGCAGCGTGGCAAACTGCGCCTGGCAGGGTTTGATGCCATTATGGAAGAACTATTTATTTCCGAAGAGATTGGCAGCGTAAAGCCGGAGCGGCAATTTTTTGATGCCTGTTTTGCAAAAATCAAAGGCTTTGCAAGGGAGGGCACGCTCATTGTCGGAGATTCCCTGACAAGCGATATGAAAGGGGGCGCAAATGCCGGTATTGATACGTGCTGGTATAATCCAAACGGCGTTAAAAACGATACGGACACCGCCATAACATACGAAATACGCCATCTTTGGGATATAAAGAAAATATTAGGGGAAAGATAAGCAAAATTTTCGGGTAAAACTGTTTGATAAAACGGTTGACAGTACTGTAGGATTCGATTATACTGTAACTATTGACCACAAGATATAGTGTGTCATTAGGCAAATGATACAAGATGGGGTAAAAAAACAGGCAGCATGCCCGTCTGCGGGCAGCATAAGGGGGATGGAAGGCATGGCGAAAGCGGAAGAACTGGCAGCGGGAGAAGTGGATTATTCGAAGGAATACAAGCCAAAAAAGCCAGTCAGGATGATCAAAAAAGATGGCAGCACAGAAGAATTTAACGTGCAAAAGGTCATAAGCGCTGTTGGAAAGAGTGCGTACAGGGCACTGACGGAATTTACGGAAGAAGAAAAAAGGCACATCTGCCAGCATGTGGTAGACAAGGTGGACGAGCTTGGCAAAGAGGCGGTGCCAATTCCAGTCATGCACAATATCGTAGAGAGTGCGCTTGAGGAAGTCAAGCCGATTGTGGCCAAAAGCTACCGGGATTACCGCAATTACAAGCAGGATTTTGTGCGGATGTTAGATGACGTATACAAAAAAAGCCAGTCGATCATGTATATCGGTGATAAGGAAAACGCCAATACGGACTCCGCGCTCGTATCGACGAAGCGAAGCCTTGTTTTTAACCAGCTGAACAAAGAACTGTACCAGAAATTTTTTATGACGACAGAAGAGATCCAGGCGTGCCGCGACGGCTATATTTATGTGCATGACATGTCGGCAAGGCGCGATACGATGAACTGCTGCCTGTTTGATGTAAGGAGTGTGCTTTCTGGCGGCTTTGAGATGGGAAACATCTGGTACAATGAGCCAAAGACGCTGGATGTGGCATTTGACGTGATCGGGGATATTGTATTAAGCGCCGCAAGCCAGCAGTACGGCGGCTTTACCGTGCCAAGCGTGGATATTATCTTAGAGCCATACGCTGAAAAATCTTATGTGAAAAATATCCAAAAATATGAAAGGCTTGGCGTAGACCCAAAACTGGCAAAAGAGGAAGCGTATGCCGATGTGGCAAGGGAGTTTGAGCAAGGCTTCCAAGGATGGGAATACAAATTTAATACAGTGGCAAGCAGCCGTGGGGATTATCCGTTTATTACCGTTACCGCTGGAACCGGGACGGGCAGGTTTGCGAAATTAGCGACGATCACAATGTTAAATGTCAGGCGCAAAGGCCAGGGCAAGGCAGAATGCAAAAAGCCGGTCCTTTTTCCGAAGATTGTATTTTTGTATGATGAAAACCTGCACGGGCCGGGCAAAGAGCTGGAAGATGTGTTTGAAGCGGGCGTAGCATGTTCTGCCAAGACGATGTATCCTGACTGGTTAAGTTTAACGGGCAAGGGCTATATTGCCAGCATGTACAAGCAGTATGGGAAAATCATCTCTCCAATGGGCTGCCGTGCCTTTTTGTCCCCGTGGTATGAGCGGGGCGGCATGTATCCGGCAGATGACAAAGACTCCCCTATTTTTGTAGGCCGGTTTAATGTCGGCGCAGTATCGCTCCATCTGCCCATGATCCTTGCTAAGGCAAGGCATGAGAGCCGGGATTTTTATGAAGTGCTGGATTATTATTTAAATTTGATCCGCAACCTCCATATCAGGACATATGCCTACCTTGGGGAGATGCGTGCCTCAACGAATCCGCTTGCCTATTGCGAAGGCGGTTTCCTTGGCGGCAGGTTAAAGCTCACGGATAAGATCAAGCCGATTTTAAAACCCGCGACGGCATCGTTTGGCATTACGGCATTAAATGAGCTGCAGATGCTTTATAATGGCAAGTCGCTTGTGCAAGACGGGCAGTTTGCGCTTGAGGTATTAGAATATATTAACCAAAAAATACGGGAGTTTAAAGAAGAAGACAAAAACCTCTATGCAATCTATGGGACGCCGGCAGAAAATTTATGCGGCCTGCAGGTGCAGCAGTTTAGAAAAAAATACGGGATCATCGAAGGGGTATCCGACAGGGAGTATGTCAGCAACAGTTTCCATTGCCATGTGTCAGAAGACATTACGCCGATTGAAAAGCAGGATTTGGAATTTCGTTTTTGGGAGCTCTCAAACGGCGGCAAGATCCAGTATGTGAAATATCCGATCGATTATAATTTGGAAGCGGTAAAAACACTGATCAGGCGTGCGATGGATTTAGGCTTTTATGAAGGCGTCAACCTTTCTTTGGCATATTGCGACGACTGCGGGTATCAGGAGCTGGAAATGGATGTCTGTCCAAAGTGCGGCAGCCGCAACCTGACGAAGATTGACAGGATGAACGGATACCTGTCTTATTCCAGGGTACATGGGGATACGCGCCTAAATGACGCCAAAATGGCAGAGATCGCAGAAAGGAAGAGCATGTGAGCATGAGATACCATAATATTACAAAAGACGATATGCTAAACGGCGATGGTCTTCGGGTAGTTTTGTGGCTTGCTGGCTGTTCCCACTGCTGCAAAGGGTGCCATAATCCAGTCACATGGGATCCCAATGGCGGGCTTGTCTTTGATGAATCCGCAAAAGCAGAGATTTTCGAGCAGCTTGCGCATCCTTATATATCCGGCATTACATTTTCCGGCGGGGATCCGTTACATGCTGCAAACCGCGCCGATGTGCGCACCCTGATGGCTGAGATCAAAGAAAAATACCCTAAAAAGACAATCTGGCTTTATACGGGGGAGCGATGGGAGAGTATCCGCCATGACCCGGCAATGGCGTATGTGGATGTGCTTGTAGACGGCGAGTTTGTGCAGGAACAAAAAGATGCCAAGCTGCTTTGGAAAGGCAGCCGCAACCAAAGGGTCATTGATGTGCAAAAAACGCTGCGCCAGGAAGGAGAGGCGGGGCTGGCATTGCATTGTGCGGATTATGCATAAGAAGAAAGCATAAAGGAAGGGAAACGATATGCGTAAAATTGCGAAATTCCATAAAGTGGGCAGACAGCAGTTTGAAAAAGGGATGGCAGAGCTTTTTCCAGGCCAGCCAAAGGAGGAGACGGAAGCGGCATACAATGCGCTAAAGCTCCCGGCGCGTGCAACGGCCGGAAGCGCGGGCTATGATTTTTTTGCGCCGTTTTCTTTTACGCTGCATCCGGGCGAGTCGATCAAAATTCCAACGGGCGTGCGCACCTGGATGGAGGAGGGCTGGGTGCTAAAGCTCTATCCGCGCAGCGGCCTTGGATTTAAGTACCGGCTGCAGCTAAACAATACGGTCGGCATCATCGACAGCGACTATTTTTATTCTGACAACGAGGGGCACATCTTTGCGAAGATCACGAATGATTCTAAAGATGGGAAAACGCTGGAAGTTGCGCAGGGCGAAGGCTTTATGCAGGGCATTTTCTTAGAATACGGGATTACGTCAGATGATGACGCATCCGCTGTAAGAAACGGCGGCTTTGGCAGCACGACACAGTAAAACAAGCAAGCGCATAAAAAACTCTTTTCCAGACAAACTAGCAGTAAGAAATACTGTTCGGAAAGGAGTTTTTTTATTGGAAGATCATAAGGAAATTGCGAAAATGACAAGCTCGCTTGCAGAAAATATGGAATATTTTAACAAAAAAATGCAAGTGGGGAAAAGTTTTGATTTAGTTTACCGCGTCATGACAATCGGCGGCAGGGAGGCGTGCATTTATTTTATCGATGGTTTCTGCAAAGACGATATGATGCAAAAGATGCTGCAGTATTTTTTAAGCATTACGCCAAAGGACATGCCGCAGGATGCGCACGGCATGTCCAAAAATTTCATGCCGCATGTGGAAGTGGACTTAAAAGACGGCTGGGAGGAAATTGCATATAGCGTGCTTAGCGGCGTATTTGCACTGTTTATCGAAGGGTATGATAAGTGCATCCTCATTGATTCGCGCACGTATCCGGCGAGGAGCGTTTCAGAGCCGGAAAAGGATAAGGCGCTGCGCGGCTCGAAAGACGGCTTTGTGGAAACGATCGTTTTTAATACGGCACTCATCAGGCGGCGCATCCGCACGCCGGATCTTTGCATGGAAATGCTAAATGCCGGGACGAGCTCCCGGACGGACATTGTATTATGTTATATGGATTCCCGGGTAGACCATGCTTTTTTAGAAAAAATCCGCAAAAGGATACAAAGCCTTGCAGTGGATGCGCTGACAATGAACCAGGAAAGCCTTGCAGAATGCCTTTATACGCGCAAGTGGTTAAACCCATTCCCGAAATTTAAGTTTACGGAGCGTCCCGATACGGCGGCGGCACAAGTGTTAGAGGGGAGCGTTGTCATCTTAGTGGACAATTCCCCGTCGGCAATGATCATGCCGACTTCTGTATTTGACATTTTAGAGGAAGCGGACGATTATTATTTTCCGCCGATTACCGGGACATATTTGCGGCTGTCGCGGTTTTTGATTGCGGTCTTGACTTTTTTTGTGACGCCGACGTTTCTGCTTTTCATGCAGCGGCCGGATCTGATCCCGTCTGGGTTTTCGTTCATTATCGTAAAAGAAGTGCAAAATATTCCGCTTTTGTGGCAGTTTCTGCTCTTAGAGCTGGCAATCGACGGGCTGCGGCTGGCAGCGGTCAATACGCCGAATATGCTAAGCACGCCGTTAAGCGTGATGGCGGCGCTTGTGCTTGGGGAGTTTTCTGTAAAGAGCGGCTGGTTTAACGCGGAAGTCATGCTCTATATGGCGTTTGTCGCTATTGCAGGCTATACGCAGGCCAATTATGAATTAAGCTATGCGATCAAATTCCTGCGGATACTGACGCTTTTTTTGACTGCGTGGTTTGGCGTATACGGCTATCTTGCGGGTGTGCTCGTGCTCATTGTATCAATTGCAACGAATCGGACAGTAGCCGGCAAAAGTTATATTTACCCGCTTTTCCCGGTCAATCTAAAGCAGCTTGCCAAAAGATTTCTGCGTCTGCGGATGCCGGAAGCGAAGAAATAGGCTGGATATTTTTTCCAAAAGATGTTACAATGATTTTAAAATAACATCAGTCTGGCGGTGCGAAGTTTCGCGGCTTATGCCATAGGAGGATAAAGGTGGAAAATTTTAAAATTGTAACAGATTCTGGCGCGGATCTTCCAGCCGCTTATCTGGAAGAAAACAATGTCGGCTATATGCATATGATCTATATTTTGGAAGGCAGGCAATATGCGAAAGAGAATGGGATTTCTGAGGATATGTTTTATGCGAAGATGCGCGGCGGCGCAATGCCAACGACGTCGCAGTTAAATCCTGCGGCGGCAAGGGCTTATTTGGAGAGGTATATCAAAGAAAATCCGAATATTTTGTATATCTCTTTTTCATCGGGGCTTTCCGGGACATGCAGCAGCGCGAGGCTTGCGGCGCAGGAGCTGATGGAGGAAGTGCCAGGATGCAAGATTGTTGTTTTGGATTCGCTCTCGGCTTCCCTTGGGCAAGGGCTTGTCGTGCACTGGGCGGTGCAGCTGCAAAAATCAGGAAAGTCAATGGAAGAAACAAAACAGTGGCTGCAGGAGCATTTACAGAATTTTGTGCAAGTATTTACTGTGGATGATTTAAATCATTTATACCGTGGCGGCCGTGTCAGCAAAACGGCAGCATTTGTCGGAACGATTGCCGGTATCAAGCCAATCCTGCATGTGGATGCGCAGGGGCACCTGACAACTATTGCAAAAGTCAGGGGAAGGAAGAAGTCGCTGCTTGCGCTTGTAGATTATATGCAGGAGCATATGGGGAGTTTCCGTGATAAGCAGGGGGCTATATTTATCAGCCATGGGGACGCGGCAGAAGATGCGCAGTTTATAAAAAATGAAGTGCAGAGGCGTTTTGGCATTACAAATTTCCTGATCCACTATATCGGCCCGGTCATTGGCGCACATTCAGGCCCTGGCACGCTGGCGCTGTTTTTCCTTGGGGAAAAAAGGTAGGGAACTGATAAGAATATACCCAAAACCGGAAAGTCCGACAGCCCCGCTAAGCGGCGGGGCTGTCGGTCAAAGGCTATTGCATTGCGCAGATGCTGTTACGCTTTTTTGTATCCGCACTTAGGGCATACGCCGTTTTCGTTTAATGCAATTCCGCAAAGCGGGCAGCGTTCTATTTCCAAATGAGGCTGATAGCACTCGGATGCTAAGTTGACGCCGCTTGAGAATGTCAGTTTTACGATGTTTAACTTGTCTTTTAGCAGATCATAAACAATCTTGATCATGCCTTCCACGGTCATAGTTTCCTTTGTGACAACAAGCCTGCAGTCAGGGTAAGCGGTGGCAAGCTCTGTCTTAAAAGCGGTGCCTTTCATTGTATTTCGCGGGTGGCCGTCTTTAATGCCCTGTTTTTCATACACGCCAAGAATGGCGGGAAGCAGGGGATCGTCTTCGCGAAGGATTAAGGCGTGGTCGAAGTTTTGCAGCACTTCCCATGCCGTTTTCTTAATTTCGTTGCATGGGAAAACCATGTTGACGCCGCTGTTTACAGTGCCTTCGACTTCGATGGTAAGGATGCCGGTGTGCCCATGTAAATATTGTGCTTCCCCCTGAAAACCGTAAAAGCGGTGTGCGTATTGCAGGTCGAGTGTAGTGATGCTTGTCATGGCATAATCTCCTTTTTATTTTATATTTATGGGTTTCCTGTACGGTATTGGCATACTGTACCAGCGCCCATATGCGCTCTTGCAGTAAGTCATTGCCGGCTGCATGCAGGGCAGATGCCTTGAAACATCAGGTCGTGGCCAAGCAGACAAAATCCATGCGCATCTTTGATGGATTTTTCTAGGCCGGGAATGTAATCCATGTCAACATCAAAGACTTTGCGGCACTTTATGCACCGTATATGGTAGTGTCCATGAACTTGATAGTCAAAATGGCTGGCGCTTCCAGGTGTTTCAATTTCACTGATCTTGCCAGCCTGCGCAAGCTGTTTTAAATTGCGGTATACTGTGGCACGGCTTATATTAGGATATTTTGCGGCAACTGCGGCGTATACCTCATCGGCTGTAGGATGGGAGTGCAGCTTTTGCACCGTTTCCAATATTAAAGATTTTTGAATTGTATTGCGGTTTATTGGGACGCACCTCCATGGATCTTGTTCTAATTGATATTATATACTAATAAGGACGGGGTGTCAAATGGTTTTTTTACAGCATATAGGGATAGATGGATATTGAGGAAACGGCGAAGACGGCACGCTGCAGGGCTTGTTTGCCATAGCGGGCATCCCCGTTGTTGGCTGCTCGGGATGAACGTTGACGTTACTGTCATTCCTGTGGGCAAATGAGGATGCCCCGCACAGGGGAAGTTTTGTGCACAGGGGATCATTTAAAAAAAATCCGGTTGTGGATTCGTATAGGATAGACTATAATAAATGTATAAAGCGCTAAAAGAATTTGGAGGCGGTACGGCATGGGATATAATCTTTCCGAATGCATCGTTGAAGATATAGTAATATTTGCAAAAAAGCACGGCATCAGAAAAGTGCTTCTTTTTGGCTCAAGGGCAAGGGGCGATAATTCTGAAAGAAGCGATATTGACATTGCCGTAAGCGGCGGGAATGCGCCGGGTTTTTATTATGATATGGAAGAAAATGCAAGGACGCTGCTGATGTTTGACGTTGTGGAGCTTGACAAAGGAATTAATGAAGAATTGCAAGCTGAAATAGACAGGGATGGAGTGGTTTTATATGAAAAAGTATGATAATTTCTGCAAGGCGCTTGCAAACTTGGAAGAGGGCTCGAAACTTGAAGAGCCCTACACGATCGTGGAACAGACAGGCATTGTCGGCTTATTTGAAATCTGCTTTGAGCAATCCTGGAAACTGATGAAGGAAATACTCGAGACACACGGCAGGTTTGAAGAAAAAATCGGCTCGCCAAGGGCTATTGTCAAGATGGCTTACCAGTGTGGACTGATAGATGATTGCGAAGAATGGATCAAATTGCTGGAATCAAGAAATACCCTTGCCCACATATATAGCAATGAGCAGGCATTGTCGGTCATAAGAAAGCTGAAAGTGGATTATATTTTCCTGTTTGAAGCCCTAAAAAGGGAAATTGACGAAAGATGGATGGAATTTTAGGGTGAAGATTTGGCTGGGAGAGAAAGAGGTATGTCATGCCGGGAAAATTAAAGCTCCCTATAGGGGTTGAAAGTTTTGGGGATATTTGAAAAAAAGATTTCTGCTATGTTGACAAGACAGGGCGTTTGCGGACAACAATACGTCAGCCATCGAGGCGGGATTCAATGCATGCCTTAAAAAGACAATAAGCATATGTGACACGAGTGTCAGAAAAGGGATGAAGGAAAACTTCTGCCATGGGGTGTTGTCAGGCTTGTTTGTGGGCATGGGCAAATGGAAGGTCAGATCAAATGCAGAGTCAGGCGACGGATACAGCGATATCTGCGCTGGCAGAAAAGAAAGGAGTCATTGAAATGAACAGCAAAATCTTCACAATCAGAGATATTGAGATTTTGGTTAAGCCGATTGCCGAAAAATACAAGGTGAAAGAACTTTATTTATTCGGCTCTTACGCAAGGGGCGAGGCAGACGAAAATAGCGATCTTGATTTTCTGGTGTCCGGCGGGGAAAATTTTAAGCTTACCTTGATTTTTGCCCTTGCAGAGGAACTGAGGACAGTTCTGAAAAAAAATGTCGATGTGTTTGAAATCAACGAGATCAACACGGACAGCGAATTTTACAAAACCATCATGAAAGAAAGGATGCTTGTGGCATGAAATATTCCGATGAACAGCGAGTTGAAAAAATTTATGAAAATGCTGTGAAGCTGCATGAATATATATCAAAAAACAGCGTTAAGAAGGAGCATTTACTGGCAGAAGTCCCGTTGCAATGGCTTGTTACAACGCCGCTATATAATATGGGCGAGCATGTTTACAATCTGTCTGCTGAATATAAGGAATGCCACAGTGAGATTCCGTGGTCGATGATATCGGGGCTTCGGCATCGTTTGGTTCATGATTATGATGGCACAAACTGGAATATTATCGCTGACGTTGTTTTTGAGGAATTACCTATTTTGATTGAAACATTGGAAAAGATGGTTTGATATTAGATGAACAATTATATAGGAATTATACGGAATTAAACAAATTGATTATGTGGTGCTATAAGGATATTTCAATTTTAAAAGCATACGAAAAAATACAAATTGAAAAGAGTGAGTCATACAATATGGTGCCTCATCTTAGCAATCATTTTGTCGTGTTAGCTCAGCAAGACTTGGCATTAACACTTTGGAAAATATATTGCGATCATCATGGGAAGGGGAATGCTAACACAATTCCAAGGTTTCGAAATGACATAAATAAATTGCTAATCAAAAGCGGTTCTCGATATGCGTCAGCAAAAAAGGCAATGATTAATAAAAGCACCGAAAATAAATTAAATATGCTGAGACGACAGTATTTGGCTCATATAGATATGAAACGAAATAATAACGCAATAAAAATAAATGAATTAAAAAATATGTTGGATGAGGCATGTCGTGGATATTGTGATTAAGCAGGCAGAGCTGATGAGCAGCAATATAGTTATGTGAAAAACGGGACAAATATTATCTCAAAAAACTTATGAAGGAGAAAGCAATGTGTGTAGAGGGGAAAAGCTCTCCCTCCCTAAGAAGC